>ERZ1026882.1285-NODE-1285-length-10855-cov-5.911481_pt1 | contig 10855 bp, 12 predicted proteins | sample MGYA00380171_ERZ1026882 | MGnify/ENA primary metagenome ERZ1026882 (study PRJEB33269, sample SAMEA4719807) | human gut metagenome | biome: human-associated habitat; feature: organic feature; material: feces | place: Cameroon | collected 2013-10 ...
TACGAGATTTCTGCCTGTCTCGTGGGCTCGGAGATGTGTATAAGAGACAGTTCAACATCTGTTCTACAAGAAAGTGAAAATAGCTTATATGAGGATTGTATTTCAACAAAATAATCAGATTCATATATTATTTTAGAATCCTCAATAATACATAGCTTTCTATAATTCTCTATTTCTACTATAGCAAAGTATTCTCCATTATGCAAAATCCCAAATTCAACAATTTTATCACAATTATAACTGAATAAAATTGCCGTTAGACGATGATTATCGTATGAACAGTAGTATACACTTGCTTCATTCTTTTTGCAGTCATACGTATTAGATTCTCTATTATCAAACACACACCATTTATCATCCCTTTTACCAATTAAAAAAGATACTTTGTGCTTTACGTTTACTTGTTCTATTGGCGAAATAGAAGTATATCTATCCCAATCATCAGGATAGATATTTTTTACAAAATAAGTTCCATCATAGAAATCTATAGTTTCTAATATATCATACGGACTGTCATCAAATTCATTTTTCGTGTTTCTAAGATAGTATTTTTGAGATAGAATTTTGTATTTTGAATTAAATTCATCACAAATAAACGAGTATGTGATATTGCCCTTGTTATCATATCCATCACATTGCATGTGCTCTCGTTTTAAGACGAAATATACATCTGTGATTTCGAATAATCCATCAGGAGCGCCGCATTGATTTGTTGCTGCTTCAACCAAATCATAATCTGAATAATGCTTGCCTTCTTTTGAATATATGGCATCATATTTGCATGGAATAATTTCCTTAAATGCAATTGTTGTTGTTTGAGAACTGAAGTGCTCGACAAAGTGCGTGTTAACGATACCATATTTGTAACCTTCATAATTATTACAAAGAACAACTATAGAGTAATTGTTGTACAAATAATCTAAATCCTCATATGCCGATGGATTATAATAACGTTTTGACATCTTTGCTACTATTTGATATTTTGTATCTACAATAACTTTTCCATCAAGGTCCACAGTTCCCCATTTCTCGTTTTTACACACAAAATAACCATCTTCTGCCTTATTGATATTATCATAGATAAAAGGTAATACAGTAGTAGCATCAAATCTTAATAATCCCCATTTTTTTGACAATGTGTCTTGTGCCCAAATTACCTTACTTGTATGATATCCAAAACTTAAATAGTTTAATGGTAAGATGAATTCCCCGTGTTTATTAACGATTCCATGTTTATTTTGCTGTGACACATCATAATAGCCAACAACCTCATCTACCGGGAACACACTATCAAATTCAGCAAATGACTTTTCACCGAATTGATTAATGACTCCACTAAATATACCATTAATATATGTACTTGCAACTTGGTCATTATAGAAGAACACTTTGTGACTATATATTGGTTGTATTACAGCCTTGCCTGATTTGTCCAAACATCCCCATTTTCCTCCTGATATAAAGAAGCCACATAAGTCGTCTACCATTAATGTTCCCCCAATATTAAATGGTATATAACCGCATGCATCATTGTCTGGATCTATATGCTTCCCCATTGGTAATAAATTGTAGCTATTGGGAAGATCTATCCATGATTCACCAGTCTCGGGATTAAGAATGTTGTCATCTACAGAAATAATTCTCCAATTATCACCAACATCAATCCATAAAACTTCCTTTTCAGAAATATCCTTTCTTCTTCTTGCTTCCTTCTCTTTTGTATAGAAATTAGCTAAGGATTCCTCTAAAAGATAATCCTCATCATCAGATTCAATCTTATATTTTATTGATTTCAGATTAATATCATCTTTTTTAAAGTCGATAATATAAGAACCTTTGCGCAGTTCCATCTTAAATAAGGAATAGGGATTGGCTTCACCTACCTCTTCAAAATCACAATAGACAACACATTGAATATCTACTAATATTTTTAATATTGAACTCATATAATTTCTTTTTTGAAACGTCAAACATCTATCTCACAATTCTCTCCAGGAATGTGAATATCATATCCATTGGAAGAATTCCATATCGTTTCTGTGTGCTTTATATCAATAAGAGAATAATCAAGCAATCCATTACCATATACCAGTAGTGGAACTCTTTGTGTATGTTTATTCAGTTTCTCTACATATTTTTTAAACTTAACGCTGTCAGTATCTTCGATTACAGAATTCAAGATGATATATTTTAAGGCTTCACCATAATCTACATATTCCTCTTTTTCAAGGTTGGGACAGCGCTTAATAAGCCTATACTCTTGTTCATGCTCCCATTCGTTGCGCTTGTGAAAGAATATTTTTTTTTATTTGCTTCTGTATATCATGCTGAATACTTTGAAAGTCATTGGGCTTTGCTATATAAAACGACTCTACAGCTTTATCGTATGACACATTTATATGTTGAACATCTTTATCAAGATTGTTACATAAAGTATCTTTATCAAATACAAGGCAGACACCTTGACCTTTATCTGCATATAGCCCCCACATTTGATGGAGGTCAAATCCCAATTTGTTTTGTTCCATATCATCAATGGTAAGGCTAATTTGACGATATTTAGCCATCTCATTTTTTATTGTTTCCAATATGTCAGATGACAAATGTTGAATAGAATTCCCTGATAAATCAACATAGGAAATTTTGTTATTTTCATGAATGTCATTCATGTCACATAAATTTCCAAATCTAAGACTGTGGGATTTCAATATTTTAATGGCTGTATCAAATTTCGTGTAATGATACAATTTGCTTATGCTCTCGAATTCTTCTCTCATATTTGAATATTTTGTGTTACTGGCATTGCTTCCAATAGGCACATTTACTACCGACACCCCACCTTTGTTCTTTGAGATGGAGGGCGTACAAGAGGTAAGTCTTGCACTTGGACACGATGAGCCTGTGTCGGTAGGCTGCCCATTATACAATGAAGCGTCAGCCGTTAAAGGCTGTTTGGTGTTATCTTCCAATGTTATTGCTCAGAGGTTAGATTAAACCAATAGACTTTCTTTTGATAGAATTGTCAATTATTGACTACAAAAGTAGGAAATCTTATTAAGATGAAAGAATAAATAATTGGAAATCTTTATTTTTGGCATCACATTTCTGTAACTTGAGGCGATTTGTGGTAATTAACGCTACAAATTACCCTTCGTTGTCGTTATCTGGATAAACCTTGTGAATTCTTTTTTGATGGTGCTCCTAACCCCAACTTCTGTGTTCCGTCCCAATTCGTAAGTTGGTCGGCACAATCATTGGAGCCACCAAGTGAAACGTATGTATCTGCGCTGCACGACATGTGGTAAATGAACGAAAGGAAGTTCTGAATGATAGGTTCGGTATAAACAACCTCATCGGTAGCAAAGAGTTTTGTCCAGTGTGCGACACATTCTTCCCGATAGTTGCCACAATCATTCCAATCCATGCTCGCGAGAAATCTTTCAACGGCAAATTTGGCTCCTTGTGGAGAACGAAGCGCAAGGTTGGATTTTGTGGCAGTAGTCATAATACCATAATAAATGGCAGCTTTGGAGAAGGTGAGATACTCTTGATGTTGCAGATTCATGATTGGCTCAATAGCATTAATCCCAAATCGGTCATTAGGATTTCTCTGTGTCGTACGGCAAAGAGAAATCCTAATGACCGATTTTGCTTTATAGAGTGCTGAACAGCCAGCAACCACTTCGCTTAGAGGCAATGCTTCAGACCGTGTATCGTAGCGATAGGGTCTGCAGCCTTGAACACATAGCTGCCGCTCACGAGCACGTCGGCACCAGCAGCCACGAGCAGCGGAGCCGACTTGTCGTCTACGCCGCCGTCTATCTGTATGAGAGCCTTGCTGCCCGACTCGTCGATGAGGCGGCGCAGGCGCTTCGTCTTCTCTACCGAGTTGGGTATGAACTTCTGTCCGCCGAAGCCCGGGTTGACGCTCATCAGCAGCACCATATCCACGTCGCAGATGATGTCCTCGAGCATGCTCACCGGAGTGTGCGGGTTGAGTGTCACGCCAGCCTTCATGCCTGCAGCGTGAATCTCCTGAACGGTGCGGTGCAGATGAGTGCACGCCTCGTAGTGTACGTTCATCATCATGGCGCCCGTAGCAGCCACCTGCTTGATGTAGTTCTCCGGATGCACAATCATCAGGTGAACGTCGAGCGGCTTCTTGCACTCCTTTGCAACAGCCTGTATGACGGGGAATCCGAACGAGATGTTAGGCACGAACACGCCGTCCATGATGTCGAGGTGCAACCAGTCGGCCTCGCTGCGGTTTATCATGTCGATGTCCGAACGCAAGTCGATGAAGTTCGCTGAGAGAAGCGAAGGTGATATGAGAGTTTCCATTCCTGTTTATTTTATTTACTTTCTTTGTTTACGTTGTTTTCTTTTTTTAGAGTGTTGTTGGAGGTGTTGTGTTAGCTAACGCAATAAGGCTTATTGCGGTTGTTAGCCTGCGCCAGTCTGTAGGAGTAGGCTATCTGTCGGATAAAGCTCAGCGTCTTTTCCGAAGGCTGTAGTTCTTCTTTAGTAAAATACTTCATAGGCAGAGCTATTTTATACGTTTTAGAGATGTTTTATATTTAGTAAACGCAAGCCTTCGGTGTTTATTACATATTGAGGCGAATATTTTTATGCGATTGCAATATATGCAAAAAACTTTGCATAAGTCGTTCGCAATACGGAAAAAATCCGTAACTTTGTCTTCAGCGATAATCGCTGTCGCAGTATGTAAGCAGTTAGTGTTTAGCATATATTTTTCGAACCTACATTTTATACATTTATGGCGTTACCGATAAATATAGAGAGCCTTCTTAGTGGAAGTGCTGTCGAAAGTAATCAGCTTGAATTTAAGGAGGGTTGGAACCCAGATGCTATATACAGAAGCGTTTGTGCGTTTGCAAATGATTTTGAAGACACCGGTGGTGGCTATATTATTGTGGGAGTGAAAGAGGAGCACGGGCGTGCTGTGCGTCCGGAATTGGGAGCTCTCAATTTTGGTGGTCCGAATCATACCATATCGTCTGAAGCTATACGCGAAGCCCGTATGCTGCGTTCTCGCCGTTATAACAATAGACGTTTAGGAGAATTCTTGAAAGAACTTAATTTGACAGAAGGAAGAGCTACTGGAATACCCACTATTCAGCAGAAACTGCAGGAGAACGGATCGCCGCGAGCAACGATTGAAACAGATGAAGAGCGAACCTTCTTTTTGATAGACATTCCTTGCAATCAGTATTGTCTTGGCGTTCCTGTAATAAAAGATGACAAGAAAGATGACAAGAAAGATGACAAGAAAGATGATAAGAAAGAACTTACTGATATTCAGCGAGTTTTGATTTCTTTCATATCGGAAAATGACAAGATAACAATATCTGAAATGGCAAGAAAAACGGCGTTGTCTGAAAGTACGATATCTCGCGAAATAAAGAGATTGCGAGTAGACCATAAAATACTTAATCGTGAGGGTGGACGCAAAAATGGTCATTGGGTAATAATAAAGTAACATAAACAACGATAACAACCGAAATATGAAGACAATCAATACACGCCGCAGCATCCGCAAGTATACCGATGCTCCGGTAAGCGAGAAGTTGCTGCGCCGCCTGCTCAGCGAGGCGGAACGCACGCAGACAATGGGTAACCTGCAGCTTTACAGCGTAGTAGTGACACGTTCTGAGGAACAGAAGCGCCGCCTCGCGCCGGCACACTTCAACCAGCCGATGGTGGAGGGAGCGCCCGTAGTGCTCACATTCTGCGCCGACTACCGCCGCACCACGCTTTGGGCAAAGAATCGCAACGCCGACCCCGGCTACGACAACATGCTCTCCTTTCAGAATGCAGCCACCGACGCGCTGCTCTTCTGCCAGACCTTCTGCAACCTTGCTGAGGAGGAGGGCCTCGGATGCTGCTTCCTCGGCACGACGGTGTACATGCCGCAGATGATAATCGACGTGCTGCAGCTGCCCGAGCTTGTGGTGCCCGTGGCTACCATCACGCTCGGCTGGCCCGACGAGCAGCCCGCGCTCACCGACCGTCTGCCGCTCGACGCCATCATGCACGAGGAGACCTACGCCGACTATACCCCCGAGCGCATCGACCGCTTCTATGCCGAGAAGGAAGCGCTGGAGGAGAACCGCGAGTTCGTGCGCTTGAACGGCAAGCAGACCCTCGCGCAGGTGTACACCGACTGTCGCTACACACGCAAGGACAACGAGGCTATGTCGGCAGGACTGCTGGAGGTGCTCAAGAAGCAGGGCTTCTTACGTTGATGGGCTCCGACCCACAAGCCGAAACCATAACAAGTATTCAGATATAACAATGAACAAAGACACGTTCGACAAGCCACTCTCGCTCCTTGAGCTAAACTCGCTCGTTGCAGCCGTCGTAGACATCAGTCTGCCCGACGAGTACTGGGTGGAGGCAGAGCTGTCGGAAGCGCGCGAGGTGCGCGGACATTGCTACATGGAGCTGGTGGAGAAGGACGAATTCTCCAACACGCCCACGGCTCGCGCCTCAGCCAAGTGCTGGGCGTCGCGATGGTCGCTGCTGCGCCCCAAGTTCGAGCGCATCACTGGTCAGCGGCTGCACGCCGGAATGAAGGTGCTGCTGCGCGTGCGTGCGCAGTTTCATGCAGCCTACGGCTTTTCGTGGATAGTGAGCGACATCAATCCCGAGTACACGATGGGCGACCTGGCACGGCGTCGGCAGGAGATAGTGCGACAGCTGAAGGCAGAAGGCGTGTTCGACTTGCAGAAAGAGCTGCAGCTGCCGATGTTCGCACAGCGTATTGCCGTTATATCGAGCGAAGGAGCAGCCGGCTACGGCGACTTCTGCCGCCAGTTGCACGACAATCAGGCAGGATATATATATAAGGTGGAACTCTTCGGCGCCGTCATGCAGGGCGAAGCCGTGGAGCAGAGCGTGATAGCCGCCCTCGGACGCATATACGAGCGCGTGGACGACTTCGACGCCGTGGTGATAATACGCGGCGGAGGTGCCACGAGTGATATGTCGGGCTTCGACACACTCGCCCTGGCAGAGAACGTAGCCAACTTCCCGCTGCCCATCATTACCGGTATCGGTCATGAGCGTGACGAGTGTGTGCTCGACATGGTGGCGTTCGCACGCATGAAGACGCCCACCGCCGCCGCCCAACATCTCATCGACAATCTGCAGCGCACGGCGCAGCTCATTGACCAGCTCGCCGACCGCATAGCCGACCGCGTGAAGCGTCGCATGGACGTGGAGCGTGTGCGTCTGGCGTCGATGGCAGAGCGCATACCGATGCTCTTCTCGCTCGTGAAGATGAAGGAGTGGGGCAGAGCCGACCGCCTCATGCAGCGCATAGCCGCAGCCGTGAGTCGCCGTCTTGCTACGGCGGAAACGCGACTCGACACCCTGCAGCACACCATAGAGACATCGGCGAAGCGTCGACTCGACACCGAGCATCATCGCCTTGAGCTGCTCGCGCAGCGCGTTGAGGCAGAAAACCCAGAACGCCTTCTGCGCCGCGGCTACAGCATCACGACCTACAACGGCAAAGCCGTGCGCAACGCCGCACAACTGCCGAAGGGTGCACTGGTGGAGACGCATGTGGAGAAAGGAAAGTTCAAGTCAAGAGTAGAGTAGTAATATAGGGGGTGCACTTGTCTCAAGTGCACCGACCAATTAGTTTATTGTTTGGTTGGTGCAGTTCTTGCTCTGGCAAGCGGCAAAGCCGAGCGGAGACAGCTGTAATATAGGGGTGCACTTGTCTCAAGTGCACCGATCAATTAGTCTTTTGTTTGGTTGGTGCAGTTGAGACAACTGCACCCCCTGGGAGACAACTGCACCTCCTGACAGCCCCACATACTAATAAAAACAACAACCCAAATGCCCAAAGAACAGAAATATGAAGCGGCGATGCGCCAGTTGGAAGACATAGCCGCAAAGATGGAGAACGGCGAGCTCGACATCGACTCGCTCAGTGAACAACTCAAGACCGCGCAGAAACTGATAAAGCAATGCAAGGACAAACTCACGAAGACCGACGAGGACATACGTAAGATTCTCGGCGCAGAAAATTGACAACGCAGTCCGCAACCGTCTTTTTTGTGCTAATAATCTCTAATCTGCGGCAAATAGTTGCAGGTTTGTTTTATTATTATTACTTTTGCCTGCGGTTAGGGGAGCATATCCCCGCGATGAAAAAGAAACGTATTAAAACCTAAAGTTTTATGAAAGATATAGCATGGTCTGAGTTGTCGTTCGGCTATATGCCTACCGACTATAACGTGCGCTGTTGCTACCGCAATGGCAAGTGGGGCGAGATAGAAGTCTGCTCCGACGAGTACATTAAGCTTCACATGGCAGCCACCTGTCTGCACTACGGACAGGAAGCCTTTGAGGGACTGAAGGCATATCGTTGCCCCGACGGCAAGGTGCGCGTGTTCCGTATGGACGAGAACGCAGCACGTCTGCAGTCTACATGCCGCGGCATCATGATGCCAGAGCTGCCTACAGAATTATTCGAGGAGATGGTGAAGAAGGTAGTGCGCCTCAATCAGGAGTACATCCCGACATACGAGAGCGGCGCAACACTCTACATCCGTCCGCTCCTCATCGGTACATCGGCACAGGTAGGCGTTCGTCCGGCAGAAGAGTATATGTTCATCATCTTCGTCACACCGGTAGGACCTTACTTCAAGGGTGGTTTCTCTACAAACCCGTACGTCATCATACGCGACTACGACCGTTCGGCTCCGCTCGGAACCGGTATCTACAAGGTGGGTGGCAACTATGCTGCATCGCTCAGAGCCAACCATCTCGCTCATGAGAAGGGCTACGCTTGCGAGTTCTATCTCGACGCAAAGGAGAAGAAGTACATGGACGAGTGCGGTGCTGCCAACTTCTTCGGTATCAAGAACAACACATACGTAACACCGAAGTCGACCTCAATCCTTCCGTCTATCACAAACAAGAGTCTTATGCAGCTCGCTGAGGACTTCGGTCTGAAAGTGGAGCGTCGCCAGATTCCTGAGGAAGAGCTCGCTACATTCGAGGAGGCAGGCGCTTGCGGCACAGCAGCCGTAATCAGCCCGATTTCTTACATCGACGACCTCGACACCGGTCAGCGCTTCACGTTCAGCGAGGACGGCAAGCCGGGTCCCGTTTCAACCAAGCTCTACAACCACCTGCGTGGCATCCAGTATGGCACAGAGGAGGACAAGCATGGTTGGACAACAGTAGTAATAGAATAACAGCCAGTCTGCCTCATATATGTGGGGCAAGATGTTTGAAGTTAACAATCAAAAGAGGTGCAGCGGTTTATGCCGTTGCACCTTATTTGTATACATATATGTGTGCAATACCTATTTTTAACCCTGCGAATTTGCCTAATCGTCCTTTATTTCGTAACTTTGCATACACTAATATATTTCATTATGGAGAATAATACTCATACCGTATTCAATGCAGCTCAACTTAAAATGTTGAATATGATGGCAATGCTGAAGACTAAAGAAGAGATAGATGGTCTGCAGCAAGTTGTGTCTGATTATCTTGCAAAACTGTTGCATGGTGAGATTGATCGTTTGTGGGAAGAAGGCGAACTCTCGGAAGAAAAAGTAGAGGGTTTTAGAACTCTCCATGAGCGCACACACTATAATAAGCAACAATTATGATTGGAGTGAACACTAACTATGTGCTTGACACAAATAGTTTGATAATGTCACTTTCCTCCCGTAATAAATACTCATATATATGGGACGCATTTGTTACGGGTAGGTTTACTTTGTGTGTGACAAATGAAATATTAACTGAATATGAAGAAGTTATTTCAAGAAACATCAATCAGAGAGTAGCACGCATTGTGCTTTCTTATTTTATGTTGTTGCCAAATGTTAAGTTTGTTGATCCGCATTATAGCTTTGGATTGATACGCACAGACTTTGATGATAATAAATTTGTGGATTGTGCAATAGTTGCTAATGCAAGATGCATAGTGACGCAAGACCATCATTTTGATGTTCTTAGCACTATAGATTTCCCAAAAGTTGATGTAATTGATATTGACGAATTTTTAAAAATACTTCTTTCCGAAGTGAATTAAAAGACTATAATGGGCAAAGGAAAACTGGCGAAGTTCGCCGATATGGAGCGATACGAGAACGTATTTCAGTATCCGTTCTCGGTAGCCGATAATGTGCCGTTCGACATGAAGGGACATTGGCGCGAGATGTATTTCAAGAACGACAACCCTATTGTGCTCGAACTGGGCTGCGGCAAAGGCGAGTACACAGTGGGGCTGGCAAAGATGTTCCCCGACGTCAACTTCATTGGCGTAGACATTAAGGGCGCACGCATGTGGACTGGCGCTACGCAGGCGCTCGGCGAAGGACTCAAGAACGTGGCGTTTCTGCGCACGAACATAGAGATTATAGACCGCTTCTTCGCTGAAGGCGAGGTGCAGGAGATATGGCTCACGTTCAGCGATCCGCAGATGAAAAACCCGCGCAAGCGTCTCACCTCTACCTATTTCATGCAGCGCTACCGCCGCTTCCTGCAGGACGGCGGCACGATTCATCTGAAGACCGACTCCAACTTCCTCTTCACATACACCACATACATGCAGCAGCGCAATAACTTGCCGCTGCTCTTCCGCACGGAAGACCTCTATCATACCGAAGGTCTCGACGCACAGACCAACGAGATTCTCGGCATACAGACCTACTACGAGGGCATGTGGATAGAACGCGGACTGAACATCAAGTACATGAAGTTCGCATTGCCGCACGAAGGCGAGCTCTTTGAGCCGGAGGTGGAGATTCCGCTCGACGAGTATCGCTCGTATCACCGCGACAAGCGCAGCTCTAAAACA
>ERZ1026882.1290-NODE-1290-length-10829-cov-5.730369_pt1 | contig 10829 bp, 6 predicted proteins | sample MGYA00380171_ERZ1026882 | MGnify/ENA primary metagenome ERZ1026882 (study PRJEB33269, sample SAMEA4719807) | human gut metagenome | biome: human-associated habitat; feature: organic feature; material: feces | place: Cameroon | collected 2013-10 ...
GATAATATCTGTAATGCTAAAATTATAAGTCACAGATTTAACCTAAAAGACGCACTTTCAGCTCTTCCGAATACGTCCAAGATTCCTTACAAAAACGATATCGGAACAATTACAACAAGTTTTGTCGGTAAGTACAACGGCAATATTCAAAATATTAACTATGACAATATTTATCTAAAAGGGAACATTTATTCTAACAGAGGAGCAAAAAGTGCAATTCTAGTTGATAATAGCTCATTTGAGCTCAAAAATTCAACATTCAAACTTCCTCTTTTACAAGGCTCTTTCAGAAAAAGTCCTTACCATATTTCGCTTCACGTGACAGATATGTTTAGCCCTAAAAGGGTTGTAAATGGGAATTGCAAGGTGAAATCGCTTAATCTGAATTTGATTAACGACAATGCACTTCAGCTTATTCTTCCGCCAAAAATTGCAAATGAGTTAAAGAATATTGATTTTACGAACGGAAATATAGATCTTTCTGCCAAAATTCGTAACAATAACATCAATGCATTCTCAATTTTGGATAATGTAAGCTTTATTTACAAACCACAACAGCTCACAACCACGATAAACAGCGGAAATGTCCTTCTTAAAAATAATACGCTTAATTTGAACAAAATCAATGCTAAAATGGGTAAAATGCCTTTGTTTATTGATGGGAAAGTCTATAATGTTCAAAATAATCCAAATTTGAATTTGTACATAAATGCGAAACCAACGCAGGAATTTTTTGACCAATTTTTCAACCACAATTCGCTTTATCCGATAAAACTCAAAGGCGATGCGATTTTGACTGCAAAAACAAACGGTCCTTTAAACAATATCAACACAAAATCAACCATTAAATTAGAAGAAAATTCAAGCCTTTATTATATGGGAGCTTCCATCGGTGATGTTGAAAATCCTGTTCTTATAACATTAGACAACACATATTCACCAAACAAAATCAGATTAAACAACTTGCAATACGACAAAATTGTTTCCTCACAAAACAACAAACCGTACGCAATTCCACAACTTAATGCATCTGGAACAGTTCATTTATTAGCAAACAATCAAGTTGGATTTAACAATTTTAAAATCAAAACACAAGCTCCGACCGATGCAAAAATCTTCAACATAATTTTTAGAAAACCGTTTATGAAACAAGGTGTATTTACATCTGACCTGATTTTAAACGGCACTTCTCTTAACCCGAAAATCAAAGGAAAACTTGATGTTACAAGCATAGATATTCCTTTTGTAGATTCTACAATTCGTGATGTAAATCTTGATTTCAAGAATGACAAAATCTTTTTGACAAGTCGCGGAACGATTTTGACAAACGATATAAAACTCAATGCAGTTTTGAAAAACAAGTTGACACCGCCTTATATCATTGAAAATGCGACATTGAAACTTCCTGATCTCAACGTAAACAAAATCACTGATACGTTGGTTGATTTAGAAGCAGAATCAATTAAAAATAGTACTCACACAGCGGTAAACAGTCAAAACGTTGATATTTCACAAATAATTATTCAAAAAGCTAACATTGAAGCCAACAAAATCAAAGTAAGAAACATCAATGCAAATAACTTCAAAACAAACTTGACACTCAACAAACACGGACTTTTGGACATAAACAATTTTAAATTTGATATTGCTCAAGGTACTGTAAACGGAAGATTTACGCATAATTTACACAATCATAAAACAAATCTGAATATTGATTTAGACAAAGCAAATGCACTTATTATGTCAGAGGCTTTGTTTGACTTGAAAGGACAAGTTTACGGACTTGTAAACGGGAATTTTAACCTAGCATGTTCTGGTGATTCGCAAGAAAGTTGTTTTAGAACTCTTTCCGGCGATGGTTCATTTAAGATTGCAGATGGAAGAATGCCAAAACTCGGGTCTTTGGAATACCTTTTAAAGGCTGGAAATCTCTTTAAGGGTGGCTTTACAGGACTTTCTATAAATAGTTTGATAGACCTTGTAACACCTTTGAAAACAGGGAATTTTGAAAGTATTTCCGGAACAATTCACCTTACAAATGGAATTGCTGATAAAATCAATGTATATTCAAAAGGTAACGATCTTAATATGTATATGACAGGTTCCTACAACCTATCAACATCTGTTGCTGATATGGGGATATACGGAAGCCTTTCAAAAAATATTACAACCGTTTTTGGTAAAATCAAAAATGCGTCACTTAACACATTGTTCAATACAATTCCTGGGATTAACGATTCAACAGAAAAACTTCTTTTGCAGGAAGATATTGCAAAAATTCCAAATATCAAAGATGCAACAGATATTTATAGAATTTTCTTTGTAGATATTAATGGTGACATCAACGGCGAAAACTACGTAAAAAGCTTTAAATGGGTAAAATAAGAATATAATAAATAAATTTTCGAAGCTTTCAAAATTTATTATTAAAAAGTTCCCGCTGTCCAAGTAGGATATCTCATTTATATTCCCTCTTGCAAAAGTTATAAAAAATGCTACAATAACTTGTGTAAGAGAGAGGATTTTTTATGACTTTAACAGATTTAAGAAAAGAACACGAACTTATTGATCTATTTTGCAACTTGGCAGAAGTACCATCTCCGTCACTCCATGAAGAAAAAGTTGCACAATGGATTAAAACTTATTGCGATAAAAACGAAATCAGTTGTAAATTTGATGATTTTAATAATGTAGTAATTTCAATTCCGGCAACAGATACAACAAAAGAACCATTGATGCTTTCTGCTCACATGGACGTAATCGGCGATGATAGTCCCGTAAAAACATATCTTGACGATGCCGGAAATATTCACGCAGAAGGTAGAACTCTTGGTGGAGACGACAAAGCCGGAGTTGCAAACGCACTACTTTTTGCAAAAGAACTTGCTCACTGTGATATGAAACACGGTGGTTTGGAAGTTATGTTCACTCGTGATGAGGAAAACGGTCTTTCCGGAATTCGCAATGCAAATTTGAAAGATTTCAAATCAAAATACGTACTTGTTTTAGATAGTGATACGTTAGGGCAATGCGAAATTTCAGGAGCAAGCTACACTTTGGCAAAAATTAAAGTTCACAGCTTTAAAGGAGGTCACTCAGGCATTGATATCGGCGACAAAAAGCGCGCAAATGCCGCAAAACTTATTGCCGACTTGATTTCTACAATGCCACAAGGCGTTTTTTATGAAGAGGACGGACAGGTCGTAACTTCTTGCAACTTGGGCGGGATTTCAGCAGGTAATATCAATGTTACAAACATAATCAACACAGATGCTTTGGCTAATTACTCAATCAGAAGTTCAAGCCGCAAAAAAGAGGAAGAATTAAAAAGTAAAATGACTTTGACGGTAGATGAATTTAATATTAAAAACAAAGAGATCGGCAAAGCCACTATTGAGTTTGAAGAACATCTTCCGCCATTTGAAAAAGTTGATGACGATTACATTCCAACAATTTTCACCAAAGCAGCAAACAAAGTTGGTGTAACTCCAGATGTAACCTCATTCCATGCCGGTGCAGAAACACATATTTATGCAAACGAAACAAACGCAAATGACAACAAATTTGTACCGTATTTACTAGGTCTTGCAACTGTTTGCAATATGCACTCACCAAACGAATATTTGGAATACAAAACAATTCTAAAAGGTCACGAATTGTTAGTTGAGTTATTCAAAGAATTTAATGCATAATTAAAAAACTTATAATAAATTCTGAAAAAGCCGAAAATCTACGTATAATACGTAGATTTTCGGCTTTTAAATTAGCAAAATAGTGATAATTTTCTGTACAACTTCTTTGTAACTGTCACTCTGGACTCCTATTCATACCTCAATGCGTCAATCGGGTTAAGCAAAGACGCCTTGTACGCAGGATAATAGCCGAATAAAACACCTATTGCACCGGAAAATCCGAGCGACAAAACAATTGAAAACATTGATATAGAAACAGTCATTATACCGCTAAACTGTACTATTTGTGCTCCTACAATTCCTATGAAAACACCGATTAATCCGCCTATTATTGAAAGTAAAAAAGATTCTATCAAAAATTGAATACGAATATCAGAAGGCTTTGCCCCAATCGCCATTCGAATACCAATTTCTTTTGTTCTTTCTGTAACCGAAACCAACATAATGTTCATAATCCCGATTCCGCCGACCAAAAGTGAAACTGAGGCAATTGATGCCAACAAAATCGCAAAAGTTTTTACGGTAGATTTCATTTTTTCTTGAAACTCTGCAGAATTTCGGATTTCAAAATCTTTCGTCTGATTTTTCCCAATTTTATGACGTGTGGTCAAAAGTTCTTCAATATCAGCTTCCGCAGTCGAAACATCGTCAGGATTTGAGCCTTTCACAACAATCATAGAGACAGTCCCTGGAAAGTCTGTTCCAAAAACTTTTTTCTGTGCTGTTGTAATCGGGATAAAAATCAAATCGTCTTGATCCATAGGTCCCATACTTCCCTTTGATTTCAAAGTTCCAATAACCTTAAACGGAATTCCGCCCACTCTAATAATTCTATCTATCGGATCCAAATCGCCAAACAATTCTGATGCAACAGTAGAGCCAATTACAGCGACTTTCGCAGAATTTTTTATATCTTCCGGCACAAAACCTCGACCTGATTCAACTTCGTAGTTTTTTATGTAAAAGTATTGTGGATCTGTGCCATATACAGTAGTTGACCAGTTTTGATTTCCATAAGTCAATTGTTTGCCCTCTGAACTAACAGAGGAAACCGCTGAAATCCCACGAGCATTTTTTTCAATTGCCGCCGCATCTTTCAAGGTTAATGTTGGGCGAGTTCCCATACCCATTCTGACGCCGCCTGATTTGGCAGAAGCTGAACGGATTGTCAAAATGTTGCTACCCATAGATTCCATATCTTTTTGAACTTTTTCACTGGCTCCGGTTCCGACGGCAAGCATTATGATAACAGCACTAACACCAATGATTATCCCAAGGCTTGTTAGCATTGAACGCATTTTGTTTATTTTTAGCGAAACTACCGCCATTTTTAAAGTTGATTTGAAGTCTATCATAGTTTTCCTTTTTAAAATTGAGTGAGTAGTGAATAGTGAGTCGTGAATTGTTCTTTACAAAAATTATTTTATCCTGATAAGAACTACTCACCATTCACTATTCACCACTCACCTAATACGGTATCGTCGTATGTTCATTTATTTCGTCAGATATAATGTTTCCGTCCTTAAACCGCACGACTCGTTTGCAATACTCTGCAATATCAGGTTCATGAGTTACAAGAACTATCGTTTTGCCGAGATCCTTATTTAGTTTCACAAAAAACTCCATAACCTCAATACTTGTCTTTGTATCAAGGTTTCCTGTCGGTTCGTCGGCAAGAATTAGCGGCGGATCATTGATTATTGCACGTGCAATCGCAACCCTTTGTTGCTGTCCACCGGACATTTGGTTTGGCATGTGATCTCCTCGTTTACCCAAACCAACAATTTCAAGAGCTTTTCTTGCTCTTTCAACTCTTTCTTCTTCCGGAATTCCTTTATATATCATAGGGAGTTCAACATTTTCAAGGGCTGTTGTTCTAGAAATCAGGTTAAATCCTTGAAAAACAAAACCCATTTTTTCGTTCCGTACCATGGCAAGAGAATTTGTGTCCAGGGAAAGCATATCAATTCCGTCAAGGAAGTAACTTCCGGAATTGGGTTTGTCCAAAGTTCCAAGCATATTCATAAAAGTCGATTTGCCGGAACCTGATGTTCCCATAATTGCTACAAATTCTCCTTTTTCGACAGATAGCGATACACAATTTAATGCATTAAAACTGTCTTCGCCTGTCTGATATGTTTTTATAGCATCTTTAACTTCGATTAATGGCATGAAATCCTTTCTATTTTTAGGCTTTTGTTTTTGGGGGTTGGCTGAAAAGTTAATTTGATTTTAAAATTAACGATGTCGGAGTAGGTACCCCGACCTACTTTCTAATCCTCACTGGGACGAGGTAACATTTTCGCTACGGCATTGGAGGGCGACCACCGCCATTTGAGTCTTTCTTAGAAGATTTGCCTTGAATACCCATTATGACCTTCATTCCTTCGCCAAGAGCTTTTGAAATTACCTCAGTTGAAGAATCGTCACTTGCAACTGTTTCAATGTCTACACGTTTTGCCTTACCATTTTCTAAAATCCAAAGACCTTGATTTTTATATTTTGGGCCATTTACATCTGGAGTAAATTTAAGTGCCATATTAGGCACACAAAGAACATTTTCACTTTTATTTGTGATAATTGAAACATTCGCAGTCATACCTGGTTTCAACTTCAAGTCCTCATTATCAACATCAACGATTACTGTGTATGTAACAACATTTGAAACAGTCGTCGGAGAAAGCCTTACCTGAGTAACTTTTCCTTCAAAAGTGCTGTCAGGATAGCCGTCAAGTGTGTAAGTTACGTCTTGACCTTCTTTAACTTTGCCGATATCGGCTTCGGAAACACTCACTTCAATTTGCATTTTTGTCAAATCTTGTGCAATCGTAAATAATTCCGGAGCTTGAAAACTTGCGGCAACCGGAGAACCCAAGTCGATTTCTCTGGAAATTACCGTTCCATCAACAGGAGCTATGATTTTTGTGTAACTCAAATTTGTTTGAGCTGTTTTTAAAGACGCTTGATATTGATTAATTTGAGCTCTTGCGGCGTTCATTTGTGCCAAATCTGACTGATAAGTACTCAATTTTTCGTCCAACTCACTTTTTGCGACAAAGTTTTTAGCGTAAAGATTTTTGTATCTGGCATATTGCTTTTGATCATAATTCGCAATTGCTTGAAGTTTTTGAAGGTTTGCACGTGCATTGTTAATCTGTGCCTGATTTTGTTGAACTTGTGCTATAAAATTTGCAGGGTCGATTTGTGCTAATATCTGTCCTTTTTTTACAACATCATTGTAGTCTACAAAAATTTCTTTAATCAAACCTGACACCGTAGAACCAACACTGACAGTGTTAACAGGATTGATTGTTCCAGATGCTTCAACAACCTGAGTAATCGTGCAACGTTCAATATCTTTTGTATCGTATTTCACTTGTTTGCTCGCTGTAATTCCGGTTACGCCAACTGTCACAACCGCAGCGACAATCAATGCAGTCGCAATATACCTTCTCTTTATCTGAATTTTTTTGAATTTTTCAAAACTTATCATTTTTTATCCTCAATTGTCGTTGTTACATCTTGTTGAAGAGCAATCGCCTTTTCCAAATTAGCTCTTGCTACATTATAATTATAAACGGTTTGTACATAAGAAACTTGCGCATTATTGTAGTTCACTTTCGCATCTTGTAATTGAATATAATCGCCTAAACCAACAGCATAACGCCCATCTGCAAGTTCAAAGTTTTCCAATGTCTGCTTAACTTTTACGGCAAGCAATGGAATTTGTTTTTCCAATTGTGCCATATTTATGTATAAATTTTGAACTTCAAAATAAATATCTTGTTTTGCTTGGACAATCTCGTTTTCTGCAAGTTGAACTTGAATTTTAGCATTATCAATTTTGTGTTTTTGTCCTTTTATATTCACAGAACTTGATAAATTTACACCAACATTAAACGAATTTGAATTATATTTGTCACGATATCCGTAACCGGCTGATGCCGAGATTTCAGGTAAATATTCCCGTTTAGTGTATTTTAAAGCTTCTTTCATCGCATTCAAGCTGGAATTATAGGCTTTCAAGTCAGGACGATTTTGGTATGCTAAATTCACTGACTCTTCGAATGAATATGGGAACGGCTCAAATTTATAATTATCAAGCACATTAATTTTTTCAACCTGAGATGTCAAAAACGCATTACTGACATCTTTTGGCGGAGTGCTTAAATCCTTCTTTTCATCAATCTTTTCAAGACTAACAGGCGCGTAATTATTCTGAAAATTAAATGTTTCAGTATTTTCAATCTCGTATTCCGGTGCAAAAGCTATATACATAGAGTTATTTAGTTTTACAATTGCATTCTGATAAGCCTTTTCAGACTCAACAAGTGTAACCTTTGAATCCGACAAATAAACTTCAGCATTTACCAAATCAATTTTTGATTTTATACCTTCGTTAAAATACGCCTTTGTCCTTTGGTAATTTCGCTCGTTAATCTGGACGTTTGCACGATTAACTTCCATTGTCGCCTTTGCGGCAAGAACTCCATAGTAATTAGTTTTTACCCCAAAAATCGTATCAAGAACAGTATTTTCAAATTCATACAGTGCGGCATCTCTATTGAAATTGTACATTCTAATATTGGCATTTATTTTACCAAAATTAAACAAAAGCTGATTTATACTGGCTTCAGCAGAATATATGTTGTTGCTGGTATTTGCTCTGTTTGTACGGTTTTCGGTCAAGTTATAACCTGTTCCAACGCCCAAAGTCGGGAAATATCCGGATTTCGCAATTCCGACATTTCCTTTTGCAATTCCATAATTATATCGAGCTTTTTTGACTTTAGGACTATTTTGCAGAGCAATCCCAACACAATCTTTAATATTCAAAACTGCATTTTTTTCAACACCTGCAACCTCTTCAATCGCAAACACCGAGCCTATTGAAAGGCTAAAAACAATTATTAATACTAAAAACTTTTTCTTAAATTTCAAACCGAGTTATCCTCATCACAATATAGTAACGATTTAAACATAATTTTTGTTCATTTTAATCATTCGAGAGGTGTAGATTTTTCTACCCCATGTTGAAAAGTCTTTTCTGGAGCTCGTTGCGCATTTAAACTCGCCAAAAATCTTTTTGGAACATTACTAAAAATGGAATTATTTCCAAACGTCCAACCAACATTCCAACAATCATGATGCCTTTTGAAGCTGCTTCTAGACCGTCAAAACTTCCCATTGGTCCTAATGATGGAGCCAAAGACGGTCCGATATTGCCAAGTGCACTGATTGCTCCTGTTAAACCAAGTACAGTGTCGCCTTCAAAAATGGATAACAAAACTCCGATTACGGCAAAAATTAAAAAATAGAAAAACACAAACACAATAATTTGTCGTGCAACTTCGGGCTGAACCGTTTTTCCGTCGACTTTGATATTTATAATTGCATTTGGGTGTAAAATTTTTGTTATCTCACTTTTCATTGTTTTAAAAACAACGAGCCATCTTGCCATCTTAATCCCACCACCGGCAGAACTTGCACAAGAGCCCATAAACATTACAACAAATAGAAACGCTTTTGAAGTATAGTTCCATTGAATAAAGTCAGCACTGGCACTTCCTGTTGATGTTGCAAGACTTACCACTTGAAACAACGCATCTGTAAAATTTTTAAATATTCCAAAACCGTTGTTTAAACAAAGTGACACTGTAATAAAGCCAGCCATCAAAAGAACCAAAATTGTATACAATCTGAATTCTTCATTTTTAAACAAAAGCATAGGCTTTTTTTGAGAAATAACCTTGTATTGCAAGTTGAAACTTGCCCCCGCAAAAAACATAAAAACCAAAACAATCCACGTAATTTGCACTGAATGATACCCCATAATGCTTTCAGGATTAGGAGAAAATCCGGCAGCGGAAAGTGTCGATAAAGAGTTACAAACAGCATCAAACAAAGGCATTTTAGCCAAATATAATAACACGATTTCCAAAATAGTAAGACCTAAATAAATTCTCCATAATGCAGATGCGGTATTACGAATTCTCGGGGTAAATTTATCTTCTGTAGGTCCGGGAGCTTCTGCAAAAAACATTTGTCGTCCGGCTACTGCAAACTGAGGCAATATCGCAATAAACAAGACTATAATTCCCAAACCGCCTAACCATTGAGAAAAAGCACGCCAAAAGAAAAAAGCTTTCGGGTAATCAAAATGAGTCAAAATTGTTGCTCCGGTGGTTGTAATCCCGGAAACAGCCTCAAACAAAGAGTTTAATGGTGAAAGTCCGTAAAACAAATAAGGAATTGCGGATATTAACCCAAAAACAATCCAAGAAAAAGCAACAATAAAAAGAGCTTCATCTTTTTTAATATCATTTAAATTTTCAAGATTTCTGGTGTTTGGCACTATTCGCTTCAAAACCCAACTGCCCAAAATAGCGACTAAACTTGCTGTTACAAAAGGCAAAATGGAATTGAAATCATGGCAATATAACGCAACCAAAACAGGTACAAGTATTACAAATCCCGTATATCTCATTGTTTCGCTCAAAGCATTTGCAACATAATTCAATCTCATATTACTTTACCTTAAAGAAATCCTTAATTTCTACCGCATTTTCTGATGTTGTAAATATTATCAAAATATCTCCGGTATTAATAACTGTGTCACCTTTTGGAATAATAATATTATTTCTTCGAATAATCACTCCTATAATCGCACGAGCAGGAAATTTGATATCCATAATTCTTTTGCCATGAAAGTCCGGTACAACGTTGATTTCAAGCACTTCACCTTGACCTTGTTCAACTGTTGCAAGAATGTCAACATTATTTTCCTGTAAATCGTTTTTAACTTCATTAATCGCAGAACTTTTCGGTGAAACAGCTATATCTATCCCGACTTTTTCAAAAAGAGGAATATTTAAAACCTTTGCAACTCTTGCAATAACACGTTTTACGCCTAACTGTTTAGCCAAAAGCGAACAAAGAAGGTTTCTTTCATCGTTATTTGTAACACTAATCACGACATCAGCACTTCCAATTTCTTCCTCATCAAGGAGTTTTAAATTAGTTCCGTCACCATTAATTACAAGCGTATTCGACAATTCTTCCGCTAAAAACTGACAGCGTTCGTAGTTTTTTTCTATAATTTTTGTTTTAATTTTAAGTTTTTCCAGTGATTTTGCA
>ERZ1026882.1291-NODE-1291-length-10824-cov-7.812703_pt1 | contig 10824 bp, 9 predicted proteins | sample MGYA00380171_ERZ1026882 | MGnify/ENA primary metagenome ERZ1026882 (study PRJEB33269, sample SAMEA4719807) | human gut metagenome | biome: human-associated habitat; feature: organic feature; material: feces | place: Cameroon | collected 2013-10 ...
CGTAAGGAGTCGTCGGCAGCGTCAGATGTGTATAAGAGACAGCACCATGGGACAGGCCAAAGCAAAACAGGAGGAATCCCCCATGGAACAACGCCGCAATCAGATCGTGGAACTGGTCAACCGCAAAGGCAGCATCAGCTTTGCCCAGCTCAAGGAGGCGTTCCCTTCCGTCTCCGAGATGACCCTGCGCACCGACCTCAAAGCACTGGATGAAGCGCGCCGGGTGGTGCGGGTGCACGGCGGTGTTAAATCGGTGGAGCAGGTGGTCGGCACGGATGACCTGCTCAGCCGCCGCTCGGCCCGCAACGCCGAGGCCAAGCAGACTATTGCCGAAAAGGCGGTGACTCTATTGCGGCCCAATACGTCCCTGTTTCTGGATTCCGGCAGCACCACCACGGCGGTGGCCCGCTGCATCCCGGATCAGCCCATGCTCATCTACACCAGCGGCCTGAGCTGTGCCATGGAGCTGGCAAGGCTGGAAAAGCCCCATGTCTCCCTGCCCGGCGGCAGCTTGAACCGGTTCAGCATGAGCGTCTGCGGGGCCCAGAGCATCCAGACGCTGGAAGGCATCAATTTCGACCTGATGCTGTTAGGCGTGACCTGCTACAGCCCGGAGACAGGGTTTACCTGCGGTGTGGAGGACGAGGCACGGCTCAAGCAGACGGTGCTCCGCCGCTCCGAGCAGAAAGTGGTTCTGATGGATTCCTCCAAAATCGGGCTGAAAAGCACATTCCATATCTGTGACCTGCCGGAAGTGGATATCATTATCTCGGACGGCAAGTTGCCCGCCGAGTTCTTACAGGCCTGCCAGACCGCAGGCGTGACCGTACTATAAAAGGAGCATTGCTATGAAGATCATCCGCGCAAAGGACTATCAGGATATGTCCCGCAAAGCCGCCAACATCATCTCGGCACAAGTCATCATGAAGCCGAACTGCGTGCTGGGTCTGGCCACCGGCGGCACCCCCGTGGGCACCTATGCCCAGCTGGTGGAGTGGTACAACAAGGGCGACCTCGATTTCTCGGAGGTCACCACCGTCAATCTGGACGAGTACCGCGGCCTGCCCAAAGAGCATCCCCAGAGCTACTGGTATTTCATGAACGAGAACCTGTTCAGCAAGGTCAACATCGACCCGGCAAAGACCAACCTGCCGGATGGCACCAATCTGGATACCGCCGCAGAATGCGCCCGTTACAACGGCATCATCCATAAGCTGGGCGGCATCGATCTGCAGCTGCTGGGCATCGGCCCCAACGGTCATATCGGCTTCAACGAGCCGGGCGAGGCCTTTGAGCTGGAGACCCACTGCATCGACCTTGCGCCCACCACCATCGAAGCCAACAAGCGCTTCTTTGACGGCAACGAGGAGCTGGTGCCCAAACAGGCCTATACCATGGGCATCAAGACCATCATGCAGGCACGCAAGGTGCTGGTGGTAGCCAACGGTAAAGCCAAGGCACAGGCCGTCAAGGACGCCGTGACCGGCCCTGTGACCCCTGCCTGCCCCGGCAGCATCCTGCAGCTGCATCCGGACTGCATCCTTGTGGCAGACGAGGAAGCACTGAGCCTGCTGTAAACTCCCAAAGCCAATTTCTTCATTTACCATAACTTCGTCTGATCCTTCAGCCAAACGCAGTACAGGCCAGACCCGTGAAACCGGGTCTGGCCTGTACTGCGTTTTTCGTTATGGTTTAATCTTCAAGTCTGCTGTGGTCGCAGCCAAGTGAGAGATAGTGTTCCATCTCGCCACTCAGAACAAGCTGGGCGTATTCCAAGGGCTTGTTGTAGAGCAACCAGTCCAGCTCTGCCCGCTGTGCCGAGGTGTTGCCGTACTCATCCTCGACGGCGATGCAGTCGATGGCAAGGGTGGTGCCATCCTCGAACCGGGCTTCGACCCGGTTGGTGTCCATGTTATAGCGGCAGGAAAGCAGTTTGTTCATAGTGAACCTCATTTCTATGTAAAACGGTGTCTGTTCGGATGTCCTAACCCCTGCCATAAAACCGATGTGTCATGTAAGATTGTTGTCTGGATGAAATTGGAAGTTCTTGCACTGTCGATGCCCCAAAAATCCAGCAGAAAAGTCGCTCATTTTGAGACTGTTTTGTCGGGCTGATTTTGGCTCTGCACACTTTTGCACATTTTCTGCACATCGCAAGGATGGATAACAGGTGCAAGGAAGTGCAAACAATGCAAAGGATGCAATAGAATGACAACGGCAAAATAACGGCAATTCGATTAAAATAACGATTTCACGTCGAATGATGAAATGGACAAAGTGTGCTATTCGGTTTCTACGAATCAGTAGGCCGGGGGTTCGAGTCCCTTCCATCGCACCAAACAATGAAAATCCGAACCTTTTCTCGACAGGAGAAGGGTTCGGATTTTTTGTTTTCTTCGGAAATGACAATTCCGGCTCATTCCAAACGGCTGCGTGGAGCTGCTGCTCTGGGATGGGAGAAAGACTTCCATCGACTGCACTGGGATTGAGGATGCGTTGAATGTGACCATGGCGCAGCGGACAGAACTGGACTACCTCATCTACAATGTCCCACTTGGCTATGCGGACTTGATTCTGAACGGTGACCCGAAGGAATATTTAAGGAATGTAACTGGGAGCCATGGGTTAAAAGATTGATCTTCCCATAAAATCGCCATGAACAAAAAACTACCGCCCATCTGCGTAACGGAACGCAGGTGGGCGGTAGTTTGCTCTACTGGGTTAGGGTTTGTATCGGAATTTACAGCTTATGCAAGACTTCCGATGATCTCCCCACACTTTTCGATGCCGATGACCCCGCTATCCAGCGCAATATGATAGTTGGCGGCATCGCCCCATTTCATATCGGTATAAAAGCGGTAGTAAGCAGCGCGGCGCTTGTCCTTCTCCTTCAGACGGGCTTCGGGTGATTTCTCCCGCTCCCCGTGGACCCGCACGATGCGGTCTGCCCGGAACTTCATGTCGGCATGGATGAATACTTTCAGGCAGTCGGTGCGGTCCTGTAAGATAAAATCGGCGCAGCGTCCCACGATGACGCAGGGCTCCTTTTCCGCCAGTTCCAGGATGATCCGGTATTGCAGCTTCCAGAGCAGATCCTCGTTGGTGGGGCCGAAGCTGCGGTCGGTGAAGGCAGAAGCGAGGAACCCCCCTGGGGTGTACTCTCCGGCATCCTTGATGTAGCTTTCGTCAAAGCCGCTTTCAGCATCCAGCTTCTGGATCAGTTCGGCGTCGTAGCACTGGATGCCCAGATGTTTGGCCACCAGCTTGCCGATGGTTCTGCCGCCGCTGCCAAATTCGCGGCTGATGGTAATGATGCGCTTTTCCATTAGAGTTCTCCTTTCCCGTTCAGTTCACGGTAGGTCTTGCAGATCAGATAACCTGCAATCAGGAAGGTGAGGATATCCGACATAGGCATGGAGTACAGCACGCCGTCCAGCCCGAAGAACCGGGGCAGCAGCAGGGCGAAGCCCACGCCGAACACCACCTCACGCACCATGGACAGGGCGGTGGATTCTGCCGCCTTGCCCATGGCCTGCAAAAAGATGAAGCAGGCCTTGTTGACACAGGCCAGAACGATCAGGCACAGGTAGATGCGGAAGGACTTCACGGCAAAATCCGTGTAGTAAACGCTCTCGTTGGCGGCACCGAACAGGGCGATCAGCTGCCGCGGGAAGCCCTCCACCAGCACCAGCGCAACAACGCCCACGGCGGCCTCTGCCAGCAGCAGCTTCGTGAACAGCTCCTTCACGCGGGCAGGCTTTTTTGCGCCCATGTTGAAGCCCACCACGGGGATGCAACCGGCCGCCATGCCAACCACGATGGAAATGACGATCTGGAAGAACTTCATCACGATGCCCACCACGGCCATGGGGATCTGCGCGTACTGCTCCTGCCCGAACACGGCGTCCAGTGCGCCGTATTTGCGGATCATGTTGTTGATGGCTGCCATCGCCGCCACAAGGCTGATCTGGGACAGAAAGCTGGTAATACCAAGGGTCAGGGTGCGGCCGCAGATGGGGCCTTTCAGCCGGTAGTCGCCCTTTTCCGGACGGATGATCTTCATGTGCAGCAGATACCACACCGCCAGCACCGCCGTGACCAGCTGACCGATGACCGTAGCCACTGCCGCGCCCATCATGCCCCAGCGGAAGCCGAAAATGAAAACAGGGTCCAGAATGATGTTCAGCACCGCACCGGCCAGCGTGGAGATCATGGCAAACCGGGGGTTGCCATCTGCGCGGATGATGGGGTTCATGGCCTGCCCGAACATATAAAAGGGCACGCCCAGCGTGATATAGAAGAAATATTCCTGCGAGTGGTGATAGGTCTCGGCGTTCACCGTTCCGCCGAACATGGCGAGAATGGTATCTGCAAAAACCAGATAGAGCACGGCCAGTACGATGCTGCTGACCAGACACATCACCACTGCGTTGCCGACGCTCCGCTTTGCCTTAGGCACTTCGTTCTGTCCAAGGCTGATGCTGACGAAGGCGCAGCAGCCGTCACCGATCATCACGGCAATGGCCAGCGCCACCACCGTAAGCGGGAACACAACGGTGTTAGCGGCATTGCCGTAGGAGCCCAGATAGCTGGCGTTTGCAATAAAGATCTGGTCCACGATATTATACAGCGCGCCGACCAGCAGAGAAATAATGCACGGGATCGCGTATTTCTGCATCAGCTTGCCGATGCGTTCCGCGCCAAGGAATTGATTGGAGCTTTCCATGGGATTCACCTTTACCTTTCCATTTTGGGGAAAACATTGCAGTTTGCGCTTTCAATGCCCGGACAACATCCGCAAACTGCATATCGCAAATATGCAGTTTTGTAAGTCATTTCCGCAAAAAATTGCGATAAAAAAACGGGCAGCCCTCATGCAACCGGTTTTACGCATGAGTGCTACTCGTTGTACGAAATCATTATAGCCTGCCCGTCGGGAATTTGCAAAGGCAGTTTTGCACAAGATTTATACTGGGCATTCTGCGCAGATTGCACGAGGCAAACTTTGTGGAAGATGCCCTTTGAAGCCCGCCGCCCGGTGGTCACGGCACAGCAGGCAGCAGCCGACCTTGCACGCATCAAAGCGGAGGAACTTCCCATCCCGGTGGGGGTGCAGCCAGCGCTGGCAGAACACTATAAAGTCTGTGATCCTCCTGCATACGGAAAAATCCGTATGCGGAATTTTATCGCTTATATAGGTAGCTTGCTACTTTTTGTGAAAGGAAACGATCAATGAACGAAAACAAAATGGGTACCGTGCCCGTCAATAAGCTTCTGGTCAGCATGGCGACCCCGATGGTCTTATCCATGCTGGTGGGCGCACTGTACAATGTTGTTGACAGCTTATTTGTCAGCAATTATGGCGAAAATGCACTTTCTGCTGTCTCTTATGTCCTTGGAAATGCCATCGGCATTTACGGCATCTGGTGGAGCTTCCTCATCAGCGAGACCGTAACCGTGGTGTTTGCACTTCTCCATCTGGCAGGCACGGAAAAGAGAGAGCTGGAGCGTATTGCTCCGGTGCTGTAAGCGATCCGCCCAGGCGGCTTTGCTTTATTCTATCAGTGGCACCCGCCCCCGCAGTGGGAGCCGCAGCTGTGGCCCTCGTCGTGGTCGTGATGGGTGCAGTGGATGTCCGGGTCGAAGACCAGCTTCCCGGCCAGATAGTCGGCCACAGCAGCGTCTGCATCGCCGGAAAGGCCGCCGAACAGCTGGATGCCGGCCTGCATCAGCGCCACCTGCGCACCGGTGCCGATGCCGCCGCAGAGCACGACGTCTGCGCCATGCTGTACGAGAAAGCCCGCCAGTGCGCCGTGGCCCTGACCGTTCGTCGGGATGACCTCGGTGCGCAGGAGCTGGCCGTTTTCGGCCTCATAGAACTTGAACTGTGCGGAGCGGCCAAAGTGCTGGAACACTTGACCGTCTTCGAACGGAACTGCGATTTTCATGAGAACGTCTCCTTTACTGCTTGTTTTGTACAGCCTCCCGGATGCTCTTTGCCAGCTTTTTGGCGTCCAGAGGTTTGATGAGACGGCCATTCATGCCGGCCTGATGGCAGGACTGGGCGCACTCGTCGGAGGCCTGTGCCGTCATGGCGAGGATGGAAACGGCGGCGGCATCAGGCCGGTCGAGGGTGCGGATGGCCCGGGCCGCCTCGAGGCCGTCCATCACCGGCATCATCACATCCATGAGGATGGCCTGATACTCGCCCGGCGCACTGGCGGCAAAGCGCTCCACGGCTTCCCTGCCGTTCCATGCCTTGTCCACCGCTGCGCCCTGACTGGTGAGCTGGAACTCGGCCACTTCCATGTTGATGTCGTTGTCCTCCACCAGCAGGATGTGCATCCCGTCCAGCCGCCCGTTGTCGGTGGGCTTGGGCTGGGGCTTTGCGGCGGCGTTCTTGTCCAGCAGGAAGGGCAGCTGGAAGGTGAAGGTAGTCCCCTCCCCCAGCTGGCTCTCGGCAGAGATGCTGCCGCCCATCTGGCTGACCAGCTCCTTGACGATGGACATCCCGAGGCCGGTACCCCTGTACTGGGTGCGGGCGTCGGTGGACTCCTGAGTAAAGGGCTTGAACAGCTGGTCCTCCACGAAATCCCGGCTCATGCCGATGCCGGTGTCCGTGATGCGGAACTCGTACCACACGGTGGTGCCGTCGCAGGAGAGCTCCTTGGCGTAGGTGTCGATGGCTCCGCCGGGCTTATTGTACTTGATGGCGTTGCTGAACAGGTTCACCATGATCTGCCGCAGCTTGAGGGAGCTGCCCACGAGGGCGGTGTGCTGGACGTTCTCCCGGTGACGGTGGTGGGTCAGGCCGTCCTTTTCTATCTGTGCCTCCACCAGCGACGAGACGTCGTGCATCAGCACCTCGATGTCAAAGGGCTCCTGTTCCATCACCATCTGCCCGGCTTCCAGTTTGCTCATGTCCAGCACGTCGTTGACCAGTGCCAGAAGATGGTGAGCGGAGAGGTCTATTTTATCAAGGCAGCTGTCCACCTTCCGGGCATCGTCCCGGTTGGAGCGGAGGATGTCCAGCATACCGAGAATGCCGTTGATGGGGGTGCGGATGTCGTGGCTCATCCGGTTCATGAAGGCGGTCTTGGCCCTGCTGGCCGAGTCGGCCTCTTCAAAAGCTTCTTGCAGGCGCTGATTCTCGGCCTGCTCCTGTGCATGGAAGATGGAGGTATCCCGGAAGAGGATGATGCCGTGGATGACCGGCATCTCCCGCCCGGAAGCAGCATCAAAGACAGTATCCTGCGCCATGAGGACGGTCTTCTGGAGCCAGACCGGCTCGCCGCCGGAGGTCTGCTCCCGGTACTCCACCGTCACGTGCTTGAAGCCCGAGTGAAAGCGCTCCAGCAGTTTTGACGCCGTGTCCACGATGCGGTAGTTTTCCAGCGTCTCAGGAGTGACGAAGTGACGGCGCTGGACGCAGTAGTCGTCGTAGGAGCAGGGCAGCGTCATCTGCAGATCGAACTGCCGCAGCGCGGTAGTCCGGTGGTAGAAGGTCTGCTCGAGCTGGCCGTGGGTCAGGTCCACAGTGAACAGGGCGTCGTTTGCGTCGATGAGGGCCTCCACATAGTTGTCGTTTTCCAGCAGGGACTGCTTCATCTGCTCGTAATACTGGGTCAGGGGCTGGCGCTCGTCGAAGGCGGTGCTCTTGTCCCGGAAATACTCGAAGCCCACGAGGAAGTGGTGCAGCCGCCCGTGGAGGTCGGCGTCGCAGAACAGGAGGGTCAGCCGCCCGCGCTGGGTCACGCCGTCGGTCTCAAAATCCAGCTCAAGCTCCTGCTTGGGGTGCTCAGCACTGAGGACAGCAGACAGCGTGCTCAGCTGCAACGCTTCCCGCATCGTCTTGCGGGTGGCGGAGGCGGCGTACTCGTCCACGATCTGCTCCACTGCACCCGAATAGCTGCCGTTGTCAGCAAGGAAGAAGCCCGACGAGGTGCGCAGGACGCGGTACTGGTCCAGCAGGGCGTCGCAGTAGAGGCAGTTCGAGAACTGATACCCATGGGCGTTGACCCGATGCAGAAGCTGCTGGTTCTGCAGTTTCTGGGCTTCGGCCTCCTCGCGATTTGCACGGTTTTTGTCCACATACATATTCTTGTCGGCGTGACGGAACAGCTCCCGCAGGGTGCTGCCCTCGAAGTCGCTGGCGATGGCGCAGCCTGCCGCATAGCTCAGGGGCATCTCGGGGTGCTGGCGGGAATACTCCGTCGTCTGCGCCCGGATGCCGCGCAGCACAGCCTGCGCGCCGTCCCAGTCCACGCCGTAGAGGATAGCGATGAACTCGTCGCCGCCGTCGCGGCCCACGAAATGCTGGGATGGCACGGCCAGACGCAGCTGTTCGGCAAAGGAGCGGATGTACTTGTCGCCCTTGTCGTGGCCGAGGTTATTGTTGATGGTGCGCAGGTTGTTGAGGTCAAAGACGCAGAGCGCCGTGTTCCCATCCGGCGGGTCGGGCGCGCCCAGGAGCTCTTCGCATTTGTTCTTGTTGGGCAGGCCGGTGGCCTCATCGAGATAGACTTTGCGCTGCAGAATGCGGTTCATGGCCGCGTACCGCAGGGCCTTGAAGATCTGATAACCGAACAAAAGCAGCAGCCCCACGATGTCCGCGAGGACGACTTTTTCCAGAAAGTCGAGAGTCGTGGTCCGCTTCTGGGAGTAGACCTCGGCCAGGTGGGTGGCCTCGTCGCAGGTCTGGAAGAAATGCTGGCTCTTGGCGATGATGTCCGTCTCGGTGTAGCCGCGCTGACGGACAAGGAGGAGTTCGTTCCTCAGGTCGTCGAATTCGCCGGAAAGAGCGGTCATCTTGGTCTGAAAATCCGCGTCGTCCAGCCGCACCAGGTCCAGCTCACTGCTGCCGAAGCGGAGTCCGTCGATGTAGGAGGCCACATCACCGAGGAGATCATCTTCCGGCGTGCCGGAAATTTCGAGCTTGACGATGAGCTGGGTCTTGCCGCGCACGAGGCCGGCGTAGTTGACGACGCGGGCCGTACCCTGTATCTTGCCCACCAGCACGAGGACTGCGAAAAACAGGCCGATAAGGATGGCTGTGAGAAGGACGGTGAAAAGCTGGATGATATGCCCGAACCGGGAAGAATCATTCTTCATGATGCAAACTCCATTCATAGCGCAGGAAATCAGTCGTTTCCCCACCATTATAATGTATTTTAGAGAGCGCTTCAAGTTTGGAAACGGCTGAGAGATCAAGCCGGGTCATGACGGGGTTTATTGATGCTTGTCAGAGGAGGAACAGGAGGTCTTGGCTCTGTGCAGCGGCTCATAGTTCTCCGCCTTCGAGCTTTCTGCGCACCTCGTGGAGCGAAGCACACTCGCAGGCATAGATGCTGCGCATCTCGTCGGTGGCGGGCGAGAGGTCGGGGACCATCACGGTGACAAAGCCCCCTGCCGCGCCGGCCCGGACGCCGTTGTAGCTGTCCTCAAGCACCATCGTCTTTGCGGGTTCGGTGCCGAGTTTCTGCGCCGCCAGCAGGAAGATGTCCGGCGCGGGCTTGGAGCGGGTCAGCTGCTCGCCCGAGATGACGGCCTTGAAATAATGGCCGAGGCCCCAGTGATCCAGATGTCCTTCGATGACGGTCATGGGGCTGGAGGATGCCACCGCCATGGGGATGTGATGTTCGTCCAGCCAGGCCAGAAGCTCGTCGAGTCCGGGCATTTTGGGAACAGGCTTGTTGAAGGCCTCATAGGCCAGCCGGTACAGCTCCTCCACGATGCCCATGGCGGGGCAGTCCTCGCCGTAGAAGCGCCGCAGCACATCGCAGCTGCCGGCCTTGGTGGTGCCGCGGGCAGCCTGCGAGAGGCCGTCCTTGTAGGGCAGGCCGAATTTTGCCAGTGCCGGCTCCCAGCAGATGTTCCAGATGCGCTCGGTGTCGAACATCAGCCCGTCCATATCAAAAATAACGCCCTGTATCATAACGCAAGCTCCTTTTGGCGAAAAATCTACATATATGCTCTATTGTATCATGTTTTTTTGCTTTTGAACACCGATAAGGTCATAATTTGCGGCAACTTGACTGCCCCAAAGATGAAACATTTTTCGGTTGCTTGCAAATCCGTTTCACGGCATTATAATAGAAAACAACATTCGGCATATTTGGCGCAGGGCGTGCAGCCCGCGCGGCGCTGTGTGAGATCAGAAAAGAGGGAAATTTATCATGTTGGACATCAAGATCACTCGTACTACCTGCCCGAAGGAAAAGCCGCAGGACGAGTCTAAGCTGGGTTTTGGCAAGAAATTCACCGACCATATGTTCGTTATGGACTACACCGAGGGCGAGGGCTGGCATGACGCCCGCATCGTCCCCTACGCACCCTTCCCGCTGGACCCCGCTACGGTTGTGTTCCACTATGCACAGGAGATCTTCGAGGGCATGAAGGCTTACCGTACTGCGGATGACACCATCCAGCTGTTCCGCCCCGAGTGCAACGCAAAGCGTATGCAGGACTCTGCCGACCGTCTGTGCATCCCTAAGATCCCTGTTGAGGATTACATCCAGGCCGTCGAGGCTCTGGTGGATGTGGACCGTGACTGGGTGCCTCACTCTGACGGCGCTTCCCTGTACATCCGTCCCTTCGTGTTCGCAAACGATGTGGGTCTGGGCGTCCACGCTTCCAAGCACTACATCTTCTGCATCATCTGCGCTCCGTCGGGCGCTTACTACGCCGAGGGCATCAATCCCGTGCGCATCTACGTCGAAGACGAGTACATCCGTGCCGCTCCCGGTCTGACCGGCTTCACCAAGTGCGGTGGCAACTACGCTGCTTCCATCAAGGCCGGCGAGCTGGCTGAGGAGCAGGGCTACG
>ERZ1026882.1298-NODE-1298-length-10784-cov-4.589244_pt1 | contig 10784 bp, 9 predicted proteins | sample MGYA00380171_ERZ1026882 | MGnify/ENA primary metagenome ERZ1026882 (study PRJEB33269, sample SAMEA4719807) | human gut metagenome | biome: human-associated habitat; feature: organic feature; material: feces | place: Cameroon | collected 2013-10 ...
AAGTTTTCCTCTCTTTTCAGATAATATTTATAACTTTGCAATCAAAATCAGTTAAGGGGAGAGTGTGCCCTGATAAAGACAGAAAGAATTACAAGAAAGAGAAGAGTTATAAAAAACAAAAAAGGTATTTAGGACATGAAGATTAAACTCCGCATATATATGATGGTTGTGCTGCTTGTTGCTTTGACGCAGCAGATGATGGCACAACAGAAAATATCAGGTCGCGTCATCGACGTTGACGGATTTGCTGTACCTTATGCCAGCGTGCAGTACCGAGGACACAGAATCGCTGTGTCGAGCGATGGCGAAGGCCGCTTCTCCATAGAAAAGCATGAAGGTTGGATGCTTACCGTGAGTGCCTTGAGTTACAAGACGCAGACGGTGAAGGTGGACGCCAACACCAACTTCCTTGAGATAAAACTAAAGGATGACAGCCGTAGGCTCAATGAAGTGGTGGTGAAGTCGAAACGGGGTAAGTACAAGCGCAAGGACAATCCTGCTGTGGAGCTGATGCGCCGCGTTATCGCAGCCAAGAAGAAAACCGATCTGGCCAACCATCCATACTATCAGTATGACAAATATCAGAAGATAACCCTTGCCCTGAACGACCTTTCGAAAGAACAGCTTGAAGGCAAGTTTTTCAGTAAACGACAATATCTGCTCGATCAGGTGGAGAAATCGCCCTATAATGGTAAACTCACTCTCCCTGTGAGTGTCGACGAGACGGTATCGCAGCATATCTATCGCAAAGATCCCAAGAGCGAGAAAGATATCATCAAGGGACAACAGACTAATGGTATTGGTCAGGTGATACAGACGGGTGAGATTCTGAGTACCACGATGAAAGACGTGTTTACCGATGTGGATATCTATGATGACTATGTGCGCCTGTTGCAGTATCCCTTCCCGTCGCCCATCGGCAGAACGGCTATTTCCTTTTATCATTATTATATAGAGGACACGGTCTATGTGGAGCGCGACCTCTGCTATCATCTGCAGTTTATTCCTGCCAACTCGCAGGACTTCGGTTTCCGTGGCGAACTGTATGTGACAGCCGACAGTACGCTGCATGTCAAGAAATGCAATCTCTATATGCCTCACAACAGCGACGTGAACTGGGTGAAGGATATGAAGATAGAGCAGGAATTCACACGTTTGGACAATGGTGAATGGGTGCTTTCCAAGGATGATATGGTGGCGGAAATACATACCAACAAGGTGCTGCAAGACTTGCTCGTGGTGCGCAACACCCGACTTACCGACTATTCCTTCGACGAACTGCCCAAGGTACTTTTCAAGGGCAAGGCTAAAGTGCGGCATGACATAGATGCCATGAACCGCGATGAGGCTTACTGGAACAAGTATCGGCAGGTGGACCTGACCAAGAGTGAATCGTCGATGGACAGTTTCATCCACCGCATGGAGAATTCCAAAGGTTTCAAGTGGATCATCCTGGGTGTAAAGGCTCTCATGGAGAACTATGTGGAGATAGGAAGTGGTCCGGGCGGAAAGAAAAGTAAGTTCGACCTCGGTCCTGTCAACACCTATCTGTCGAAAAACTATGTAGACGGCATACGTCTTCGTCTGGCTGGTCGTACCATGGCTGCGCTCAATCCCCATTTCTTCTGGAACGGCTATGCGGCCTATGGTACGAAGAGTAACGAATGGTATACAGGACATGTGTTGACCTACTCGCTCAACAAGAAGAAAAACAGTCCCTTCGAGTTCCCGATGCGGAATGTTACCTTTGAGGTGTCCCGTGACATCATGTCGCCTTCCGATGACAACCTGCAGCACAACAAGGACAATATCTTCATGACCTTCCGTGCGGCAACGCAGGACGAGATGTTCCTCTATCATCGACAGCGGCTCGCCTTTACCTACGAGACCGATTGGGGACTGCGTTTTAATACCGGTATACGCTGGCAGAGCAACCGTACTGCAGGCAATCTGCACTACTTCACATTGGATGGAAACGAGGTGAAGAAAATCAGAATGACCGACATCAATGTGGGCATCAATTACAATCCTGGAGTCACCTATGTCAACACCAAGCAGCAGCGACTGCCTATCAACCTCGACAGTCCAGAAATAGGAATCTCGCATACCATGGGCTTTAAAGGTTTTATGGGCGGACAGTATCACAGCAACATCACGAAAGTGAGTATCTATAAGCGTCAGTGGCTTGGCAGTTTCGGTTATCTCGACTTCCATGCTGTGGGACAGGCTCAATGGAACAAGGTGCCATTCCCGATGCTCATCCTGCCGCCTGTCAACCTCTCGTACTTTGAGTCTGAATCGAGTGTGAGCCTGATGAGAGACTGGGAGTTTCTCAACGACCGTCAGGTGTTTGCGTCTCTGTCGTGGGATATGAACGGCAAGTTGCTCAACCGTATTCCGCTCATCAAGAAGCTGAAGTGGCGTGAATATTTCGCCGTGAAAGGCGTATGGGGAAACCTCACCGATAAGAACAATCCTTATTTGGAGAAAAACCAAGGGGATACGGAACTGTTTAAGTTCCCAAGCAAATCGCACGTGATGAACAATACACCCTACTGGGAGTGTGTGGCTGGTGTACACAACATATTCAAGTTCTTTGCTGTAGAGTATGTGCGCCGACTCACCTATCTGAATAATGAGGACATCAGCAAGTGGGGTATACGTTTCGGATTCTCGATGACATTCTAAATGGGAGAATGTGTGAAAGAGTATAGGCAGAAAATATCAACATAAAAACAAGCATGCGATGAGAATATTACTGGCAGACAGACAGGACATTACCCGTATGGGACTGGTTCACATCGTTCAGCAGATGAATGTTGGCGATAAGGAGGAAATACCTGGAATTGAGTGGAAGTACGTAGAGGACAAGGCAGAATTGATGCTTGCCCTGAAGGATGACGACGATGCGGTGGTAGTGCTTGACTATACGCTCTTCGATATCAACGATGCCGATGAGCTGCTCATCCTGCACCAGCGATTCACCCACACCCGATGGTTGCTCTTCAGCGAAGACCTGAGTGTGGACTTTGTACGTGTGCTCATAGCAAGCAGTACGCAGTTCAGTATCTTGACCAAAGATAGTCAGTTGTCGGAAATCAAGGCTGCCATTCTGTATTGTGTGCAGGGCAATCGCTTTATCTGCCAGCACATGACGGAGGTGCTTCTTGCACCGCCACCTGCCAAGACTGAGGAAAAAGTGAAACTCACCAAGACAGAGACTGAGATTCTGATAGACATCGCTCTCGGTATGACGACCAAGGAAATAGCCGAAAAACGTTTCTCCAGCTTTCATACTGTCAACACTCATCGCAAGAACATCTTCAGAAAGCTCGATGTCAACAATGCTCATGAAGCGACCAAGTATGCCTTGAGAGCAGGACTCATCGACTCGGCAGAATATTATATCTAACTTCAATTAATTCCCACACCCTGCGAAAGTTGAGTGATATATTGGCACGACAGGCGCAGTGCCTTTAAGTAAGCGCACAAAAAAGCTTAGAAATGTCTCACGACATCACTAAGCTCCAATTTTCTAACTAACTTATTATCAACTATTCATTACTTTTCTGAGTGCAAAATTACAAGAAAAAATGAAACCTTAATATGTTTTTCATAAAAAAATGCACGTAAACGTTTTCGATTCACGAAAAAATGATGTATCTTTGCAGAAGATTGGCGGCACTCGGCAATTTGAAAGCAAGTTTTCATTGCGCTCGTTTGCACAATCTTTGCAGAAGATTGGCGGCACTCGGCAATTTGAAAGCAAACTTTCATTGCGCTTGCTTGCTTTATCTCTGTACAAAAAAGGCAGCAAGATGCCATGTTGAAATTAATATATAGCTTAAACTTATTTACCACACATGAAGCCACGCAGAACATCACTCAAAGATCTCGCCGACCATCTGGGCGTGAGCATAGCTACCGTATCAAGAGCTTTGCGAAACAGCCATGAGGTGGGAGAGGAGATGACACGAAAAGTGAAAGAGCTTGCCAAGCAGTTGAACTACCGTCCCAATCCCTTTGCGCAAAGCCTTCGCAAGGAAGCGCCAAGGGTCATTGGAGTTATCGTTCCCAACTTGGTAACCCATTACTATGCAGCTGTGCTTGATGGTATAGAAGATTATGCCTCCAAACAGGGCTACTCTGTTATCAGTGCCAACAGTCATGAGGACCATACCCGCGAAGAGCGTGCCCTCGACAACTTCCTTAATATGCATGTGGAAGGCATCATCGCCTGTCTGGCACAGGATACTGTGGATTATTCCCATTTCGAACAACTCCATGACATGAGCATTCCGCTCGTATTCTTTGCCCGATGCTGTCTCGAAGACAAGTTCTCGCAGGTGGTGGCTAATGGAGATGTTGCAGCACAGGAAGCCACTCAGCACATGATAGAGACGGGCTCCAAGAGGATAGCCTTCATCGGAGGACCAAATAATTTGGATATGGTACGCCGACGCAAACATGGTTATCTCGAGGCTTTGCGTGAAAACCGTATCACGATAGACCGAGACCTTGTGGTGTGCGACAAGATAGACTTCGAGGTGGCTCGCAACAATACCCTCCGACTGCTTGAGGGCCCCAATCCGCCAGATGCCATTCTTGCCTTTAATGACATCATCACCTATGCTGCCTTTGATGCCATCAAGGCCAAGGGACTTCGCATACCTGAAGATGTGGCCATCATCGGTTTCACCGATGGTGATGCTGCTGCCTTTGTTACTCCTCGTCTTACTGCCATTATGGACAAGGCGCACGAGCAGGGTGCAAAAGCCTGCGAACTGCTCATGAGAAATATCAATGGAGATAATAAGATATATAAGGAGGTGGTTCCGATGATTCTCAAGATACGCGAAAGTTCTGAGAAGCTTTAAATACCCTACCTGCCTGCTACCGAATAAACCTAATAACGACAACAAAAACCTGATGCTCATGACGCTAAAAACAAATACTACATTCAAGACACAACCAGCTATCTATGATAGATGAATAGCGATTCATGTAAACATAAAAAACTCGCAAGATTCAGTAGAGTCTTGCGAGTTTTTTTATGTATGATTACGTACTTATGCTCTCGGGTTTTATAGTTCTTACTGAAGTTTCGCAAGTGGTTTAAGTACGGGCTGAAGGCCCAAAAGCTCTTAGCCCAGGGCATCGCCAGCAAGCAGCACGCCCTGAAGGGGCAGAAGCTCTTAGCCCAGGGCATCGCCCTGGGTACAATGACAATCAGAAAGACGCCCTGTAAGGGCAAAAGCTTTGTATATTGTCTGGTATTTTAAAGCTTTTGCCCTTACAGGGCGACAGTTTTGCTGACGTAATTACCCAGGGCGCTGCCCTGGGCTAAGAGCTTCTGCCCTTTCAGGGCGTGTGGGGAAAAAATTGCGAAACTTCAAATTTCTTACAGAACTTCCGTACATGAGAATGTTCAGTTTGTAAGAAGGATACTCACGTATGCAGATTGGTATTTCTTTTACCAGTTGTCTGGGTTGAACGGGTCTTCTTTATCGTCGAATGTACCTGGTCCCTTGTCCCAGATGATTTCTCCCCAGCTGGATGGCTCTTCAGGCACTTCGGGGTCTTGTGGCTCTGGGCGTTCCGTCCATTTGGGAGGAGAGCCTGCGCAGATGCTGCAAGTCTCAGCCATGATGGTTGTGGTCATAGGACACATATATTTTTTTTTCATCGTCTTTCGATTTTGAGTGTTTAACTAATTGTTTTGTTAGTCCTGGCTTTCTTGCTCAAGACTTGTAGCTCCCGATTATCTCTTGATGACTTTCTTTCCGTTCAGAATGTAGATTCCGCTTGGGAGTCCGTCCAAGGAACTGCTGTTGCTGATGAGTTGACCATTCAGACTATAGATGCCATGGGCGAATCTGTCAATTCTGCTTTCATCCTCACCATAGATGATGGGGTTGATGCCTGTGGTCTTGTCCAAGGATACACCATCAAGGAAGGCTTTTGCAGTGTTGCCGCCAGAGGCGGCAGTAGGTGCGAACCATACGCTGAAGCCTCGCAAGCCTCTTGTTCTTTTGTCAGAACAATACATGTTTCCTCTATAGAAGAAGTAGCAGCCCTTCAGGTCGCTGCGACCATCTATGATGGTTTTCTTGTCTGTGAAGGTCCATTTGCCGTAATCATCATCATTCTCGTTTGTATTCTGTGAGCCTGGTCCGAAGGTTCTGGCGAATGTGCCGAAGGCAGTCATGGTGCCGTTGCCTTTGACGAAAGGAGTTCCTGAACCGTCAACGACAATATTACTGTTGGTTGTCCAGTTATCCGTATTCATCTTGCTGAGGTCGTTCTTGTTTTCTCCGTCAACAGTGAATGTGACATTGGGAATGTCGATATGGTTCTTGCCGATGATCACCGATACCTTCTCTGCCTGGCCGTTGCCTATCTTACTCAGCTTTGCCGTATAGGCTGGAGTCTGTTCCTGTTCGGTATGCTTGGTAGGGAAAATGATGTATGGTACGTAGGCTTGCATTGCTATCTCGTCGTTTCCAACCGTGCTCATGTTTATGCTGACAAACTGTATCTCATTGCTGGTCAACTTGTTGAGCTTTGCCAGTTTCACGTTAGGACCGAATGCCTGGGTGAGTTGGTCCTTGGTAAGGCTTACGGGCAAGACGAAGCCATTCCACTTGTCCTTGTCGAAGGTCTTGTTGAGGTGGAGAGTCACGCTCTTGTAGGTGTTGGAGCAATTCTCCAGATAATCCAGGTTGTCCCTGTCCTGGTCGAGGACCAAGTCGCCATCTGTTGTCTTGCTTGTATAGAGGAGGCGGAAGTCATCGAATACCGTCCACTCTGATTCCATAGGATCCTCGTCATTCTGCGTTCCGATTTCGATACCGAATCGGATAGTGCCGCCACCTTCTGGCACTTGTACCAGCACACTGTTGAAGTATTTGTGACTGCCGTAGAATTCCTTGGCAGCATAGTCCATATTCTGTTCTTCGATATGTAGCGCTTTCTTTTCCTGTGCAGACATGTAATCAGTCTGTCCCAGAACGGTGGCATGCATCGTCTTGGTGTCCGCAGTGTTGTCGGCATTCACCAAGCAGGCATAGAGCTTTGCCTTAGTGGTAGTGGAGAATCCCTTGCACTCGATGACGTATGCACCACTATGACTTACTTTGACATCCTGGTAGATCGTGCCTCGGAAATTCTTGGCATCAGCGCAATAATACTTACCGCAATGACGCTCGTAATTCTTGTTTCCTGTGAACGTGATAGCATTGCTGCCGTCGGGAAATTTGTAGTTTTTTATCGTTTTATTTTCGAAATCATTGGTATATAACTCGCTTATCGTGCAATAGCCGGCAGTTGTTACATCGCTGTTAACGTAAGGTTTGTAATAATGCTCCAAACCCAATCTGATCTTGCCTTCTTCACTTCTTCTATATTGATAAGCCTTCCAGTTGCTCATAGCCGCATTCTCACGAGAGAAGCCTGGGCATTGCAGGCGGAAGGTCAAGTCGATGGACGAGATGATGTTGTCGGTGTTCTTGTCCTGGAGATCTAATATCTGTTGGTAAGACAGGAATCTCCATTCGTCGTTGCCGTCGGCTATCTCTTTGCTTTCTTTTTTCACGGCATAGCAGTTCTTGTCTACGTCGCCTTGTGTCTTGGCTGCGATGAGGTAATACTTGGTCTTGCCAAATTTAGGTGATATGTTCGGAGTCAATGAGGTGTTGCTGTGCGTGTATAGCCTGTAGGTGTTGGTCTTGCCAGAAACATCCTCCAGTTTCCAGCCTCTCTTGACGATATTGTTCAAAATACCAGTGGTTCCTTTATAAATATATGCTCTGTCTATATACACACCATTGTCTTCCTCAGGACTATTCCCAGTCTCGTATTCCAGGTAGTTGCCCTCTTCTTTCGATTCCTTCGAGTCAAACTTCTGACCAAGGTGAATCCACTTGTCTTCGTCGATATGTATCCATAGCGGCATTCCGTATTCTTTCAAGGAGACATGAGTTCCCCAATAGCCTCCTGCATTGAGCAGCAGACCCGTCTTGACATTGTAGAGGAAGAAAATCTTGCTCTTGTCATCAGGAAAGGTGTTGTCGCTGATTGCAGCATTTATTACATCTTCCTCGCTGAAACCAGTCAGCGATTCGATGCCCACGATGTGGGTTCCATTCGTATTGGTATCCTGGGCTTGTACTTGGAGACTTCCTCCAATGGCGAATAGAAGCATGACAAGGAGAGCAATGAATGTGGTGAATCTCTTTTGTGCTGCTTCGTTGTGCAGTTGTTGTAGTTTTTTTCTCATTTCATTTCAATTTAGAAAAGTCTTTGTGTAAGTTTTACTCATACTATTTTCGACGCTCAGTTCTTGGTGATGAATAGTTGGAGCGCCAGTTTTAAACATTTGCAAAGATAGTGGAAACTTTGTAGTGAATACTTTTAATATTAGAAAAATTACTCTTTTTACAATTTCAAAAATGGAAAAAATGATGCAAAAGTGTAAAAAGAGTGAAAAATGTCGCATTTTTGTCTTAATTCGGGGGGGTAATAATTATTTTTTGTACTTTTGTATTGCGTAATAAGAATTGTATATGATAGAGTTGTTAGAGCATTATTTCATTGTGTTGATTCAATGTGTTGGAGCCATTTATTTTGGCCTCGGCATTGTCCTGTTGTTCGGAAAAGTGCCTCTTGCTGCCGAATATCTTCCTTATCGCAAGGCGAAGAGATGTTTGGCAACTACTTATTTTATCATGGGATTGAATCTTTTCGTCTACTTAGCTATTTCCAGCTCTGCCGATTGGAAAGCACTCAATCCATATATCAAGTGCGCTGATTTTATCTTCTTCTATCTGGAAGCCATCTTCTTCTTTTCTACTTTCTTCTATTTGTTGGACGAGAAGTATATGTCGTGGCGAAACTTCAGTAAGGACTGGATTGTCTTCCTGACATCTGTTGCCCTGATGATAACTTCCACCATAGGAGTCTTTGGCAAAGCGGGTGCTTGGGTCTCGTGGTTCCCCTTCTTCATGTTCTTTGTGCAATACGTGTTGTTCTTGAGACGTTTCTATATCCTATATAATGAGAAGAGGAGTAAACTGGCCAATTACTTTGCGGAGGATATGCAGCAGTTTATGTTCTGGATTAAGAAGAGTGTCATCCTCATCATCCTTATCAGTGTGCTGTGTTTCACCACGTTGTTTGGGGGCATTATCTACAATTATCTTTTCCAGGTTTATGTCGTCTCTGCCAATTTCTACATAGCCATCAGTTTCATCAACTATGCCTCCATGTATGGTAAGTTGAACAGCGCTGAGGTAACGGACATAGAAAGGATGGAGACAGATACAGAAAAACTGAAATCCTCGAAGACAGACAACTATGAGCAGCTCTTTGGTGAGCAAGTGAAGAGATGGATTTCCGAAAAGCGGTTCCTCGCTCCTCAGTTGACGATAGATGACTTGGCAGCAGAGATGGGTACCAACAAGCTATATATGTCTCGCTATATCAACCGTAAACACGGTACCAACTTCAGCACCTGGATTACGAAGCTGCGTCTGGAAGAGGCAAAAAGCTATATGCGTGAGAATCCGAATGTCAAACAGGAAGAGGTGGCTATCTATTCCGGTTTCTCCTCGTCCTCTTATTTCTCAAGGGTGTTCTCGCGCTTTGAGAGCATGACGCCAGCAGCCTGGCGTAAGGAACAAAATGTTTAAAATAGTACTGCCGAATGTGTGGGCTATCTGTATCGCCCTGGTGATGCAAAGATTGAGGTGGTAAGAAAATAAAATGAACTTTTGTTCGTTATATAATATAACAGAACTTTCGCATGTGGTTTAAGTACGGGCTGAAGGCCCAAAAGCTCTTAGCCCAGGGCATCGCCCTGGGTACAATGACAATCAGAAAGGCGCCCTGTAAGGGCAAAAGCTTTGTATATTGTTAGGAGTTTTAAAGCTTTTGCCCTTACAGGGCGACAGGTTTGCGAACATGATAACCCAGGGCGATGCCCTGGGCTGAGAGCTTCTGCCCCTTCAGGGCGTGCTGCTTGCGTCCATTGTCCTGGGCTAAGAGCTTCTGCCCCTTCAGGGCGTGTAGGGAAAAACTTGCGAAACTTAATCATAAAATGACTTAGACAATGAATGTACGAGTAGAAGGGGCTACTGCCAGTTTGGCAGCGCCTATTGCCTCACTCATTATGGAGGCGATGAATCATGAGTGTTGCCAGAATCTGGCAGGTAAAGATCATACGATAGAGGATTTCCGACGGGTGATGACGGAACTGGTGGCTCTCGATGACAGTCAGTACAGCTATCGCAATACGCTTTGTGCTTTTACTGATGATGGTCGGTTGGCTGGCATCTGTGTATCTTATGATGGAGGTGAGCTGCATCGTTTGCGCCGTCGTTTCATAGAGGCTGCTCAACGGGAGTTTGGTATCGACTATTCGGATATGGACGATGAGACACAGGCTGGCGAACTTTACATCGACAGCATCGCTGTGTCGGAAGAGCTCCGGGGGCATGGCATTGCCAAATATTTGCTGAAAGCAGTCATCGAGCGTGCACGTGAGATGGGATTGCCTGCTGTAGGACTGCTTGTCGACAAGGGAAACCCTCGCGCGGAGTCCTTATATAATAAGGTGGGATTTCTGTACGCCAATGATTCTGCATGGGGAGGCCATGAGATGCGGCATCTGCAATATCAGATAGACTGATTGCCCTGACAAGAAGCAAAGAGCTTTGTTCTTTTACTGAAGTTTCGCCCCACACGCCCTGAAGGGGCAGAAGCTCTTAGCCCAGGGCATCGCCCTG
>ERZ1026882.1305-NODE-1305-length-10751-cov-4.753179_pt1 | contig 10751 bp, 8 predicted proteins | sample MGYA00380171_ERZ1026882 | MGnify/ENA primary metagenome ERZ1026882 (study PRJEB33269, sample SAMEA4719807) | human gut metagenome | biome: human-associated habitat; feature: organic feature; material: feces | place: Cameroon | collected 2013-10 ...
GCCTTGAGCAGTCCGGCGATTCTGGGGATAAGGGTGACATCCGCCGGGAGCCAGTCAACGGAATCAAGCCTGTCGGCAGATAGCCATTTGGCAGCCTCATGCTCTACCAGGTGGAGGTTTCCGGATTGTATTGAACAGGCGAAGCACTTCATGGAAAGATGAAAATCAGGGTAGTCATATTCAATTGTGTCAATTAGTTCCCTAACTAGAACATCGGTTTCAAGTTCCTCCCGGATCTCACGGCGGAGCGCATCTTCCGGTGTCTCCCCCGGCTCGATCTTGCCGCCCGGAAACTCCCAACCGTCCTTGAACTCCCCATGCCCCCGTTGGGTCGCGAACACCTTGCCATCCTTGAATATGACAGCTGCCACAACTTCTATTTTCTTCATCTCCTGATTCATTGCATGAAATTATCGACTATAAAGTTAATCTTGACATCTCATTTCTTCCTCGCAAGCTCAAAGACCTTAGGGGAAAGGTGGCAGTAGCCGCCGGGAGTCTTGTCGAGATAGTCCTGGTGGTACTCTTCGGCCTTATAGAAGCAACTGAGCGGTTCGATCTCGACCGCCGACGGCCTTCCGGCCTGCCGCTCAAAGGAGCCGATCACCTCCTTGATCTCGCCGAGATCGTTCTCATCCTCGAAATAGACACCTGTGCGGTACCTTGTGCCTTCATCCCCGCCCTGCCGGTTGACGCTGAACGGATCAATGATGTTCATGAATAGTCCGACCAGGCGCTTCAAGGAGACTTTTTCCGGATCATATCTCACGTGGACACATTCGGCATGGCCTGTCTGGTCAGTGTACACCCGCTTGTAGGTCGGATCCGCTTCCCAGCCGTTGGCGAATCCCACCTCGGTGGACACCACGCCGTCAACGAGTTTGAAAAATTTCTGCGCTCCCCAGAAGCAGCCGGCGGCGAACCAGATGTCCCTTTCGCCGCCATAGAGCATCGAGGCGATCTGTTCAAGATATTGTTTGTCCACCTCGTCGAAAGTGTCCGGTTCCCGGCTGTCAATGTCAAGTACCGCCACGATCCGGCCACGTTTCCGGCAAGGAACGACAATCTCGCTCCGGCTTTCGCTTGAACAGGCGATGTGGCCCGGAAACCGCTCGACATCAGGTACAATGACCGTGCGTCCCTCGCTCCAGGAAGTGCCGCACACTCCCCTGCCAAGTCTGATCCTCGTGCAGGCGACCGGCCCCTGGAACGGTCCGAGCACCAGTTCCTCCGCCGATGCGACACGGTAGAATCCCGTCCACCAAAAGCCTAACCCACTGTGAAGCAGCGCGGCGATGTTCGACATTCTGGCGATCTCGTCCGTCTCGCCTGAAAGGACAGACTGTATCCGCGGAATCAGCGCGGCATATTCATCAACCTTTGACATATTCCTTATTTTTGCAGGCAAAGATAGTAATCCTTACACTAACAGGTAAGGAATTGATGAAAATAATGTATTTTTGAGGAAAATATTGACAACATGAAGATACTCTGGAATATTCTTACAACGATGGCTGCGGTGGCGGCCATCACTTGCTGCGGGCAGAGCGGCTGGAGCGCAGCCGAGAAGGAACTAATCAGTTGCGACGGAGCTACAATGAGGGTGCTGACGGTCTATGATGCCGCCGATTCCCTGGTGCTGAGGAAAGAATGCGGGACAATCAGCGAGAAAGAATTAAAAAGCCATGAATATCAATCCCTTGCTGACAAGATGGTGGCAACCGTGACCTCGCCGGAGGAGGACGGTGTCGGCATCGCCGGACCACAGGTGGGAATATCCCGCCGCATCGTCGCGGTACAGCGTTTCGACAAGGCCGGAGAGCCGTTCGAGGTCTATCCTAACATCAGGATCACCGCCCGCCGGGGCGAAAGGGAGCCCGGTCCCGAAGGATGTCTCAGCATTCCGGGAAGGCGCGGCGAAGTGGCCCGTTACCGTGACATCGACATCACCTACACGTCCCTCAGGTCCTTACGCGACACAACCGAAAGCATCCTCGGATTCACCGCCGTCATCTTCCAGCACGAGTGCGACCACCTCGACGGCATCCTCTACACCGACTACCTTGACGGCGGGATTCAGTAATATTCTTAGAATATTCATAGACCAATTTTTTCGTCAAATTGTCAGTCAGGATGAATTTGCCTGATTTTTGAGGATATCGCTTCTTCGGAAAATTCTTAATAAGAAAGCGATTATGAAATTTGTCGAATATCCTGAAGAAAAGAAGACGGAGCCTGGAAAGGATCCTGAAGGAAACGTTCAAGGCGGAAGGATGCCGAACGGGAATATGTTCTGGACGATCATACTGATGTTCGCCTTTCTTGTGCTGATCAACACCTTCCTGTTTCCGGGCGGAAAAGGCAACAGCGTCGTGGAGACCGACTATGGCTCATTCATCTCGGACGTGGACAGCGGACGCGTCTACGATGTCGTGATCGACGGAGACAAGGTTATGTACTCCAAGAACGCTCCCCTGTCCTATCAGGAAAGACTGAAAGGTCAGAGAGACACCACCTACATCACCGGAGCGATCTCCGACCCTGATTTCGTGAGCAGGCTCTCCTCCGCGAAAAGTCCCGGCAAAGGCGGCAAGATCCGCTTCGTGAAAAAACTTGACAAGGAAAGGTCTCCCCTCCTGGATTTCATCCTCTGGTGGATTCTTCCCGGCATGTTGATGTACTGGGTGTTCAGTTCTGCCATCAAGAGGATCGGCGGCATGGCTAAAGGCGGCTCCGGGATGGGCAACTTCATGCAGTTCGGACAAAGTGGCGCAAAAGTCTATGCCGAGAATGACATTAAGACACGATTCTCGGATGTCGCAGGACAAGACGAGGCCAAGGACGGTCTGATGGAGGTTGTGGATTTCCTGCACAATCCGGACAAATACAATGAAGTCGGGGCGCATCTGCCAAAAGGCGTGCTGCTGGTCGGGCCTCCAGGCACAGGCAAGACGCTGATAGCCAGAGCCGTGGCTGGCGAGGCCGAGGTACCTTTCTTCTCGATGTCAGGTTCTGAGTTTGTGCAGATGTTCGTCGGGATGGGTGCCGCGAAAGTCAGGGATCTGTTCAGCCAGGCACAGGCCAAGGCTCCGTGCATCGTGTTCATCGACGAGATCGATGCTATCGGCAAGAGCCGTGAGAACAACATCAGCGGCAATGACGAGCGCGAGCAGACTCTCAACCAATTACTTACCGAGATGGACGGCTTCGACGGCAACAAAGGGGTGATCATCCTCGCCGCCACCAACAGGCCAGACAGCCTTGACAAGGCGCTTTTGCGCCCTGGCCGTTTCGACCGCCGCGTACAGATGGAACTGCCTGACCTGCAAGGAAGAAAGGCCATCCTCCAGGTGCACCTGAAAGACATCCGGCACGAGGACATCGACCTTGACCTGATCGGTCGCGCGACCGCAGGATCATCCGGAGCCGAACTCGCCAACATAGTCAACGAGGCCGCCTTGCGCGCCGTGCGTCTTGGCAAGAAGGCCGCGACAACCGAGGATCTTGAGGAAAGCGTCGAGGTGGTGATGGCCGGCGAGCAGAGAAAGAACGCTGTGATCTCGGCTGAGGAAAAGAGGATCATTGCCTATCACGAGATAGGTCATGCGATGGTCGCCGCCGCGCAGAACAATTCCGCTCCGGTCCAGAAGATCACGATCATTCCGAGGACTTCCGGAGCCCTTGGCTATACAATGCAGGTAGATGAAGGCGAGAAGTTTCTCTACAGCAAGGACTATCTGCTGAATCGACTCGCCACTTTGACCGGAGGGCGTGTGGCCGAGGAGGTGATCTGCCACACGTGCACGACCGGTGCCTCGAACGACATAGAGAAGGCCACGCAGATGGCGCGCTCAATGATCACGACCTACGGTATGAGCGACAAGTACGGCATGATGGCTCTTGAGACACAAGGCAACTCCTATCTTGGCGGGTCATCCCGGCTCGCCTGTTCGGACGAGACGGCCGCTGACATCGACACCGAAGTCCGCGAGATGATTGCCGAGGCCAAGAAAAAGGCCACGGTGATCATCGGATCCCACTTGGATAAGATGCACAAGTGCGCCGAGTATCTTCTTGAAAAAGAGACCATCACAGGTGAGGAGTTCATGAAGATCTTCAACTCCTGACGATCTTTGCGCGGTTCCCGGAATAATCAGGTAGCCGGCTCCGGTGGGTTTATTCCTTGATGTACAGACCCTCGCGTGAGAGTTGCTTGTCAAGGTTTGCCACACCAAGAGCGACAATAGCGGTTACCGTGGCCGTATGCTCTTGGTACTCAGGAATATTCTTGTTGTAGAGATCACGCTCGGTATGCCAGATCTCATCGTAGCTGAGATCATAGCCCTTGATGTCATCGGTTATGAAGCCTATTGTCGGCACCCTTTCCACCGCAAAAACCGAGGCGTCTGTTCCACCGTACTCTGTAGGACGCTTCCGAGGTTCGCGGAGATTTATCTCGAACGGGTAATCTGGACGGATCTGCTTGATCGGAGCGCAGATCTTTACAAAGTCATCGTACATCGCCTGCGGAACGTAGATGCCTACCGGTGGTTCCGAACCGCCGTCGCGGTTGAACATGTTCGAAATCCTGCCCAATCCCTCAGGATGACTCTTGACCCAGGCCTGCGCTCCTTTGGTGCCGGAGGTGTAGGACGGGGTCACGAAATGCAGGTGCATGCTGTTTTCTCCCAGCATGCGACCGAACCAAGGGCCGCGGTTAAAACCGACCGGGAGGGTTCCTGCCTCCTCAAGATCAACATCCAAACCCCAACTCTTGTACTCGCGGACCATCCATTCAGCCGCGTTCTCGAATGCATCCGAACCTAGCACACGACCACCGAATCGGTTGGTCAGGATGTCGATTTGATGCATCACACGGTTGTCCGTCTTTCCAATCTCGATAATTCGCTTCACAACGGCATCCTGAGCCGCAGCAGGAACACCGCTTGCCAAACAGGCGAGAGCCACACAAATCGAAAGAACTTTTCTCCTAAAAATTAACCCTTTAAAGATAAGTAAGATGAATATTTATCAGGCACATTCATCCCTTTTATTAATTATGCTATGTAAACTTAATGCTTTTGGGGCATAATTCAAAATATTTGAGTGCTATTGCCATCGACACATCTGGCGATAATCTCTGCCATTCTTTGACCCCAAATGTTCCAGTTGAGCTTTTGCCGGTACAACAGCCTGGAGGTCACGGACATGCGCTCTAGTTCTCCGGACTCAAGGCTTTGCTTTATCTTTCGGCCAAAGTCCTCGCCCGAGGAGCCGAATGGAAGCAAATGACCATTCTCTCCCTCGCAGATGTAGTCTGCGACTCCTCCTGTCAGATGGGAAAAGACCGGGAGGCCATTGGCGCTGCTTTCGCAGAACGCGATAGCGGAACACTCGGCGAGAGTCGGGAGAAGCATGCAATGGCAGAGGCGCGTCAGGTCAACAAGCCTTTTATACTCTTCGGGAATATTCTTGTTCAGGAAACCGACATAATTCACAAACGATAGTTTTCGGATTGCAGGATCGAGATTTCTCACCCCGACGATGTGAAGCGTGGACGGGATTCCGTTCTCATTCAGCCAACGGCAGATGTCCACTGCGATCCGGCCTCCCTTGCGCACCCAATCCACTCCTAAAAACAGGAGATCCAGGTGACCGTTGTACCTGAATGTCCTCGGCACTATGTCTTTTTCGTCGATGTTGGCGCCGAATTCTATCACGTGAATCTTCGAAGGATCCTTATGGTAGTCCGCAACCACGGATTCCGCAGCCCAACGGGATGAGACAACAACCTCGCTTGCCAGATCAATCGCATTGCGTTCTATCATATTTCCCTGTCTCACCGTCCGTTTAGACAAATTATGAAAATAATAATCCACCATGATCGCGAATGTGGCGTCTGAAAGATAGATCAGCGGCTTGTCAGTCCTAAGCCTGAATATGCACTCACTCGCCATCGGAGCGAACAGAACATCGCACGAATCGATGATTGTCCTGTCTAAAGTGCCGGAAAGCAACGACGCTCCTATCTTCGTGTGCGACGGTTTTGTCTGTTTACGTGAAAACTTGTTTAGTAAATTGACCGCTTTAGTGTACATCCTTAGCGCTAATGTCTTCTTTGCAGGCACCCAAACCACATTGAAACCGACTGCGCGAAGAGCCTCCGCCATCTTGTACGTAGTCCCGCTCATTGCCTTGCGATCAAACGGATCGGACCACTGGATTAGCCCTAAGTTGATTATTCTGTTTGTTTTATTCATAAGCAATTATGGTTATAACTTTTTTGTTAGTACGATAAACATTATTGTTTTAATAACTAATTTTCAGTACATCATACTATAACCTACAGGAAACGGCCAGTCAAGCTGTCCTTCGACTCCCGGATCTGATCCGGGCTGCCAGTGGCGACAATCCGCCCGCCTTCGGAACCACCGCCCGGCCCCATGTCAATGATATAGTCGGCGTTTCGAATGACATCCAGGTCATGCTCGATGACTATGACCGTGGCACCATGGTCAATCAGGCTTTGGAACACCTTCAGAAGCGTCTGGACATCGGACGGATGAAGGCCGATCGTCGGCTCGTCGAAGACGAACACGGAGTCACTCTGTCCCCTGCCCATCTCGCTGGCAAGCTTCAGGCGCTGGGCCTCACCGCCGGATAGGCTCGGGGTCTCCTCTCCCAAGGTCAGATAGCCGAGTCCGAGATCACGGAGAACCCGCAGGCGCTGGCTGATCAGCCTGAGATCAGAACAGGCATCTAGAGCCGAGCCGACATCCATCCCCATCAGTTCCGGAAGGGAATGGAACTCTCCGGAAGCGTTTTCCCTTCGTATGCTCCCGGCGGCTCTTGAATATCTTGAGCCTCGGCAATCCGGACAAGCGATGTCCACATCCGGCAGGAACTGCACGTCGAGGCTGATCACTCCTGTGCCGTCGCAAGTCGGGCATCGCAATTTACCGGTGTTGTAGGAAAAGTCTCCGTCCTTGTAGCCATGCCTTTTCGCATCCGGAGTCTTGGCGAAGACCTTCCTGAGCTCATCGTGGACATTGGCGTAGGTCGCCACGGTCGAGCGGACGTTGATGCCGATCGGCGAAGCGTCTATGAGTTTGACCTGACGTATGCCATCGGCCTCCATCGACTTCACGTGATCCGGCAGATCACGTCCTGTTATACTGGCCTGAAGCGCCGGGATAAGGCTTTCCAGCACCATCGTGGTCTTGCCGGAACCGGAGACCCCGGTTACGACCGTCAGCCGTCCTTTCGGGATCTCTATTGACAGAGGTCTGACAGTGTGGATGGCTGAAGTTTCCATCCTTATCTTGCCTTCAGAGAATATGTCTGAGGATTTTATCTGCTCTCTTACTTTAATTGATGAGCGACCCGACAGGTATGGGCCAATCCTTGAATATTCATTGTTTTCAATGTCGCTTAAGGTGCCTTGAGCGATGACCGTGCCGCCGTTTGACCCGGCTTCCGGCCCCATCTCGATCATCCAGTCGGACTTAGAGAGGATCTGTGTGTCGTGATCCACAAGGATGACGGAGTTGCCGTCCGCTATCAGGTCATCCATCACGCCGCATAGTCCGATAATGTTGGACGGATGAAGCCCGATGGACGGCTCGTCCAGGACGTACAGCACACCGGTAGTCCGGTTCCTCACCGCGCGGGCGAGCTGCATTCTCTGCCGTTCGCCTGTCGAGAGGGTGGCCGCTGAACGATCCAGCGACAGATAACCTATTCCCAAGTCCAACAATCGTTTGGCAGTGTCGAGGAAGGATCCGCAGATGCTTTCGGCCATCGGCCGCATCTCCTCCGGAAGCGAAGCCGGAACGCCTTTGACCCATTCCACAATCCCGGTGAGGGTCATGGTGCAGGCCTCGGCAAGTGAGATACCCCTGAGTCTCGGAGCCCTTGCCGCGTCCGAGAGCCTCGTGCCGCCACAATCCGGGCAGACATCGAGCCGAAGGAACTTCTCGACACGTTTCATACCCTTCTCGTCCTTGACTTTTGACAGGGCGTTCTCGACGGTGTAAGTAGCGTTGTAGAAAGTGAAGTCCAATTCTGCGGCATCGTTGGAGTTCTTCGCCTTGTAAAGGATGTGCTTTTTCTCCGCCGGCCCATGCAACACGATGTCTTTTTCCCTGTCGGTCAGATCCTTGAACGGAACATCCGTACGAACGCCCATCGCCCGGCAGACATCCTTCATCAGCGACCACATCAGCGTGTTCCACGGTGCGACGGCTCCCTCGTCGATCGTCAGGTTCTCGTCCGGAATCAGGGTGGACTCGTCAACAGTCCTGACAGTACCTGTGCCGTCGCATTTACGGCATGCCCCCTGGCTGTTGAATGCCAGATCCTCGGCTCCCGGCGCATAGAAATGCTCTCCGCAGACAGGACAGACAAGATCTTTTTCGGCAGCGACCCGCAAGGATGGCTCTACATAATGCCCGTTCGGGCAACGGTGACTGGCTAGCCTTGAAAACATAAGCCTAAGGCTGTTAAGTAGTTCCGTGCCAGTACCGAAAGTGCTGCGTATGCCTGGGACACCCGGCCTCTGATGCAGTGCGAGCGCCGCCGGCACGTAAAGAACCTCATCCACATCGGCCTTGGTAGCCTGCGTCATCCTCCTTCTGGTGTAAGTGGAAAGCGATTCAAGGTAGCGCCTTGACCCTTCGGAATACAGCACTCCAAGCGCAAGCGATGACTTCCCTGATCCGGAGACACCGGCGATCCCGACAATCCTCCCCAAAGGGACATCCACATCGACATTCCTAAGGTTGTGGACCCTCGCCCCCCGCACCAAAATCCTATCAGGTTGATTCCTATTCATGATTCAAGAATATATTGGCGATTTCTTCAAAAGAATCCGCGCGGATGATGTTCGGATGGCCAAACTCTTCAACAACCTCGTGCCGCCACATTGTGTGGAAAGGAATATGCACGCCGTAGCCACCGATCTCGATGACCGGCTGGATGTCTGATTTGAATGAGTTCCCGACCATCGCCATGTCTTCAGGACGGATGCCTTCGCTTTGACAAAGGTCAAGATATTCCTTTGCACTTTTGTTGGAGACCACTTCGGCCCTGTCGAAAAAGTGTCGGAGGCCGGAGCGCCGGAGTTTGTTCTGTTGGTCGAGCATGTCGCCTTTGGTGAGAAGAAGTAGCCGGTACCGTCCGCTGTCTTTCAATGCCTTAAGAGTTTTTCCCACACCAGGAAGCGGTTCCGCAGGCAGACTAAGCAGGGATTTCGCCGCCGATAGTATCCGTGAAAGATTCTCGCCCGGAATCTTGCCGTGCGACACCGCAAGCGCTGTCTCCATCATCGAGATGCAGACCGCCTTGGCACCGTAGCCCAGGACCGGCATGTTAGCCGACTCCGTCGCGAACAACGTCTCCGACAGCTCCTCCGCCGTTCCATATTCCCTAAGCTCCTCCACGAACACCCTCTCCGCCCCGTCGAAATACGACTGGTTGTCCCAAAGCGTGTCGTCCGCGTCGAAGACTATCACCTTCACGTCCTTAATCATAGTACCAGAATTTACGGTCTCAAAAATAGCTAAAAGAATCGAAATCACCACGGGCCGGGAGCCGTAATGACACTCTCGCCTATTCTTCAAACTCTATGGTCTCTATCCGGAGCCGGAAAGTACCGGAGGGGGCGTTGACATCCACGATGTCGCCGACCTTGCCTCCCATCAAGGCCATTCCTATCGGAGACTTGCAGGAAATCTTTCCGCCTTCCAGATTCATTTCGTGAGGGCTGACTATGGTGTAGGTCATTCTGGTGTTCGTGGCAAGGTTCGTGAACTCCACCTTGCTGAGCAGCGAGATCTGGTCTTTCGGCAGGTTCCTGGGATCGATGATCCTTGAATATTGCAGGACTTTCTGCAGGAAGCGGATTCTGCTGATGGCTTTCGCCTGCGCCCTTCTGGCAGCGCGGTACTCGGCGTTCTCGCTCAGGTCGCCCTGCGCCCGTGCCTCAGCCAGAGCATCCTTTATCCGGGGATATTCAACATCAGTGAGAGTATTCAGTTCCGCGACAATCTGGTTGTATCGTTCCTTTGACAGGTATTCCATAAAGTGAGCATTTCATTTTGTCAAGACAAAGATAGCCATTCCTTGACAAAACTGGTTACAAATCGGCTTGGCGATCATCCAAGCACTACATCCAGAACCATCATCAGGACGAATCCCACAGCGAAACCGACGGTACCGATGTTAGAGTGCTGTCCTTCGGAAGCCTCGGGAATAAGTTCTTCCACAACCACATAGATCATCGCGCCGGCGGCGAAGGCAAGGAAATACGGCAGGATCGGAGTCATCAATGAGGCGAGCAGGATGACCAGCAAGGCACCGACCGGTTCCACGATTCCGCTCAGGCCGCCGATGAGGAAGGATCTCATGCGTGAGTTCCCGGCGGCGCGCATCGGCATCGAGATGATGGCACCCTCCGGTACGTTCTGGACCGCTATTCCGATCGCGGTCGCCATCGCTGCTGCCGGAGCGATCGCCATCCCGTCGCTTATCGCTCCCGCGACCAGCACTCCAACCGCCATTCCTTCAGGAATATTATGTATTGTCACCGCCATGGCCAGCATGGCTGTCTTCGAGATCTTCGATTTCGGGCCTTCCGGCTTGTCCTCACCGATGTGAAGATGCGGGGTGAGATAATCAATGGCAAGCAGGAAGAATATTCCGGCCAGAAAACCGACTGAAGCCGGGAGGACGGATGTCCAGCCCTCAGAGAC
>ERZ1026882.1319-NODE-1319-length-10661-cov-5.811522_pt1 | contig 10661 bp, 10 predicted proteins | sample MGYA00380171_ERZ1026882 | MGnify/ENA primary metagenome ERZ1026882 (study PRJEB33269, sample SAMEA4719807) | human gut metagenome | biome: human-associated habitat; feature: organic feature; material: feces | place: Cameroon | collected 2013-10 ...
GAAAAAGCTATTAATTTTATGTTTAACGATGCTAACAATGGCTACAAGTGCCATTGCCGGAACTTATACAAAAATTACACCGGATTTTTTGCAACCTGCTCAAAGTAAGAATTATGAGCAAGTAAATGAAACTCTTGCGATTATATTCAGCAAGATTAAAACACAAATTAAAACGGATAAATATCCGAAATATTATCACGATTTTACTCCTGTTCCGGACGATGGAACTCAAAATAAGGCTTATCATTACGTGAAAAACGGTAATGCAGAACTTATTTACAATATCGATTCAAATATGTTGAAATTTGTTTCTTTTAGACGTCCTGAACTTATGAAGTGTCGAATTATTTATGATTATCCGTCCGGAAAACTTCATGCTGTTCAGGTTTTTGTAAATGGTTCGGAGTCATTTGTATTTAGTCCTGATGGAAAGTATGTTGATTACGCACCTTATGTTAAAGAGGTTCGAGAAAAAATTGTAAAAAACTGGAAAGTTCCGCCAAGAAAGCAAATCGATATACTTGCAAAGGGGCAAAAAGATTTGATGGTTCAAATGGCTATTACGCTTGACAGAGATGGTAACGTGAAAAAATGCAGAATTTTAAAATCATCTAAAATTAAACTTTTAGATGATAATGCTGGAGCTGCAATTCGTTCAGCTGCACCGTTTAAGCCGTTCCCTGAAAACTTTTTCAATGAAGAACTTGTTATTATTATGAATTTTAATTTCAGTTTGTAGAAAAACTTTTTCTGAATACCTTAAAACAAACTTTTTTTGTTATAATGGTGTTTAGGTAAGAGATTTATGAACAATAATACGAAAGGAATACTTAACGGCGTAATTGCCTCAGTCAGCTATGGTATGAATCCGTTGTTTGCTTTGCCATTATATGCACAGGGCATTGAGGTGAATTCTGTGTTATTTTACAGGTATTTTTTCGCTGTAGTAATTTATTTTCTTTGGTTAAAATGTGTAAAAAAGATCTCTTTAAAAATCGCAAAGTCAGAGTTAGTACCATTGTTTTTCTTGGGAATTTTCTTTTCGCTCTCGTCATTAACTTTGTTTGAATCTTTTCATTATATAGAAGCAGGAATTGCTTGCACGATTTTGTTTATTTATCCTGTGATTGTTGCGTTAATAATGGCAATTTCCTTTAAAGAAAAAATTACCAAAACAGTTGTATCTGCAATTTTTTTGACATCTATCGGAATAGCACTCTTATATAAGGGGAAACCTGACAGTGTTTTGAGCTTAAAAGGTGTTGCAATTGTGCTTGCATCAGCTTTTTTGTATGCTTTTTATATTGTTGGTGTGAAGAGTATTAAAGCAATCAAGTCCATGAATAGTGCAAAGTTAAGTTTTTATGTGATGCTTTTTGGGTTATTGGTTTACGTTGTCAATTTGAAATTTTATACAAATTTGCAGGGCTTAAACACAATTACTGCGTGGCTTTTTGTAATAGGTTTGGCAATATTTCCTACAATTATTTCTTTGGAAACAATTGGGATTGCAATAAAATTAATTGGTTCAACGAATACCGCAATATTAGGGGCGTTGGAACCATTGACGGCGATATTTTTCGGAATTCTGTTTTTTAATGAAAGCTTAACTTTGAGGATTTCTATTGGGGTGATATTAATTTTGTTTGGAGTTTTTCTGATAATTTCTGGAAAAATGACTTCAAATAATAAAATTACATGCTAAAATTAACTCATAACTGTAAGAGTAAAGAGGGGTTAGAGTGAATAAAAAGATTAAAATATTTGTTTCATATCACAAAAAATCACCAATAATTAAAAGTGATGTTTTTGTACCCATTGAAGTTGGCAGAGCATTGAAAAGTCCTGAAAACAATCTTAAAGATATAATGATTGGTGATAATGAAGGTGAAAATATTTCTGAGAAAAATCCCCGATATTGTGAGCTTACGGCACAGTATTACGTTTGGAAAAACTATGAAAAACTTGGAAATCCTGATTATGTCGGTTTTTGTCATTATAGAAGGCTTTTCAACTTTAATTCTGACAGACGATTTTATGGACCGGTTTTGGGTGGCTCGTGTTCAGATTAAAATAGTTGTTTATACTATAAATTCTTTTTTACATCAGCCGTAACCTGTTTCATAAGTTCAGCCCAGGTTTCACGCTCGCTCAGCCTAAAAAGTTTTATGCTGTCGTACCAATCGCAGTGCGTCAAATCCATGTGCCAACGCCAATTATAATTGTACGGCAAAAGAACAATACAAGGTTTTCCAAGAGCTCCTGCAAGATGGGCTAACGACGAATCACTTGAAATTACAAGGTCAACATTTTCAAGAGCTCCCGCAGTATACGAAAAATCTTTAAAATCTTTGCTTAAATCTGTAATATCATACTTATTCGACAGTTTTGAAAATTCTTCTGCACCCTCAAAAGTTTGAGCAGAATAAATTTTGACATTTGGTAAATCAAACAATGGAGCAAAAGCCTCAACATTTATAACTCTGTCGGTTTCGTAAAAAGTGTTTCCTTGCCACTTTATGGCAATTTTGAATTTGTCGTTATCAAAATATTTTTCTTTAAAATATTGAGTTTTCTCAGGCGTTGCTTTCATATATTTGTCGTGATGCATGAATATTTCGGCATTTTTAAGCCCCAAAACATAAGGAACGCTTAAAAAAGGAATATGCACGTCAAAATTTGTTCTGTCCTCTTCGTAAAACAAGTCCATAACTTCAACATCAGGAAAATTATCTCGAAAAAGTTGTGACAACTCTTTTTGCGGTTTTATCAACAGTTTTTTGCAACGCTTTTGAAGCTCCGGAACATACCTTGCAAACATAATCATATCACCAAAACCTGCCTCATAGTATGTGTAAAGTGTTTTGTCTGAGATGTCTTCACCTTTCCATAGTGAAGCTTTTTTCATCAAGTGAGGATATGTAACCTCTTGTGATGTAATTGCTGTGCCTCGGCAAAGTCGGTTTTCAAAGTATTTTGTGCCGGTTTCGTAATCCTTTAGTCTAAAATATCCAAGTGACAGAAAATACAAAACTTCCTTATCATTCGGGTTGAATTCAAGACATTTTTTGAAATATTTGACGGCATTTTCAGGGCTGTTTAAAAACAAGTACAAACTTGCCAAGTTAAAAAGTGTTTTTTCAGATTTTGGATTAATCTCTAAGGCTTTTAGATACGCCTTTTCTGCTTTTTCGTATTCAATATTGTTTTTGTATGCAAGAGCAAGCAAAAAATATATTTCAAATCCGCATTCTGTTTCTTGACAAGCTTTTTCAAGTGTTTCTATCTCCAATTTATAATCTTTTTTAAATTCATAAACTCTTGCCAAATTTTCATAAAAATACGCATCTTTTTTGATAGACAAAGCTTTTAGGATAAACTTCTCCGCGAAATCCAATTTGCCTTGAGAAATTTTTATTAATCCCAAAAGGTTCAAAACTTGTGCATTTTGAGGTTCTGTTTTTAAAATTTCAAGATAGATTTTTTCTGCCTCATCAAGTTTTCCTTGCGAGTGTAAGTTGAATGCGGTGTTGAACATAGGGGGATTATAATGGAAATTCCAGAATTTTGCAAATAGGAATGTGAATAAGTGAATAAGAGAATAGGTAAATAAGTTCGTATCGTTAATATACAAATGATTTTAAATTCAATTTTTACCAATAATATGTATTAAGGTTTGAAAACAACTTCCCCTGTAAAGAACTTATTCACTTATTCACCTATCGTCTTATTCTCTTTAAAACTCAAAATCTCCATCAAATAAAGGATAACATTTGAATAAAAATAGTATATTTTAATAATGTACATCAAAGGCATGCCCAAAATATTAAAAGGCATGCTCAAAAAAGGATAATATTACAAAATATTAACCAAACATGAAGAAATGTTAAATAGGCTGAAACCATGATGTCATCATGGTTTTCGGGGACAAGACAGACGGGAAGAAGGTTTAAATATAAAAAAGTTGTCCTGATGAGATGTATAATGTACAATTAATACTATATTCAACTTCTTGTAAAGGTAGGATTGGTGATTATGCAACACAAGGTTAGAGCGAATCTTTTACAGATACAGGAAGATATCGCACCTTATAAACCGAATATTATCGCTGTTACAAAGTATTTTGACGAAAACGCTATGGTTGAAGCTTATAATGCAGGCATGCGCGATTTCGCAGAATCAAGAGCAATCGAGGCAGTTGAAAAGATTAACAATCTTCCGACAGAAATTCGAAATAATTCAAATTTTCACTTTATCGGACATCTTCAAACCAACAAAGTAAAGAAAGTTGTCCAAAATTTTGATTATATCCATTCTGTTGATTCGTTAAAACTCGCAAAAGCTATATCTGATGAGGCACAAGCGATTGGAAAAATTCAAAAAATTCTACTTCAAGTGAACAATGCAAATGAAGAGCAAAAGTTTGGATTTTCAAAAGAAGAGATTTTTGAAGAATTTTCGAAAATTAAAGCACTTTCATCTATAGAAATTGTAGGGATTATGAATATGGCACCTCTTGGAGCCTCAGAAGATGAACTGGACAAACTTTTTGCAGATGTATATAACATCAAAAAAGAGCTAGAAAAAGAATTCAATTGCGAACTCAAAGAACTTTCGATGGGAATGAGTCAGGATTACAAAGTGGCGGTAAGACACGGTTCTACGATGCTAAGGATTGGTAGAAAATTATTTATATAAAAGTAAGATAAACGGAGGAAAAACGGTGGCAGTTACAGACAAAATTAAATCAATAGTAGATTATTTAATGAACGGATTTGAACCAAGAGAAACAATTTTTGACGAAATGGCTCAAGAAGCAGAAGAAGATTACCCTGTTCAAGACAACTTGGCAATCGATCCGGCATATTCATATCAACCGGTTGTTGAAAAATCAAACGAACTAAAAGTAGTTAATCACCCTAGTATCAGCAAAGGTTATGAAGTTAAAGTTATGGAACCTAGATCATTTGAAGATGCTGCAACTATTGTTCAACACCTTAGAAACAGAAAGACCATCGTTTTGAACCTACACTTGTTGGATAAAGAACAATCTCAAAGAACTATCGACTTTGTTTGTGGTGCAGCTCACGCTCTTGACGGTAAACCACAAAAAGTTGGCGATCTAGTATTCGTATTCACTCCTAGCAACGTTACTTTGTCTGTTGACGTTAATGCTAACCAAAATAAATTTAATGACCCATTGTGGAGAGCCCCTTTACAATAATTAATCCACATTGAGTCAGCTTAATATGAGAAAGAGAGAGATAGTTGAATTGAGGCACGCCCCCGTGCCTCTTTTTTTGCGGACGAAGTCCGCTTCTCCCCCTATGTAACGATGTTAGTTCATACTTTAGGTGTTGGTGTATGGTTTTGATGAAGTCCGCTTCTCCCCCTATGGTAGTGTGCTTTCATACTTAAGATATTGGTGTATGGTATTGTTCCGCTTGATCCGTCCTCTGAGACAACATTGGTTCATACCTCATATTTTGGTAGAAGGTACGTAGCCCTCTGTAACGGTATTGGTTCATACTAAAGGCATTTGTGTAAAGTTTTCATTTCGTAAAAACTCACGTCATTCTGAAAGCTTAGAAAATTTCCCCAAGCGATTAGCGAGGGGATAAATTTTTTTGCTATGCAGAATCTAAAATTAATTCATGATGTCGGGGTAGGTACCCCGACCTACTTTCTCACTTAATAATCCATAACCCAACCGTTTGAGATTACACGAGCTCCACAACCAGAACCATATTGGGCAACAGTCGTTGCATCTGCTTTACCTTTATTTCCACACACTTTACTTTGATTTTCCCAAGTATTGCGTTTATCACCATAAATATAAATACTTTGACTATCACTGTAATATGGAATTAGCAAGCCATTTCCAGATATATTAAAATCAAAAATATCTCTTCCTGCTGTATTAGGACCTTTTAATCCATTGACATCAATAGTAATATTCCCCATTACTTCGCACATTTTTCCACCATTTAGATGAATTTGCTCACAAGTATAATATGGAATTTCCATCTTTTTTCTAAATGTATAATTAAAAATAGCACTACCATCTTTTAAAAAGATTATATTTGTCCCGGAATTATTGCTAGGATATATCGGGGTTGAGCCATTTCTAATATATTTAAACTGATACTTAGACTCCAGTGCTGTTGTTTGATTTATTACACTTATATATTTTGATAATTTTGAAAAAAACTCAGAACATTCTGCTTTTGAACTATTTAAGTTGCAAGATTCTCCACTAATGCTTTTGAATACATCAGCATCTTGCAAAGAATCAACGCCTTCATCTGCAAGAATTTTTTGCAATCCTTGTTCCCAAGCAGAAACCGATTTTTTTAATTGTGTAACATAAACCTGTTTTTTATAATTGGCAACTAACGTCGGAAGAGTAATTGCTGCAACAACACCGATTATGCCTAATGTTATTAGGACTTCTGCCAATGTAAACGCTGCTTTTTTAGCAACCGGGCAGCTCGGAGTCACCCTCCATCCGTTACATTTCTTAATAATATTCATATAAAAGCTTCCTTTCCTATTCATAAATATACATGAACTATTATACCCACGTATAAATATTATCAATCGTATTTTTGAAGGAAGTTTACATTTTTATTTCTTATTGTTTCCCCAATAACGAATATACTCTAATATTGCGCCACCAATTTCCTCGTTCGGATCAAATGGTGCTGGTTGTGGGTTTATAGAATTCTGAACAAGCATTTTTACAAGTGGACCAAATGCATCAGGAACTTGTGTCTTTCGATAAATTCCGGCTAAAAAAGTCTGAATATTAGGTGATTTTGTGTCATTAAAACGGCTCAAAACAGGATACATCTTATCAATCCCATTTGTTCCAGCCTCAATCATTCTATCCAAAATGTAAAGCGTTTCCGTCACCTGTGCCTCATTATTAGAATGCCTTAAAATATCTCCCAAATACGGCAAAGCAGCCTCTTTTTGTGCTACAAAAAACTTCACCTTATTCGGGTCAACATAAGTATAATTTCTGTCATTCGTAGGCAATTTGCAATGCTTATATTCAAACGTATCTCCTACATTAACTATCGGGCAAGCTTTTTGCAGATGTTGAAATTTATCCTGAAAAACCATTGGTGCAGAATGAACTCTAGCCCCATTTAAAGGGCGAGGTGTCAATTGAGTATTCCACAAATTTTGATTTTGATTTAAACATACATTATACATCTAAATTCTCCTTATGAGTAAACGAACGGAGGTCCGTTTTTAATTTCGAACAAGATATTGTCCGCCATAACTTTCAATTCTTCCTTCGGCTTGCCGTTTTGAGCCTGTTTATAAAATTCATCGACAAGCGGTTGAATTGCGGCGTCTTTTTTTGATTTAAAATTTCTCAATTCAGTTGACACAAGTCGATTTTGTAAGTCAACTTCTGTTTGAGCGTTCAGTTTTTTGACCTGAACCTCTTTAATTGCGTCACCCATAAGCTTTCCGCCATAACTAATCGCCGTTAAACCGGTTATGCCAAAGAAAAGTTGTTTAAACTGCTTGTTATCGGTATCCAAAAGCCAGTTGTAGAAAAATGCTCTGTAATCGTTTACATGCGAATAAAACGCCGGTTTTGGAGTTCCGTCGCCCCCAATCGTTGCATTGACAGAAGTTGTCGATGTTTTAGCCTTTTTAATAAGTTTTTGCGTAAACTCTGCAACCTCGTCTTTGTTCCAGCTCAAATCTTTCAAATACTCTTTGATAACATTTTCATTCGCATCAATCGACTGAAAATATGCGTCCAAAAGTTTTTTATCCTGCTCTTTCGTCACATCTGTCGAACATTTTATTACTTTTTTAATCAATTCTTCTTTTTTATTAATAAAGTTATTTAAAAGTTTGTTGCTTTTACTCAAATTTTTAAGTGACCAAAACCCGAGTCCGACAATAGCTGCAACGGTTCCGGCTCCGAGTAGAAAATAGTTTAAAGTTTTTTCGGAGTTTGGGTTCTTATCAGATTTATTCCCTTCAAATGCAAGCCTTTTACCAAAATTAGTCAACATCGGTCTGTCGTTACCTGTCAAATAATTATTTAATTCAATTGCTTTTTCTGCAAGCATACTCCGCGTAATCTGCATTTTGCCGGCAAACGATTGTGTTTCGATATTAATAAGCTTTTCTTGCATATTTTTTTGAATATCAGCTTCTTTCTTTTTTACCCAAACTTCTTTGAAACCGTCAAAAAACGTCTTGCCCATAAATCCCATTGCGGTAAGTGCTAAAACCCCGACACCAGCTCTAATAGTCTTATTTGTCGGGCTTTGAATCATCTGATATAAAGCCTGATGAGTTTCTTCGTTAATTGCAACGTTTCTTGTTGTCGGCGGAAGTCGTTTTTCATCAGGTATTTTGAGGTTAATTTTTGTATTATGCTTTATGAATACGGAAAGCAAGGCAATTGAGCCCATTACGCCAACTGCCAAACCACTAATCGGTAAAAGGCTTTTTTGTGGAGAAATATTTTTTTCATAAAGTCTTTTAGGCATTTGTGTATTATTTGAAATAACAAGTGTATCGCAAGTGTCGTCAAGATTAGGCGAGCAATCGGGACAATCTTTTATAAAATTATTCACAAGAACGCCTTCTTTTGTTTCTGTGTTGGTGCGTCTTTGCGACTTTGTTAAATTCCTTTGTTGGCGTATTGTTTCTGCATCATGAAGCGGAGTCGTTGTCAGTGTCATCTTTTTCGTTTCCTGTTAATTTTTTATACAAGTCGTGTATAAAAGTTTTGAGCTCGAAAGTCTTTTTAGTTTCATCAATTTGTTTTTCGTCATTGTCTGCATTTTGTGGGTTGAATATCGCAAACAGTGATTTGACTTTTTTCTTCAAGTTTTTGAAACTTTCTGAAATTTTCTTTTCAATAGAGGCTTTGAGTTCGCCTATCATTGCGGTTAGCTTGTCTGAGATATCGGCCAGTTTTTGTTGAACCGTTTGAACTAAATTGGAGATAGTTGTCGGAATATTTGCAATTCCCTTTAAAGTTCCGCCAAGAACCGTTTGAAACACAAAATTTATAGGCTTTGCAATAATTGCAGGTGTTGAGTTTGTGAAAAATCCTCCGATATTGGCTAATTTTTGACTGGCGTTCATAAGTGCATTTTGGAATGTTCTAACGTTGTTTGCAAAGTTTTGAGCGTCTTGTTCTTTTTGAAGTTTAGCATTTTTTTGAGCCTTTAAAAAAGCTCCGATAGCAGCGCATTCATTCCAACTCATTTCGCCTGGTTTTGCGGAAAAATCTGCTTTTTTGGCTCCACCGCCCATTCCGCTACAGATTGGGCAAGCACCTTGAGGAAGCCCGTGCGGACACGTTCCAATTTTTGAATTGTTGGATTGTATTGCTGTTAAAGACATAAAAAATCCTCTTTTTCAAGAGGCTCTAAAAGAACTTCGTTCAAACTGCGCGTAAACGAATTCGTTTTTGAGCATTCCGACTTTTACGGCTGCGCCAGCAGTTGGAGATATTCACTCCATTTCCTCTATACTACAAGAGTAAAATAAGCATTAGAAAAAAGTCAAGCAAAGTTAACCTTTCTTAAAATTAGCCACTCGTCTATTTGCCATATTTTAATTCTCGATGTACAATTCATATATGGTAGTAAAAGAACAATTATATTCGGACATTCCGCCAACAAAGTTGAGGAACAAAGAGGAGAAATTTAAACCGGCAAAAACAAGTCGTTTTTGGTTATGGGTCGCAAGTATGTTTTTCTTTAACATGCTCCAAAATCGTTTTTACGCTTTCAGATATAGAGGCGAAGAAAATTATTTTGAAGCAGAAAAAGATGTTCCGACAATCCTTTTTGCCCCACATTGCAACTGGTGGGACGGAATTGTGCTTTACAATACTACTCATCGAATTTTTCATAAAGAAATCAGATTGATGGTTGAAGAATTGAATAGATTTCCGCTTTTAAGACGTGGCGGAGCTTATTCCGTAAACAAAAAATCTCCACAATCTGCAATGAAAGCTTTGCAATATTCGGTTGATGTTGTAGGTGATTTGAGAAATATGCTTTGTATTTTCCCCCAAGGAATTATTAGACCACCTCATTTCAGACCGATTGAATTCCAGACTGGTTTGGCATATATCGCTGAAAATGCCGTAAAAAGGTACGGAAAAGTTAATTTAATTCCAATGTCTGTAGATTACGTATTTTTCCGAGATAACAGACCGGAAGTTATTGTTGAATTTGGTAAACGTATTGAGCTTCGTCAAGGTAATGAATTAGACAAGATGAGCAGAAAAGAATTGACTCATTACTTGGAGCACGCTTTGACAGAAACTTGTGATACTCAGTTTAAAGAAATATCGCAAGGCGATATCTCTAATTATAAGATTTTGTTTAAACAGCATTTAAAATGGTATAGACGTATTGAACAACGTTTGAAAAGTATTGACTTACCTCCTGTTTCTGAGGTATAGGGATTTGCGCAGGCAGTGACTGACCTACAGTAACAGCTGCAGTGCATACCGCTAGATTTTGTAGAGTTGGACAAGTATGCACAAACCTATTTTTTCTTAAAATATTATTGTCATTCTTGTATATGTTAAGTAATTTGTTGGCAAAAATTTTAATCAACTACCCACTCTCTTTCTCTCCCTAATTGAGGGAGAGAAG
>ERZ1026882.1327-NODE-1327-length-10619-cov-21.159031_pt1 | contig 10619 bp, 7 predicted proteins | sample MGYA00380171_ERZ1026882 | MGnify/ENA primary metagenome ERZ1026882 (study PRJEB33269, sample SAMEA4719807) | human gut metagenome | biome: human-associated habitat; feature: organic feature; material: feces | place: Cameroon | collected 2013-10 ...
AACGGTAGATGTCCCGGGTGTGATTATATCAATCCCGTGGAGACCTTGTAAGCATAGATTGTACCCTGTTGGATGCAATAAAATGTATTATATAGGTCTTTTAACGGTAATGATTTTCATATCGGCGTGGGCTCTAACGTTGTCTGTTCGACAACAATAGGCAATGCAAGAGCCTCGACTCGTGGAATAGACAACAGGACGATTCCACGCTTTTTTTATGTCATAAATTGTGGATTTTACACAAGACATAAAAAACGATATGAACGCATTGCTTAATGTGCATACCCACAGAGATCAAAGCAGATCTCCTTACGCTGGACTTACCTCCAACGTCCTCCCCGAAGCTCAACGCTCACAAACAGGGGTGTCCTCGGAATATGTACAAAAGCCAAATCATGAATGGTATGTATTAAGAGTGACTTATAATAGAACAGAAAAGGCATGTGGCATCATATCAACTTCTGGCGTAGAGTCGTATATGCCTATGCACTATGTCATAAAGAAAGAGATTGGGAAGAAGAAGCGAATTTTGCAGCCTCTTCTTCCCAATCTCTTTTTTGTATATGCTACAAGGGAAGCTGTAAACTCTATTATCAAGAAAAAGGGGGATGAAACATCAATATTAAAATTTTATCTTGATAAGACGAAGCCTTTGGAAGAAAATGGCAAACACCCACCCCTCACCATTCCATTTTCTGCAATGACAAACTTCATAAAGGCAACAAGTACGAATAGTGAACATGTACGAATAGTATCACCAGAACAGTGCCATTATAAGAATGGTGATATAGTTAAGATTATAGATGGTGAATTCAAAGGTGTTACAGGAAAAGTTGCTCGCATTGCAGGACAACAGCGGGTGGTTGTGGAGATTGCAGGGGTATGCATGGTGGCAACAGCTTATATACCAAGTATATTTATAAAAGTAGTCTAAATATATAACATAAAATCAATAAAACAATGAAAAGATTATACTTGACTTTTATCACAGCTTTATTCCTATGCACAATAGCGTATGCAAAGGATATTAATGTAGGAGGTTTTCATTATAGAATTCTTAATGATAAAGGAGTTGCCGTTATTGGAGCCGAAGTCAATGATACGGTGCTAAGAATACCTTCTACTGTTTCTATACAAAATAAACAGTATACTGTTGTGGAAGTTGCAAATAAAAAGGACGTGAAATCGGGGAAGATTTTTCCAAAATATAAGGAACAGTATTGGGGTGCTGAAACGAAAGATATTATCATTCCTCAAACTGTAAGAAATATTGGAGATGGAGCATTCTGTAGTAATTATTTTCGGAATATTTATTTACCAGAAGAAATGACGTATATTTCAAGCTATGCTTTTTTAAATTGCACAATAAAATATATACGATTTCCTAAACGTGTTAAAATTTCTTATCAAGCCTTTGAAAATAGTGATATAGGAGCATTGGATTTTAGAAATACAGAATGTTCAACCTTTGATATAGACGAGTTGGGGTCAATACGCTATTTTAGAGAATTATTCCTTCCGCAAGGTATAAAAAAAGTAGAAAGTAAAAGTCATGACAATGCAATTCTTAAATCTATAAATTCACTTGGCTTATCTATAGATGGCAATACTATCAAAAATTCGCTTGAAGATAATGATATTAAAAAACTATTTGAGAAAGTCACAGAGTTACAAATTAGAAATATTGAAAAAATTGACTTTAAAGTTCTTGAGAATTTCCCTAATTTGAAAGTAGTATATTTAACAAAACATATAAAAGAAATTGGAGAATACGCTTTTTCTCGCTATCCAACAGGTCAACTTGAAGAAGTTTATTTAAATGATAATATTGAAATAATAGGGGACGATGCTTTTAGAGATAATCCTAAATTATCAAACATACGTTTTCCCAAAAAACTAAAGTCAATAGGTAATGATGCCTTTTACGATTGTAAAGGTTTAGACCATATAGATATTTCTACTTCTGTTACCTATATTGGCACTTGTGCCTTTTGGGGTACGGGCCTAAAAGACGTAAAAGGTTTAAATTCAAATATTAAGTATGGTATGTACGGCTCTGAAAGCGATAACCCAAGTTCTCCTTTTATGGGAACTCCTTTTGATAAGAAATTCGAAAAGATACAAACGACATTTAGCTATATGGCATTAGGCAAAATAGCTAAAGAAATACCACAATGGCAAAAAAAGAAAGAATATGAAACCACTGAACAATGGAAACAACGAGTTACTGCTGAAAATCAGAAAAATAAAGTTGATGAGATTGTAAATCAGGCAAAGACAGAATATATAGCTTTGCACAAACCTAAAAAAACGAAAGGAATATTAGGTACATACGATGCCGACTATGGAGCTTATCCTGTTAGCATAGAAGGCGCAAACACCATCTACGCAAAGATACCGTTAGAAGAAGCAATGCAGTTCAAATCTAATTGGAGCAAAGTAGCAATGCAGCCGACCTATGGTATTATAGATGACAATATTGCTGTGACATCTTGCATATTCAGTTTAGGCAACAAGTCGTGGAAGAGCACAGAGAGGGCAGCGAACGACAATCTGGATTATTTAAGCTATGACGTGCCGACTCTGAATGTTGATTTTGACGGAAAAACATCGGTTGCCCAAAATACGTCTCCTAAGAAAACTATAGACAATACTATCGATAAGAACATTCCGCAAACAGCATCATTACAGGCGAACACTTTTGTCATTGCAATAGGCAACGAGAATTACAGCCTTGTGCCTAAAGTTGCGTTTGCCAATAACGACATGAACATATTTGCGCAATATTGCCAAAAGACACTTGGTATACCTATGCAAAACATTCGTAAATATAAAGATGCCACGTTTGGCTCTATGCTCTCGGCTCTCAATGACATAAAAGATATTGCCGATGCATATAACGGCGACATGAATGTCATCTTCTATTATGCAGGACATGGCATACCTAACGAAAAAGACCAAACAGCTTATCTACTTCCTACCGACGCTGACGGCAAATCAACAGAGGTGTGCTTTCCTCTGGCTAGACTTTACAAAGAATTAGGTGAACTTAACGCCAAGTCTGTAATCGTATTAATGGATGCTTGCTTTAGTGGAGCACAGAGAGGTAATGGTATGTTGGCTTCGGCTCGTGGTGTTGCAATTAAAGCCAAAGAACAAAAGCCTATGGGCAAACTTATTGTTCTCACAGCAGCATCAGGAGAAGAAACCGCTTATCCGTATAATGAAAAAGGGCACGGCATGTTCACTTATTTCTTACTGAAAAAGCTGAATGAGTCGAAGGGCGATTGTTCTTTGGGAGAATTGGCTGAATATATCAAGACGAATGTAAAACGCCAATCTATAGTAACAAACCGTAAAAGCCAAACACCAACAACAATCTTTTCAGATGCGGTCAAAGATGAGTGGATGGGATATAAACTAATAAAATAATATACGAAGGAAAAATATATAAACCAATAAACATATGTGCAGACGAATTTTATATACTTTGTGTTTGTTATTGCTAGCGATAAATATACAGGCAAGCGACATAGATATTTCTTCTTTCGCACCCAAAAAGAATTGGGTATATAAGGAGGTTGCAGATATAGGTAGTTCGCGCTATCTTTTGTATAAAGATACAATAAAGAACGAGCTATGTGCGTCTTACTATTCTAACTTAGATGAAAGCGCAAAAGCAATAAAAATACCTTCAAAGATATCATACGAAGGTAAAACCTATATAGTTAGAGATGTAGATATGGATTATACTGGAGGAGGTCAAAATGTAGAATCAGTATCATTACCTACAACTGTTGTCAGTATTGATCACTTATTATGTCCTGCCTTATCACAAATAAAAATCCCTTCCTCTACCACTTATATTGGTTCTGAAGCTTTTAGCGGATGTAATTCATTTGTATCAGTAGAAATACCAAATTCAGTTTTATTCATCGGGGATGGTGCATTTGCAAACTGCGAGAAATTGGAATCGGTTATCTTGCCAAGGTCTTTAAAAGGTATTGGCAAACGTACATTCCAAAATTGTGCCAATCTGCAAACAGTAAAGTGGAGCAAAGAACACAAACCTGTCAGATATGCTGATTTTTCATCAGATGCAAGAAACAACTTAATGAAAGTGATACCACCTTATTTATTTGATGGTTGCACTTCACTTGGTATTAATGAAACTATTGAATTTCCGTATCCGATAGAAACAATTTCAGAATTTGCCTTTAATGGTTGCGAAAAGTTGAAGAGCATTGTAATTCCTATTTGGGGCAAACTAAATTGTATTGATAAAGCCGCTTTTCAGAATTGTAAAAGCTTGCAAACTTTAAGATTAACCAATACAGGTGCTGTTGATACAGGAACTTCTACAATATTAGCAGCCGACACTATTTCTGACAATGCATTTCATGGCTGCGAAAAATTAGTGATCGACTGGTTGTCAACAAAATACATAGGAAATAATGCTTTCATGTCTTGCAAATCTCTTACTACAATTTCGTTAATGAACACAGAAGAAATTGGTGATAAGGCTTTTGCTCTTTGCTCGTCTCTTAATAAGGTGTATTTACCTAATACTGTAAATCACATTGGTTCAGAATGTTTCTTTCATGATGAGTCTTTAAGGAATATTGAGGGCTTGAACTCTGCTATCAATTTTGGAGGTGCTATACAGGGGATATTCAGTTTGACAAAAATAAACTATCAACCTTTATTGAGATCTTTCAAATATAATGCCCTTTCTTTTGTTAGAAGCAATATTGAGAAGTGGCAACAGAAAAAAGAATATGAAACAACAGCGCAATGGAAATCAAGAGTAACAGAGAAAACACGAGAAGAAAAAATTAAAAGTCTTACTGACAAAGCACGTGAAAACTATATAAAAGAATATTCTCCCAAACAGTTTTCTTGCACCATAGAAGAGTATGACGCTGATGAAGAGGTTTACAAATTGAAGTCCAACAACTTTAGTTCTCACTTCTATGTAAAAGTTCCTCTTAACGAAGCTCAATACTTTAAGGAACATATAGAGAGTGCGGTGAAAGAACCACTATACTGCATAAAGAACGACAATATAGACATAGCAAGCTGCACTTTTAATCTTAATGGGAAGAAATATACATCACCAACAATATATCATGACGACGAATCAGCCAATATTGCATTGGACTTATCGCCATTGGATCTGTACTTGGGCGAAGAAGGCAAAGACAACTTTGCTATTGATGAAGTAGATACAAAAATTCCAATATGTAAAGAGACCAACTCTAAATGTTTTGTGGTCATCATTGGTAATGAAAAGTATTCAAAAGTAGCACCAGTATCTTATGCAAACAACGATGCTACTATTTTCGCACAGTATTGTAATAAAACGTTAGGTATTCCTGCAAAGAATATTCGCTCATACGTAAATGCAACTTATGCTACAATGATGACTGCTTTGAAAGATATCAAACAAATATCAGAAGCATACAAGGGTGATATAAATGTCATATTTTATTATGCAGGTCATGGCGTGCCAAACGAATCAAATCATAATGCATATCTGCTACCGGTAGATGTAGATGGGGCTCAAACAGAGCTATGTCTGCCTATCAGTAAACTTTACCAGGAACTGAATGACTTAAAAGCTAATCATACAGTAGTATTGATGGACGCATGTTTTAGTGGAGCACAACGTGGTAACGGCATGTTAACAAACGCTCGTAGCGTGGCATTAAAAGTGAAAAATGACACACCACAAGGCAATATGGTCGTATTCACAGCTGCAACAGGCGATCAAACAGCCTTCCCATACATAGAAAAACATCATGGTATGTTTACATATTTCTTATTGAAAAAACTGCAGGAAACAAGCGGAGAAGCAACACTAAGTGAGATTGGAAATTACATTTCAGAACAAGTTTCACAACAAGTAGCAATACAAAAAGGAAGAAAACAGACTCCACTGACAATTCCATCTGCAACCTATTCTGGAAATTGGAAGGAAACAAAACTAAAATAGTATGATGATATATTTAGTATTGAACTGGTAAAGATACAAATAATCCCTCAAAGAGGGATGAATTCTTTCAAAAAGTTCCCTCAATGAGAGATAAATTATATGGTATAAACACCGAAGTCCCTATAAACCTTCTCTTTGCCAAAATGCTGGTATATCGTGAATGCAATTCTTCTTCCTATCATCTTATCCAAGCCTTCCTGGGTCCTATCCGTGCCGGCTTCTACCAGGCCTTCGCCGCCCTCTTCGGTGCCAGCCTCAACAAGAAGTACGATCCGAACGGAGTGGATAGACTGACGGAAAGAGTGGTGAGACAGGTGGAATCGGGGCAGATATAAACACGAAATAATCTGGCCAGACATAAAAAGAAATGTCCCTAGAGAAAAAAGCGTTCTCTAGGGACATTCCTTTTTTATTCCTCCGTATAAAGCACCTGGATCATGGTCTGACCCACTGCCTTCAACACATTCTTATCCAAATGAGCCATGTCATCGATTACCGTATGCCAGGTAGGACCGAAACTGCTCTGCTGGCAATCAGGATAATACGCTATCACATCGATGGTTGGAATCTTCGCCTTCTGGTTCACAGGGATGTGGTCGTCGGTAATCATACCACCATCACTCTTAGGGAAGTAACTGCCGTAACCAGCCTGGCGGGCTGCTGCCCAAACCTTCTTCACAATGCCACCGGCATACTGCATCGACATGCCCTCACGGTAGAACTTGGCACCCTGGCCGCCTACCATATCGAGAAGAATGCCGTAACGAGGATTGTAGCTATCCGGCTTGTTCTCACTCCAATACTGCGCACCAAGCGCCCAAGTGTCGCCATCATCCTGCACGTCAGCCCACTGAGGCGTACCCCAGTCTTCCGTATCGAAACATACGAAATCTACGCCGATATTCGGATTCAACTTCTTGTCTGCCTGCAACTGGCGAGCCAGTTCAAGCATCACGGCTACACCGCTGGCACCATCGTTGGCAGCCAGCACAGGCTTGCGCCAATTGGTACTGTCGGGGTCGTTATCAGCCCAAGGACGACTGTCCCAATGGGCACAAAACAGAATGCGGGTCTGCGCCTTCGGATTATAGTGGGCGATGATATTGGTATTCTTCAATATCGTGCCATCATAACCCTTCAGGTCGGCCTTCTGGGTCTCCACCTCGCAGCCAAACTGCTTGAATTTGCTCACAATCCATTCGCCACACTTATCGTGCGCCTCGCTGTTCATCACACGAGGTCCGAAATCGCATTGCACCTGGCAATAAGCCAGCGCCGAATCGGCATTGAAGGCAGGACCTACGGGATTCAGCTTCTCGGCTTCCTCTACCTCCTGAACATCTGGCGAACTCGAACTGTTCGCATTCTTATAGCTGATGGTACCAGCTACCACTCCGGCAGCCACCACCAAGCCCAAAATTATCTTCATTTTCTTCGTCATCGTATTTACTTTGAACTTTCAGATTTGAACTTTGAACTTTATGATTACTTAATAACTATCGAATTGGCTTTCCCTTTGGCCGCCGAACGTTGTTTCTTCGTTCTTCATTCTTCGTTCTTCACTCTTCATTCTTCACTTTCCAAAGTTCTGCACCTGCGTCATCACTCTGAGCCAGTTGCCTCCCCAAATCTTGGCGATGTCCTGCTCGCTGTACTTGCGATGCAGCAGCTGGAGGGTGAAGTTGATGAGTTCAGAAGAGTCGGCAAGACCGCGGATGCCTCCATCTCCATCGAAATCGGTACCGAGACCTACGTGGTCGATGCCCATCACGTCGATGGCATGCTCCAGGTGGGCGATGGCATCCATGATGTCTGCCCCTCCCTCCTTGCGCAGGAATCCGTGGTAGAGCGTGGTATGCGCCACACCGCCACGAGCCGCCAGAGCACGCATCTGGTCATCGGTCAGGTTGCGGGGAACATCGCAGAGCGCACGGCTGCTGCTATGGCTGCACACGATAGGGGTCTGACTGATTTCGAGCGCATCGTAGAAACTCTTCTCGCCGGCATGACTCAAATCTACCATGATGCCATGGCGGTTCATCTCCTGAATCACCTTGGCGCCGAAACTGCTCACGCCATTGTGGGTGTTGCAGCCACGGGCACTGTCGCAGATGTCGTTGTCGCCATTGTGACAGAGGGTGATATAGACAATGCCACGCTGGGCAAAATGCTTCACGTTGCTCAGGTCGTGCTCCAGGGCAAGACCGTTTTCGATGCCCAGCATGATGCTCTTTCTGCCCTTTCGCTTATCGCTGTAAAGATCGGTAGGCGTGCGGGCGATGCTGAGATACTGGCTGTTCTTGCTCACTATCTCCTCTATCTTGTCGAAGATGAGGTCGGCATACTGCGCCGGTCCCTGCACATCGAAAGCCACCTTGCTGCTGAAGCTCTCGCCTATCTTAGGCTGCGGCAGATAAGCCACCATGGTGGTGGCATCCTGATGTCCGTCGGTCATCTTGTGCAAATCCACTAGGATGCGGGAATCACGATGGTCGAACTTGACGCCCTGCGGGAAGAACATCGGCGTATCGCAATGGGTGTCGAGGGTAAGGATGCGCTTATGCAACTGCTTGGCTGCATAGAAATTATTCGCTTGGTTTACAAGCCACTGGAAAAGTTTTCCGCCTTCCTCGCCCAGCCATTCCGGATGCCACTGTACACCGAGAATCTGCTTATACTCGCTGCTTTCTATCGCCTCGATGATGCCATCGGTGGATTTGGCGATGATGCGCATGTGCTTGCCCGGCTCGCTCACAGCCTGATGGTGGAACGAGTTGACGAAAATCTTCTCTGCCTCATATATATTATATAAGGTGGAATCTTTCTTGATTTCAACACTGTGAGTAGGTTCCGAACGGTCGGCATCCTGACTATGCTTCACCTGCTGCTTGATGTCCTGATACACCTTTCCACCCAAGGCAATCGCCAGGGTCTGGATGCCGCGGCAAATGCCGAGCATCGGAATCTGGCGGTTGAACGCCAAACGAGTGAGCATCAGTTCTGCCGCATCACGCTCCTGGTTGATGTTGTGAAGACGAGGCGAAGGCTCTTCGCCCATCCACAGCGGGTTATGGTCGCCGCCACCGGTGAGGATGAGACCATCCAGATGCTCCAGGGTATTGACGATGACTGAGCTGTCGGCAACAGGGGGGATGATGACAGGCGTTCCGCCCGCCGCAATCACCTGCTTGTAATAACGGTCGCGAAGCGTAGCATCAATGCCTTCATAGTTGGCAGAGATGCCAATCAGGGGCTGACGCTTCGCTTCGGGAAAAGAAGAGTACGCACCCTTGAGATGCGACTCCAAGTCAAATGTTTCCATTTGTTTATTTCTAAATACAAAAAAATTACTCTTCCTCCAAAAGAACAGGCACCTCGCGCTTGATACTCTGCTCAAGCGAGATGAGAGTTTCGGTAGAAACTACGCCTGGGATAGCCTGGAGCTTGTTGTTGAGCAAGTCCATGAGCTGCTCGTTATCGCGGGCATACAACTTCAGGAGCATCGTGTAAGAACCGGTTGTGAAGTGACACTCCACAATCTCTGGGATGTTCTGAAGTCTTTCTACCACCTTCTTATACATATTACCGCGTTCCAGGTTAAGACCCACGTATGTGCAGGTAGAATAACCCAGGCTCTTAGGGTTTACATCGAAACCACTACCCGTGATGAATCCATCTTCCATCAGGTGCTGCACACGCTGGTGGATGGCTGCACGAGATACGCCACACTCAGCGGCTACGTCCTTAAAAGGAATGCGGGCATTCTTGGAAAGGATGCCGAGAATCTTTCTGTCAAGATTGTCTATTTTTTCCATTTCTTTTTCTATTTATTATGTTTGCTATTTTAAGGTATTTCTATACCAGATAGCAAAATTAATAAAAACTATCGAAACAAACAACAAAATGCACGAATATTTTGCAATATCCGTGCATTTTGTTGTTTTTTATACTGATTTTAACCAAAAAATCAGTTTTTCTATTCTAAAAGACCATTACTTTCTCTTCTTAGAGCCAGCTTTCTTGGCAGCAGACTTAGCTGGAGTTTTTGCCACCTTCTTCTCTGCACCTACGGCTACATCTTCCTTCAACTCGCCAGCAGGCTCAGCCTTAACCTCAGGCTTAACGATGCTGACAAGCTCCAAGTCGAAGATTAAGGTAGAATATGGAGGAATCTGACCAGCCTGGCGCTCGCCGTAAGCCAGCTCGTAAGGGATGTAAAGCTGCCACTTGCTGCCTACAGGCATGGTAGTGAGAGCCTCGGTCCAACCCTTAATCAGGTTGCCGGCACGGAACTTATCGGTCTTGGCACCACCATGCTTAGAAGTAGCATCAAATACGGTACCGTCAATCAGACGACCCTCGTAGATTACCTCTACCTCGTCGGTAGCCTTAGGCACCTCGCCCTGACCAGCCTTGATAACCTTATACTGCAAACCGCTAGGCAACACCTTTACACCTGGCTTCTTGGCATTGGCAGCAAGGAACTTCTCGCCTGCACCAGCCAGAACCTGAGTCTTGAACTCGCCAGCCTTCTTCTCGCTGAAAAGAGTGGTATCGTTGGCAAGAGCTGCCACGAAACCACGGCTGAACATCGCTGCATCGATAGAATCCTTGGCACTCTTCA
>ERZ1026882.1328-NODE-1328-length-10605-cov-6.610142_pt1 | contig 10605 bp, 5 predicted proteins | sample MGYA00380171_ERZ1026882 | MGnify/ENA primary metagenome ERZ1026882 (study PRJEB33269, sample SAMEA4719807) | human gut metagenome | biome: human-associated habitat; feature: organic feature; material: feces | place: Cameroon | collected 2013-10 ...
CCAAAAACATTTTAAATTTCAAATATTATTTTAAAAATTTATTTTATATTCTTAATAATTCTTATTTGTATATTTTAAAACTCCACAAAACACCCTAAAATAGCACTGTTAGTGAGGGTTTATGCAAAAATTATTTTTAACATTTAGTTTGATTTTTTTATTACAAATTCCAACTGTCTCCGCAGTTATGGAAGGTGGAGTCATGAAAACGGGCATGGGAAATTCCAGCAGAGTTGTCGACAGCACCACTAACATGCCAATAGCCGGTGCAAAAGTCAGTCTGCCAAAATTTGACTACATTACAATTACTGACAGCGATGGAGCATTCAAACTTAACGCAAACCTGAAAGCTCCTACTATTATGTCTATCCAAAAAGATGGCTACAGACCGTTTTCTCTCACTATTGATGAAAAGATTGCCGCAAAACCAATCGTCGTAGGCATTGAAAAAAGTAATATCCAAGATGTAGTAATTTCGTCGGAAATGTTCCACCTCGGAGATGATAATTATTCTGAAAATTCAGCAAATTCTGGAGAGTTCAAAGGTAAATCAATAGGTCCGTTTTTTTCAAAAACATTCATAATTGCCTCGAATGTTCTTACAAAAACGAACTATCTCGTAATAGGTTCAATCATTGGCATAGACACACTTATGGCAAAAACGCTTAAACAAAACTCTATCACACACGCCTTTTCCAGTCCTCCTGAAGTTTTCTTCAATGGAAGTAAAATTGCAGAAATTCAACTCAACGGAGATGGACAACGAATAAAAATTCCAAACAACCTACTAAAAGTTGGACAAATGAATGAAATCACAATCCACACAGGGCGAAACCTCAAACAAACAGCCTACATCGATTACGATGATATAGAATTTATGAACTTGTCTATTCAGTCAGAATAGATTGAAATTTTACAATCTCTCAAGCAAAAGTTATCAACACCCACTCTAATTTTCCCTAACCAGGGAGAGAATTCATAGTTTGCACCTATTAACGTATCTTACAAATATCACCCAATCGACTAGCCCTAAGTTGACCACTCCGCTAATTGCCACAACCAACAGTTTTTCGTTTAATATAATCATTAAAAGAAATCTTTTTCATACTTCCAGCTATTCTTAATTCACAAAGCCTCCCTAAAAAGAGGCTATTTTTTTGCGGACAAAGTCCCGCCCTGTAACGACATTCATTCAGACTCCATATTTTAGTAAGATATTCACGTCCATCTCTCTAATAAAATGAAAATCTACACTTTGAATTACGATTCTCAACCCCTCTCGCGCACTCGTAATCCTCGCATTAGCTTGGAAAAGAGCGCTTACCTCTTCCCTCGGAGAGGTAAGCATCTAAAACCACACCTAATGTACTGGAGAAGCGGCTATTTCTACAGAGTCATTAAATATTCAAAACCACACCAGCATCAAATTGGCGGGTGGAGCAGCACGCTTCTACGAAGTCATTAGTATATAAAATCACGCCAATACCCAATGGACGGGTGGAGCAGCTATGCTCCCTAGGTATCGATGTTTGTTGCGTATACAGCGTGGGTTTCTATGAAATTTCTACGAGGATCAACTTTATCACCCATCAAAATATCAAACAGCTGATCGCAAAGCATTGCATCTTCAACATTTACCTTCAACAATGTTCTTGTTGCTGGGTCCATTGTTGTTTCCCAAAGTTGCTGAGGCATCATTTCGCCCAAACCTTTGAAACGTTGGATTTGCAGACCTTTTGAACCTCTATCATCAATTAGTTTTTGTAGTTTTTCAAACGAATTAATTTCATATTGTTCAGTGTCAGTTTCCAAAATCAAATTATCTTCTTCTTCAATTAAATAATCTCTGATTAGCGGATAAGATGCTTTCAATCTTTTATATTCTGAACTTTTGATAATATTTTGATTGATAATTACATGTTCTTCTTCATTGAAGTTCAATTGAATTGCATATTTTGAATTTTCCGGATTATACTTCAAAGAACATACATAATTTGCAGCTTCTGAGATGTTATAATTCTTAGCGTGGTCTTGTAAGTAGTGGTTCAAATATTCAATAATCTTATTCATTCTTTCCTGATCTTCAAAGCATTCAGGAGTGATTTCAGAACGAACCAAACCTCTCAAAACAACAGCCGGATACAAGTTCAAAATCGGGTTATTGTATGAATTGTAGAACGCCGACATATTTTTAACCAATTCCAAAAGTTCTTCGCCTGTTTTTGTTCTTGATTTAGTTTTGTCTGACAAGCTCAAATTCTTAATACCACGTTCTTTCAACATCTTATCAAGTGCATGTTCATCATACATATATTCAGAGGTTTTGCCCTGTGTAACCTTAAATAGCGGCGGTTGAGCAATGTAAACATAGCCATTTTCAATCAACGGTCTTGCATAACGGAAGAAGAACGTCAACAACAATGTTCTAATGTGTGCACCATCAACATCGGCATCTGTCATGATAATAATTTTGTGATAACGAAGTTTTTCAATATCCACTTCATCTGGGTTTCTGCTAATGTTTATTCCGAAAGCTTGAACCATGGACTGAATTTCATTATTGCCATAAATTTTGTCTAACCTTGCTTTTTCAACGTTTAAGATTTTACCTCTCAACGGTAAAATAGCTTGGAACATTCTGTTTCGACCCTGTTTTGCAGAACCACCGGCTGAATCACCCTCAACAATGTAAATTTCGCATTTTTCAGGTTCTCTATTTGAGCAGTCTGCAAGTTTTCCCGGAAGTGTTGAATTTTCAAGAACAGATTTTCTTCTTGTCAATTCTCTTGCTTTTCTTGCAGCTTCACGAGCTCTTTGAGCTTGCAAAGTTTTTTCAATAATAATTTTGGCAATCTTAGGGTTGAATTCCAACCATTCTTGTAATTTGTCACGAACAGCATCTTGAGTTGCACCCATAGCTTCCGCATTGCCCAATTTTTCTTTTGTCTGTCCTTCAAATTCAGGGTTAGGAATTTTAACACTTACAATTGCTGTTAAGCCTTCTCTTACATCTTCTCCGGATAGGTTTTGATCAGAATCTTTCAAGATGTTATTTTTTCTTGCATAGTCGTTAAACACACGAGTCAAAGAGTTTCTAAACCCAGTCAAGTGAGTTCCGCCTGAATGCGTATTAATGTTGTTTGCGAATGACAAAACGCTTTCACTATATGCATCAGTGTACTGCATAGCAACTTCAATTTGCATACCATCAACAACTTTGTCAATATAAATCGGTTTATCATGCAAAACATTTCTGTTTTGATTTAAAAACTCTACATAACTTGCGATACCACCAACATAGTGGAAAATTTCATTTTGTTCTGTCCTTAAATCTCTGAAAACAATTTTCAAACCTTTGTTCAAAAATGCCATTTCACGAAGTCTGTTTGAAACGACATCTGCGTCGATTACAGTTGTTTCTGTGAAGATTTCAGGATCTGGCCAGAAAGTTGTTTTTGTCCCTGTCTTGCTTGTTTCTTGAACTTTTTCAACAGGAGCAACAGGCTCACCTCTCATATATTCTTGACGCCAAACAAAACCTTGACGAGAAACTTCTACGATGTATTTTTCAGAAAGAGCGTTTACAACAGATGCACCTACGCCGTGCAAACCACCTGATACTTTATAACCGCCATCTCCGAATTTTCCGCCAGCGTGAAGCACTGTATGAACAATTTCTAAAGCAGACTTATTGGTCCCCGGTTTAATATCAACAGGAATTCCACGTCCGTTATCTTCAACAGTAACACTATTATCTTTATTAATAGTTACGAAAATATCTGTACAGAAGCCAGCCAAAGATTCGTCAATAGAGTTGTCAACAATCTCATAAATACAGTGATGCAAACCTCTTTGAGAAGTTGAACCGATGTACATGCCCGGTCTCATACGAACAGCTTCCAACCCCTCTAACACACGAATATTGCTTGCGTCATACTCTTGAGAAGTTTTTGTTTCAATACTCTCGTCGTTATCAGGAATTTCATTGACCTCAATTTTTTCTTCCACAACTGCCTGAGGTTGCTTTTGTTGTTCGTTTGTAACTTCTGTATCAGCCATTTAATTCTCCCCTTAATTATTACTATCCCTTGCGTATATCATAGCACAAACAAAACAAAACAACAAATTCTTTACACAATTTGTGACAATTTGAGAAATTTTCCACCCAGAAAAAGATTACAAATAATTTGCCAAAATATTTCTTACATAATTTTGAGTTTCTTTATAAGGCGGAACGCCGGAATATTTATCAACAGCATTCGGCCCAGCATTATAAGCAGCAAGTGCCAAAATAACATTTCCATTATACTTGTTAAGCATTGATTTTAAATACTTCACGCCACCTTCAACATTCTGAACCATATTATAAGGATCTTGAACCCCTAAATTCTTTGCCGTAGATGGCATCAACTGCATTAGCCCCATCGCGCCGGCTTTTGACTTAGCTTTAGGATTAAAACCTGACTCTTGTTTAATAAGAGCTTGGACAAGTTTTTCATCAACTCCATGTTTTTTAGAAATTTGAGAAATTACATTCAAAACCTGTGCCTTACTTGCCGGTTGCGTTGTGTTAGCTTGAATAGCATTTGCTTCTTGCAAAGCATTCGAAAAACTCATTTGAGGAGTTTGTTTAACAATATTTGCGTTAACTCGTTTCAATTGCGGATCAAGCAAAAGTGTTCCAAAATTCGATTTTGTCGATGCTTGTAAAACATTTTCAAAAGATTCTGTTTTCACATTCTGATTATTCGGATAAATTACATCAAGCGGATTTTGAGAAGATTGAGCAGCTCTATTGGCGTTATTCACTCGATTATTAATCTGCGCATAACGTTCCATAGCCTGAGCTTGTCCGCCTGAATTTAGTAAGTTTTGAATAAATTGTGAGAACATTGTTTCCTTCTCTGGTAAAAAATTACTACCTAATCTTCCAATTATATTTTACACTGATGAATTGGTTTGTATATCAACTGAATTAATGATTTTTTGAAAAATGTCAATAGATAATTAATGCATTTTTCTTAGGTACTTTCTTGTGCCGACAAGAAAGTACCACAAAGAAACTCTCGCCCGTCACTTCACTCACTAATTAATTGTAGCACTCAACCTAAAACGAGTGAACTCGCTATATACATGCATAACAGATTACAAGTCGTCATTACGAGCGAATAGCGAAGTAATCCAGTCTATTAATAACTTCCCCGCTCAAACAGCACTCGTTCTGCTACTGTTTCGCTAACATTAATTGTTCGTTACGTTAATGGGCGACAAGTTTAAAAAATAGCACAACTTCATTTATTAATTCTTATTGAATATGCAACCCACTTATGCCATTTCGCTGTCGTCAGGGTTATGAAATTCCGGTTCTGCTTGTGGATCAGGACCAATTACCTGAATTCCAAACTTTGTTCTGAACAAGTGCTTAACTGTATCACCTTGAATTTCATACATCATTTTATTGAACAAGTCATAAGCTTCACGTTTATACTCAATCAACGGATCTTTTTGCCCGTAAGCTCGCAAACCAATGCTGTCTCTCAACATATCAATATTGTGAAGATGGTCAATCCATTTGCTGTCAACAACTCTCAACAAAATATCTTTTTCAAGATTTCTTATAACATTATTTTCGCTAAACGCTTCTTGCAAAGGAGCTTCCGGATCATATTGAGAAATAACTTGATTATAGAAGTTTACAACCTCTTCTTCGTGTTGTCTGTATGAATTTATCGCCAAAGTTTTCAATTTGTCAAAAATCGGCTCAAATCGAAGATTTTGAACATCTGAAACTTGAATTCCTGACAATTGAGGAATAATTGAGTGCAATTCCTTAATCATCGTCTGCAAGTCCTCATACACATACTCTTCAGGGTGCAAATCAGGTGCAATATAGCTTCTCAATAATCTGTCAATTTCTTTTTCAATCATATAATAAATGTCTTCTGACAAATTTTTTCCTGCAAGAACTTTTCGACGCTGTGCATAGAATTTTTCACGCTGAATATTCATTACATCGTCATATTCAAGAACTGATTTCCTTATATCAAAGTGGTAAGTTTCAACCTTTTTCTGAGCTGACTGAATTTGTCTTGTGATAAGAACATTTTCAATCGCAATATTTTCATCTACATTCATTGCATTCATCAAGGCTGTAATCTTGTCACCACCAAAAATTCTCATCAAATTATCTTGCAAAGACAAGAAAAATCTTGTAGACCCCGGGTCTCCTTGACGAGCCGCACGACCTCTTAACTGGTTATCAATACGACGAGATTCGTGACGTTCAGTACCGATTACGTGTAAACCGCCAACCGCAACAACTTTTTCATGCTCTGCTTCTGTAATCGCACGAGCTTCTTTCAGTGCAATTTCTTTTTCTGTTTCGTAATTTTCACTTTCAGGGGTAATTCCTTTATTATCAAGCATTTCTTTTGCTAAAAATTCAGCATTACCTCCTAGCAGAATATCCGTACCACGACCAGCCATATTGGTTGCAATCGTAACAGCACCGACACGACCTGCCTGAGCAATAATATAAGCTTCTTTTTCATGATGCTTTGCATTCAACACATGATGCGGAATTCCAACCTGTTGCAACAAATAAGAAACGTACTCAGATTTTTCAATACTAATTGTACCAACCAAAACAGGTCTGCCAATCTGATGCATCTTAATAATATCTTGCACAACGGCATTAAATTTTGCGCGTTCTGTCTTATAGATAACATCAGGATAATTTATTCTGATATCAGGCTTATTTGTAGGAATTGTTGTAACTTCAAGGTTATAAATCTTTCCAAATTCTGCTTCTTCAGTCATTGCAGTACCTGTCATACCAGACAATTTAGGGTAAAGTCTAAACAAGTTCTGGAAAGTAATACTTGCAAGAGTTTGAGTTTCGTCTTGAATTTGAACACCTTCCTTAGCTTCAATTGCTTGGTGCAAGCCGTCAGACCAACGACGACCTTCCATCAAACGACCAGTAAACTCATCAACAATCATAACTTCACCATTACGTACAACATAATCCGTATCCTTGACGAACAATTCTTTCGCTTTCAAGGCTTGCAAAAGGTGATGAGCATATTGGGTATTGATGTCAAACAAGTCCTTAACACCGATAAGCTCTTGTGCATGGTCGATACCGTCCTCTGTCAAAATGATGTTTTTATTTTTTTCATCAACTTCGTAATCTTTAATTTTTTCCAATTGAGGAGCAATTTTTGCCATTAATTGATAAGTTTCAGCAGATTTTTCAAGACGACCACTAATAATAAGAGGAGTTCTTGCCTCATCAATCAAAATACTATCAACTTCATCAATAATCGCATAGTTATATGGTCTTTGAACAAGCATTTCAAGGCTTGATGCCATATTGTCGCGAAGGTAATCAAAACCGAATTCATTATTTGTTCCATAAGTGATGTCACAATCGTAAGCAGCTTTTTTGGCAGCAAAATCTTCAGCTGTTCTACCGCCAGACAAAATTACACCGACTGTTAATCCTAAAAACTTGTAAATTTTGCCCATCCAGTCACTGTCACGTTTTGCAAGGTAATCATTTACGGTAATTACGTGAACGCCTTTGCCTGTCAATGCATTCAAATACGCAGGCAAAGTTGCAACAAGAGTTTTACCTTCACCGGTTCTCATCTCTGCAATATGCCCATTATGCAAAAAATAACCCCCGATTAACTGAACATCAAAGTGACGCATGTTCAAAACACGTTTTCCGGCTTCTCTAACGGTTGCAAAAGCTTCCGGAAGGATTTTATCCAAAGCTTCTTTTTCAAGTTTTCTATCTGTTTTAAAATCTGCAGACGTAGGTCGTTTTGCCAATATCGCTTTAAACTCATCAGTTTTCGCCCTCAATTCATCATCAGTCAACTTTTCAAACTGTGGTTCAAGCGCATTAATATGATCAATTATCCCCATAATACTTTTAACTTTTTTTTCGTTAGGATCGCCCAACATCTTCAATAAAAAACTTAACATTATAAAAATTTCCTCTCAGTCTGGTAATCGTATTTCTATACTAACATAGACAAGAGAAATATGAAATCTTCTTAACGAAATATTTATATTTTGAAGAATTAGTCGTCATTCTGAAAAGACAGAAAATCAAGCGAACAGCGTAGATTTTCGTCTTATTCAGAATCTAGTATTATTTAATTATTATGTCCTGCGCGGACTAAAGTATTTACAATTTTTACAAAACAACTAAACGTAATTGTCACTCCGGACTCCGATCCGGAGTCTATTATATTTAATCATAGATTCTGAATAGCAAGAAAATTTATTTTTCACTAATCGTTCAAAATAATTTTCTAAGCTTTCAGAATGACGACTCACACTTAGCAGCCTCACTTCCTAGCTGCTTAGCTACGTCACAGAGGGCTACATGCGTAGCACCTAAAATTTCAAATTAAAGGCAAAAAGTTCCAGCAACTATGTACTGAACATAGTAAATACTTTTTCTACGTTCTTGCTAATCAAGTTCTTAACCGTATCATATTCAGTGTTCAAAGATGACAACTCTGTATCTATGTTTTTCATCTTTAATTCCAAGTTTTGTTCTTTATAACTCAATTTGCTTTTCTTAATATTATATTCAGCCTCAGCCTGAGCAATTGCCTCGTCATCAGAGATTTCGGCAATATGGTCACTTGCAGTGTAATGACCTTGATAGAAATATCCGTCTGTATTTAAACTCATTACAAATAACTGCCCATTTTTCAAAGCATTGTTCAAATAATTTGAATCCTGAATTTGTTGTTGCTTAATTTTATCTGTAGATGCACCGTACATACATAATGCGTTGTACAACTGGTTGTAGAAATCAGCATTCAATGTTGCAGTATCTGTTTCTGCTGAATCGTTTTCTACCAAGAATGTGTAATTCAAATCATCTGTTACATATTTACTTTTCTTAGTAGATTTAGTATCTACTGTATAACCAGATTTAAAACCATCCATTACAGCTGCATAGTTCGTCAAGAAAGATTTCAAAATATTTGTCAAACTAAATGAATATGTGGTTCCATTTTTTACAACATCATTTCTTGATTGAGATTTTGTTGCTAAGTCAAAATAACTTCCATCTTCTTTATTAATGCTTTGCAATTGTGCTTTGGTTATTTCAAGTGCCTGATTCAAAGCGTCGTTAGATTCATTATCAACATTCAGTCCTTTAAACTCTGTAGCACCTGCATTATAACCAAGTAATTTTGCCATTTCTTCAAGAACACCATTCGCAAGGGTACTAAATTCTCCATCAGAAGCGGCAACTGTTGTAAACTCACATTTGCCACTCAAGATATCCCCGAGTGTAAGTTTTTTCATAGAATCAGCACTCAAAGCTTGTCCATTCTTTGTTATTCGAGTTTTTCCAGTTGTTTTTGGATCTGAAACAACATTTTTAGCAGGGTCAGAAATTGCACCAAAACTCATTGCATATTTCAAGTCGCCTTCATTATGCCGTGTACTATTTGTTGGAACATAGACTGTAATATCACAAGGTGCCTTAGTACCTGCCTCAATCTTTAATGATGTACCTGCAGGAATTGGCTTTCCCGCTGCTTCTCCCTTACCATCTGTACTGACCCAAGGAGCCTCTGCGATAGTTTCTGATGAGACTTTATAACCGTTTATCGGGAAATTAATAGTATCCCCCGCCTTGAATGTAGTCTTTACAACATTTCCAGTATATGTCTCCCCTGCAGATTTTAAAATAGTACCTGCGGCTTTTCCGCTTTCAGCATAAGCTTGAACTAAAGGAAAGCCAAGGGGACCCGATAATGATAAAATATTATTATTTGTATCATCTTTTTTATATACAGCAGTTTTCAAATGATTAATAAATGTTGGAGAATTCATTGCATTAGCAATCTTTTTATCACTAATTTTTCCACCAACACCTACTTGAGTATAGCTGTTTTTCAAACTTTTAATGCCATTAATTACAGAACCGTCAATTGTACCGGCTTCACCTAAAGCTTTCAAGAAATCGTTTCTACCTTCTTCTGAATATTGCTTTGCCTTAATAGGGTTTCCGGCAGAGTCAACAACTCCAGCTTTAACAGCAGCCCCAAACATACTCTCTGACAAAACAACACGCCCTTGCGTATCAGTTACCAAGAAAGCATCATATTCATTCAATGCAGAAGGTGTCATCATCAAGTCATAAGACAAGTTGTAAACATCACCTGTTCCGTCACAATTGCTATCTGCGTCCCAAACAAGTTTTGTTGCAGTCATAGCATCTTGATATTCTTGAGCAGCTTTTTGCTGTTCACGAGTAACAGAAAGCTTCTGTTGCGCAATTTGCATCGATTCAAATTCGCAATTCATCTTCCTTGCTGTTATGGCTAAAAATCTTGCTTGTGAAGCTGCCAATCCCATTGTAGTAACGCTTTCCTTTCGATTTTCTTAGTAACTTACATGTCTTTCTCTCGTATTAACGGCATTTTTATAAGAAAACTTTAAGGATATAGAGAAATTTGTTACAATTTTGTAACAAAAATTACGAAGTCGTCATTCTGAAAGCTTAGAAAATTATTCTGAGTGTCTAACGAAGAATAAATTTTCTTGCTATTCAGAATCTAT
>ERZ1026882.1330-NODE-1330-length-10598-cov-31.231243_pt1 | contig 10598 bp, 4 predicted proteins | sample MGYA00380171_ERZ1026882 | MGnify/ENA primary metagenome ERZ1026882 (study PRJEB33269, sample SAMEA4719807) | human gut metagenome | biome: human-associated habitat; feature: organic feature; material: feces | place: Cameroon | collected 2013-10 ...
ATTTCACAAAAGAAGCCTATCTTTGCATCTAAATGGCAAGACAGTGTACAGACATAGACGAAGTTTTACGCTCGATCAAATTCTAAATTCAATGCAATTCTTGCAGTTGTACAACTGTAAGGTAACTACCCATGCCCTGGGGGGCTGAGTAGTTACCTATGGGTGAAGGTGGAATATGGCAACCTGCTGAACCTGGAAAAACGAGAAGTTTTTTCTAATTGAGGGCATCAATATTATAATTCAATTACGCAAGTTTTGTCAACATGATAAAATGTCTGCGCATTATCTTACCACTACTTTCTTACCATTGACAATATACAGGCCCTTTCCTACAGTTTTGACCTCTTGTCCTTGCAAATTGTAGATGCGGCCTGAAACAAGGGATTTGCTTGATACTGATACATTCTCAATGCCAGTTTCCATCGTCTTTCTTACTCCATAAAACTCAATCTCTGCAACATTGCAACTGCCTTTATCAGGACCAACATATCTCATGTAACGATAGAACTTACCAGCAGGAGCCGCCAACTGAGTGAGTTGATTCTCTACAGGAGCAGAGGCAATCGTAGCAACAGTAATAGCAGATTTGAAATCTTCCGTGTTAGAAACCTGGAACTTTCCTCCTACCATTCGAGAGGCATAGCCCACTCTAGGAGCATACTTCACATATAACAATCTGGCAGAATTGCCCTCGCCCATATCGTATCCCAGCCAATCACCAGACGCATTTTTGGCATCAAAGAAAGTAGAGAGATTGCCATCCAAAGCTGCCGTAATCGTACGAGAGGAATTATTCTTATAAGAACCCTCCGAGCCTATTATAGTTCCTACAAGTTTCTCACTATCACAGGTGGTAACTGTCCTAACTGAAGAGCAGACACCTTCACCCCATTCATTCTTTGCTGACACCTTATAATAATATGTACCATTCTCACTAATCTCATCCACAAAACTTGTGGCACGTGTTTTAGCGATACATTCATAAGACTCCCTATCAACAGAACGATAGACATAGAAGCTATCCGCATCAGCAGTAGATCTCCAAGAGAGATACACATGGTTTTCCCCTGGCCAAGAAGCCGCTAATGAAGTAGGAGCCGCAGGCCTTGAACCAGGTTCACATACCGTCCCTTCTACTTTCACATGATCAAACACAGCCTGGTACACATTGCTAGCATTACCAGAGCAACTTGCCATTCCCACATAATAGGTAGAAGGCATGCTGACAGTGCTTTCACCCACCTGATGCCAAGTTAAATTATCTCGGCTAATGTAAGTAGTAAAGAGTTTGCCCTGACGCTTGATACGCATCCACATTGGTGCCCTGCCATAATTGGTAGCTTCCTTCCAAACAGTATTTCCGTTTGAAGAAGAACGTGTACAAGTGCGAAGCATGCGGAATCCCTTTTCGCCTAACGTAATTCCCACTCTCTGCGCTCCAGCCTCTAAGGTAGAACGCATCTGAATACCGACCTTATAGAAAGCTTCTTCTGTACTAGACAGTCGCACAGTGAGAGTGGCATCACCCTTCATCTTCAGATATACAAACCCCTCAGAGTCTGCAGTTCCTCCAATGTCTTTACCAGCACCACCTACGGCAAATGTTGAATCTTGCGCAACAGTAAAGAGCGAACCTCCCAGTGTATTGCCAATAGGAGCAAACGTCCATCTAGCAGGCAGGGCGTCGCTACCTTCTTGCGCAGTAGCACTGACCACCTCGCTAAACTCGCTGTAACCAGCCTTATTGAGCAATCTCACCTTATAATAGTAAGTTTTCCCCACTTCCACCTGTTCGTCTATATACTCATTATTGGCATAATAATCCCAGGTCTTAAGTGTAGAGAAATTCTTGCCATCCTCAGAACGATATACAACAAATCCCCTGGCATCTTCACCCACAGGATGATTCCAGCTAATACAAATCTTCTTAAATCCATCCTCTGCCTTCAAGTTGACAGGCTTTGCTGGCACCTCAGTAAAATAAGGTGATGCTGCAGCATCTATCGTAAAGAAAAGAGTGCCATATCCCAACAATTCATTGCGTGTGTCAGGGCGAGCTAATTTAGCTGCCATTGTCAGATAAGGGAACAAGCTGTCATCCATTCCTTTCACTTCCTTGTAATGATGATATACCGCCTCGAAGCAGCAAGCATCAGGACGAAGACGGAAACCATTGTTGTGAGTTGAAATATAATAGAACTTGATTCCACTCATATTATCTAGTCCACTGCAATCAACTGGTTCGAAAGGGGCATCAGTATGACCTGTGTTGTATCGACACCAATACTCCATACCCTTGAGGAGACGGTTGTCTCCAGCACCAAAGAGATCATCGCCCTGATTCCAACATACAAGACATGCCTGAGCTATGTCACCCAAGGTCAGTCCACCATGTACATTGTCACGTCCCATCTCTCGCATCTGACCACTAGGGTCAATGCTTCCACCAAACATGGTGCCCCAATGGGACTCATCCAACATCAACTGATAACCTTCCTGATAAATCTTCTCATCATCGAGCAATACACCGGCAGCAATAACTGCCAAGGCTGCTGGAGTATACCAAGAAGGATGAGAGTTTGTGTAAGTGCAGAACTGGCGGCATGCGGGATAAAGAACTGTACGCACCTTAGAAAGGAAAAGATCACGGTTCTTAGCCTCCCATCCCTGATAAAAACTACCATCCGTATTGCGGAGCATTTCAGCAGCAAGTATCAGGGCACGAGATGGATACTGATAGAGTTCAGCTGTGGCGGTCTCCAAAGTGGTAGCCCATGCCGACAAGATATTTGCTGCACACTTGGCATAAGCCTCATTGCCTGTTACATGCCACTCTATGGCATTAATCATGGCAGCATAAGCGTCTTGCGCCGCACGTTGGCGCTGTCCATTACTTCCGCCTATCTCTGCACGAGCATAGGGGGTATAAGTAGGCTTGGCGAAATTATCGGCTTGCATCTCTTTCCAAAGCGAAGCCCAAGGCTCGTCACCGGCATTGACATGAATCTTGATCCTTTCCAAGTCTGAAGCAGCCAGGATACTACCCGGATGCTTGAATGTGCGTTGGGCACTGACAGTAAAGACAAATGCAACCAACATCAAAAAAATAAAAGATAATTTTCTCATTGTTTTTAAGTTTAAATGTTGTCTCCACTTTAAAAAGTGGGTTAAATTTGAATTATACATTACATCGCCATGCTCAGCATCGCCCTCACTTGCTTGCGAGAGGTGAAGAGCTGAGACTCCACGGTGCGCTTGGAGACATTCATCTCCAGGGCGATGTCGCCTGCTGCCATATCTTCGAAAAGGCTCATGCGATATACCTTGGCACAAGCTGGAGACAATCTTGCCATACTGTCATTCACCATGCGCAGGGTATCATGATACTCTGTCATGCGCTCTACATGAGAGTGCTGGAGTTCCATCTCATACTTGGCATTCTCCTCCATCTTATGACGGAAGATGCGACGGCGAAGATGATCCTTGATCTTATTGGCAGTGATGGTAAAGGCAAACGACTTGATGGTTGCCTCATTGATCACACCCTCAAAAGTCATCATCTTGATGAAGACATCCTGTACGAGGTCCTCACTCTCCTCGCGGTTGCCCAAACGAGAAATGGCGAAGTTTACGAGTTCTGCGTGATGAACTGTATAAAAGTTAGCAATAACTTGCTGCTGGCAGATAACGGTCTGTTCCATAATTGTTAATCGTTAGTTTTGATTTCTGCTGCAAAGGTATGAAAAAGCCTTTTAAACAGATGTATCATTTGTACCAACGATATATGTGAAACGTACCAACTATTTGTACCAACCTGTACGGACACTGATTATCAACTACTTAAACATTTCTATTTTTTTAAGAATATTGCGAAGGAAGCACGCCAAACATCTCCTTGAAGTGCTTGGAGAAGTTTTGAGGAGAGGCAAAGCCAGTCCTGTAACATGCCTCCGAGACATTGCAATTGCCCTCTTTCAGAAGCTTGGCGGCAGTCTTCAGGCGCACGGTTCGGATGAAGTCGGCAGGGGTCTGACCTGTCAGGGATTTCAGCTTTCGGTAGAAGCTCATGCGCGACATTACGACATCCCCAGCCAAGGAGTCGATGGTGTATTCAGAGTTGTCGATGTTCTTCTCTATATGCCCAATCACTTCATTCAGGAAAGCCTCATCAGGTGTGGAATCCGTCACCGTCTTTGGGTCGAGCGAGATACTATGCGAGAAGTCTTGCTTTCGCTTCTCTTGCTTCTCCAAGAGATTACTGATGCGAGCCAAGAGCACCTCCATATCGAAAGGCTTGGCAATGTAGGCATCGGCACCAGCCTTGTATCCCTCAGTACGTCCCTCATCGGTACTCCATGCCGTGAGCAAGATAACCGGGATATGCGAGGTTTCGATATTTTCCTTGATGCGGCGACACATATCCGTACCGTTCATTCTAGGCATCATCACATCGCTCACGATAAGGTCGGGGTTCTCTTTCTCCGCCTTCAAGGCTCCCTCCATGCCATCCTTTGCCACCAATACCTTATTATATATATGGCTCAGTTCTCGATGCAGGAAATGCCGGAAGTCATCATTATCCTCCACCACCATCACGTTTTTCTCAATCTTCTTTGCTCCCTGCACCTCTGTGGCTCCATCTACGGCATCCGCTGCTGGAGAAGAAACAAACAGATTGTCCTGAGCTGCCTCTTGTTGCATGGCATGCTTCAAGTCGGTAGGTATATCCACGATGAATCGAGAGCCCTTGCCTTCTTCACTCTCCAAAGAGATCTTGCCTTGATGCAACTTGACATACTCATACACTATATTGAGTCCGATGCCAGAGCCAATCTGTGTGGCAGCTTGCTTCTGCTCGGCACGATAGAAACGCTCGAAGACATGGGCTTGTTCCTCCTTGGAGATACCGCAGCCTGTATCCTCCACGATGATATGGGCATAACGACGACTATCGATGAAGCACTTGCTCAGTTCTACTTTTACCACTCCACCAGCCTTCGTAAACTTGAAAGCATTGGAGAGCAGGTTGGTCAATATCTTGCCCAACTTATCCCTATCGAAATACATAAAGAGTCCACCGGTCTTGTCCTCAAACTTCAGGGAGATGCTTTTCTGCTCCGAAAGGGGGCTAAACTTCATGGTGGTATATTGGATAAACTCATCCAGATTGCCACTCGCCAGACTGAGTCGTTCTCCATTCATCTCCATCTTGCGGAAATCGAGCAACTGGTTGACGAGTTGCAGCAAGTCGCCCGCATTCTTGCTCACCTCATTCAGTTGGGCGCGACTCTCCGTATCAGTGGTACGGCGCAGCATACTGCCGACAGGCGTGATAATCAAGGTAAGCAGGGTGCGGAACTCGTGGCTGATATTGGTGAAGAAGCGATACTTCATCTCCTCCAACTCCTTATACTTCTCATTCTCCATGCGCTTGCGGTTCTGCTCAATCTTCCACCTTACAACGAAGATAATCAAGGCGAAGAATACCAAGAGATACAAGAGCTTGGCCCACCAAGTAGCCCAAAGTGGAGCCAGCACCTCTATCTCCAAGGTTGCCGATTGCTTGCTCCATACCTTGTCTAGACCAGCAGAATAAACCTCTAGCTTATAAGTGCCAGGAGACAAGTCGGTATAGTTTGCCCTGCCAATTCCATCTTGCGGGCTTATCACGATCCAATCATTATTAACCCCCTGGAGTCTATATTTATAATAGGTGTGGTGAGGCATGTCGAAGTTCAAACCAGAGAAATGAACGGTGATGAAGTTCTCATCATGCTCCAGCACGATCTTCTTGGTAGTGCTCAAGGCAAAAGGCAAGATAACCCTGCCATCATATTCTTTTCCAGCCACTACTTCTTGGTTATTCACCAATAGGGATATGAACACAGGATGACCTGTATATTCCATATCCTTCACTTGGATAGGATCCACGATATAGAAGCCTGTAGAACTGCCAAAGAGGAGCTTGCCATCAGCCATACTAGCTGCCGTCCGAGGCAAAAACTTGGCATCACCCAACTTATTCTGACTATCAAACATAGTCAAGGCAAAAGGCTGTTCTGAAGAAAGAGTGCGACGGAATCGACAAAGCCCATTGGCTGTAGTAGCCCAAATATCCCCTAGTTTATCCACCACTAAGTCTTGTATCATCTCATTGGCCATGCCTTCTCCCTTGCCGTACTGATAAGCCTTGCCTCTATGGGCATCAAAGACATGAACGCCATTCGAGGTTCCTACCCACACACATCCTTGCTTATCAATGGCAAGCGCCTTGCAAACTGCTTTCAGTTTCAACTGATTGTTCATAATAAGTCCCTTGTTGGTTGCTGCCCACAAACGATGCTGCCTATCAAAAGCGATGCCATTGATGTTCGTATTACCTATAAAATGCTTATTTTGCAAAGGAATGATACGCTTGGTTTTCTCATCAAAACGGCCAACGCCTCCATGATAGCAAACCCATATCTGATGCTGATGGTCTTCTGCAAAGTCGCGCACAATGTTGTAATCCATGTCTTTGTTGGGCACATTCTCTTGTATGAAATGGCTCACCTTATCGCCATCCTTCAGATAGATTCCCTTGCGGAATGTACCTACCCATACCCTGCCCCGACTATCAGTAAAGCTCTGGATAAAGTCATCACCAGCACCCATTCCCGGCAAAGGGTGCAGCGTGATTTGGGAAGGATTAAATTCCAACACTTGATGAGGGAATGACAAGCTAACATTTCCACCACTGGCACAAGCTGCCCTGTAAAAGCCTAAGCCATCAAACAAAAATTGGCTGAAAGCATAGAATGGGAAACCTTGCATGTTGGCATTATAGAGAGCCATACCTTTATAATAAAAGCCAAGCAAGAGATTGCCACGATCATAAGCAATACTCTGAATATCGTCTGCCACACGCTCTCCACCCATGATTGGGAAAGAGCTTTGAAGACTCAGCTTGCCATTCGGCAGGATAGTCACAAGTCCCAATTGGCGCACACCCAAAAAAGCTCTGCCATCAGGAGATAGTGCCAAGGTGGTAAAAGTATGATGATCATTGCTATATCGCTGCTGCCATCGGTTCTGCTTAGGGAGATAAGAGGCCACACCATGGTCCCACATCACCCAGAGCTGCTGTCCTTTTTGAACCAGTCGTACGAAATCACGAGCCAGCACAGGCTTCACCCATAAGCGAGTGGTGGATTTCACTTGATAGGTGCGGGCATCCACACCCACCAAATAGCCATCATTATAAACCATCCATACCCTATCACCCTGCCGGCATATATCTCGCAAGCCTTGCGTTCTCAACGCTATTTTGCGTCCTTGATGAAGGAGCTTTCCTGTTACAGTTATTGCCCAGTATTCCTTAGTTTCATCCACAAAAAAATCACGGATAGGTTCATGGATGCCCCAATTAGCCAACACTTGGTCCACATGAGGCTCGAAAGCCTCACGCTTCAAGTCGAACACCAAAAGTTGCCCCTGCTCCTTGCTCCATACTCGCTGCTCTGCATCCACATAGATACGAGGAAGCGTGGCTACATAATTCATCTGATAAGGCTTGGCACCTATGGGCGAGAATACACGAAAAGCGCAACCATCAAAAAGAGATATTCCTGAAAATGTACGGATTCCCAACCTGCCATCTGGCGCATAGAAAAAACCCTTCACCTCATCATCAGGCAAACCTATCGCTGTATCAACAAGACGATATACACTTTGTGAGTTGACCGTGAGATGGGCAGCCAAACACAGAACTATGACAAGATATAAGCTTTGTAATTTCATTTTTTTAGCTATTCTATAAGATTGTGAGGCACAACATATGAACCAAATACAGTGCAAAGTTACGATTAAAAAACGAATTCACCAAGTTTTATGAAAGAAAAACTATTTTTTCCATACCGTTGCATAAGTATTTTTTTAAACACATTCGTAACAAGAGCACAAATAAATATTAATATTAACGTATAAATTCTATAAAAATGAGTAAACAACTATTCGCTATCCCCCTGTTGCTTCTCTCACTCTTGTTGGGAGCTTGCTCAGATGAAGAGGAAGGAAGAATCAACATTGATGATTCTGCTCCAGCGCAAGTAACAAACGTAGTAGCTACTAGCGTAGCAGGTGGTGTAACTTTGTCATGGGACATCCCTAGCAGTAAGAGTTTCATGTACACTAAAGTGACTTATACCAATGCTAAGGGTGCAGAAACTTATGAATTGTATTCTAAAGAACATGCTGATGATGCAGGCAAGATGCAAACTACCATCAATGGATTCGTAAAGACTGAACCTGTTACCTTCAAGATCTTTGCTTGTTCTGTAAGAGGAAACAACAGTGGAGCCGTTGAAGTACAAGGCACACCAGGTGCCCCTAACTTTGCAAAGGTACTCGACAAGATTACAGTCGATCCTTCTTATGGTGGTATCAAGGTTGGCTATATCAATGAGTTTGATGAGAATGTAAATGTTTCAGTCAGCTACAAGTCAACACGCGACGCTTCAAAGTCTGGCTCTTGCAAATTTGCAGTGTCTCCAAAGTCACAAGGTGCCCAGTTCGTTCGTCTTACATACGGTAACGACAACCAGTTTATCACAAACGAGGAATGTGAAATCACCATTCATACGGAAGACAACTACGAGAATGCTTCTGACGATCGAACTTATCAAGTTACACCTCAGGAAGTTCAAATCTTAGACCGTAGTAAATGGAGTGTACCAGGCTATGACAACAGTAGCAGCGCAGCCACCATCGGTTACGATTCCCAAGAAGCTGTAGGCGAAGGCACCAGCAATGGTCGTGTCATCTGTATGTTTGATGGCAGCACCAAAACTTTCTGGCATACCAAGTGGAAGAACGGAAACGATAAGTATCCTCATTGGTTCATCGTTGACTTGGGAAGTGAGCATACATTGGCTAGCATCGAGATTACAGGTCGTGTCAACAACAATAAAGAGCAAACAGGTGAGCAAATCTTCGTTTGCACAAACGCAAGTGCCACCGACCCAAGCAACCCAAGTAACTGGGAGTGGAATGACATGGGCGAATATAGATTTGACCCAAACAATGATGCACCTCAAAATATTGACTTGACAAATCAATTGCCAAAAGCAAGATATATCAAGGTATATATAGGTGAAAAGTTCAAGGGATCTAGCGACAATGCCATGATTTCAGAATTTAATGTTTACGCTATCGAATAACATAGGAAAAAACAAGTTTATGGATAAAAGATATTTAATCGCAGCAGCTCTTTGCTTGGCATCCAGCTCTGCAATACAGGCAGCCTCAGCGGCTACAAACACGAGCCTCAGCGTTCAACAGCAGAAAGGCAATGTAGTACAAGGAACTATCGTTGACCAAAACGGAGAGCCTGTCATCGGTGCTACAGTTAGAGTGAAAGGTTCCAAGACCGGAACCGTCACCGACTTGGATGGCAAGTTTACCCTAACCAATGCTAACGGTCCTATTGAGGTTTCATATATTGGCTACAAGACACAAATTGTCAAGAATGCCAAAGGAAATAACTTGCGCATTTCCCTTCAGGAAGATGCCAATGCCTTGGAAGATGTCGTAGTAGTAGGCTATGGCCAGCAGAAGAAGGCTTCCCTAACCTCTGCCATCACACAGATCAAAGGCGAGGAAGTATTCAAAGACCGTACAGTATCCTCTACTGCTGTAGCCTTACAAGGTGAGATTCCTGGTTTGACCGTTACCCGTAACTCTACCCGTCCTGGTAGTGAGGGCGCATCCTTCCAGATTCGTGGTGATATCTCTGTGAATGGTAAATCTTCTCCACTCATCATCATTGATGGCGTAACAGGTTCCTTGGACGAGTTGAACTCCATGAACGGCAACGATATAGACAATATCTCTGTCTTGAAAGATGCCTCCGCTGCCATCTATGGTTCTCGTGCCGCATCAGGTGTCATCCTTGTTACCACCAAGCGTGGCAAGGAAGGCAAAGCGCATATTTCGTATAACGGTTCTATCAGTCGCACCATCAATGGTATCCAAACACCATTGGCTAATACAAGCGAATGGCTTGACATGTTCTATGAGGCTCAATATAATGATGCCAGTGTGGTTTGCGGTTCTTCCGACCCTGCTGTTATTCACGATAATATCAACTGGTGGATTTTCAACAGCTTCGGAGGTCCTTCTTTGGATAAAACAGACATTGACCCAGAGACAGGCAATCCAACAATTTACAAAGGTGAGAAGCTTTTTAATGCTTTACGTGCAGGAAAAGTGCTAACCGTACAAAACAGCAACAGAGTTGAGCGTTGGGACACTTCACAGGACATCATGAAGGCCCTTTATGGACAAGCTACCTCACAAAGACATAACGTCAACATTTCCGGAGCCGACCAGCGATTTGGCTATAATCTTTCCTTGGGATATGAGAGTGCCAAGTCACAGTTGAAACCAGCTTATGATGGACAACGCAAATGGAGTGGACGTTTGAACGCAGACTACAAAGCTACTGATGAGTTGAAATTCTCCACCAACATTGCATACGAGAAACGTGATGTACAAAGTCCATCTACCGATGTTGGTCAAGGTTGGTTCGACCAGTGGTTCTGGCCTATATATAATGAAAA
>ERZ1026882.1332-NODE-1332-length-10596-cov-8.542928_pt1 | contig 10596 bp, 7 predicted proteins | sample MGYA00380171_ERZ1026882 | MGnify/ENA primary metagenome ERZ1026882 (study PRJEB33269, sample SAMEA4719807) | human gut metagenome | biome: human-associated habitat; feature: organic feature; material: feces | place: Cameroon | collected 2013-10 ...
GAACATCCCGATGCTGTGGATGCTCAGCCAATTGCTTGAATTCTTCGTATGTCATAGGATGTTTATTTTAAGAATTGGTGAAACTTAAGTTCAGGGAGACAACCTTCAGAGTCATTGCCTTCTTGATTGTTAAGATTCCTTTTGGTGATAGTTTTATGAATTTTCAGTTTTCTCATGTCCGACTTGCCGTTAGCTTTATGGTTCTCCCAAGGCTTGGGATATGCATGTCTTTTTTTGTATCTCGTGCCATCGCAGTTCTGGATACAGATTTCCAATACTAATCCACCCATTTGACAATCATGCGGAATGTTGACGGCACGGCGCAGAATGTCGCTTTCGTAGAAGATGCTGCCATCCTTCTTGCAGAGCACGATGTCCAGATAGTCTGGCATATCAGGTATAGTTCCAGGCTCTGACATTTGTGGTTGAAACTCCCCAAACGCTTCCTTCACATACTCGAATAGTCCTCGAGTATATTTTTCGATATCCACCCCTGCGTATTGAGTATAGGTGTATTTGATAATACATAAAGACATTTTATTTGCCATTTTATTCTTTCTTTTTGGTTATACCTATATAATATAGTAATATTGAGGGAAAATTTCAAAAAAAAACGCCAATATTTTGAAAAAAAAAGTATTGGCGCTTGATTATTGAATGATGTTATTGTAAAAAGATCGTACCTATTAGTTCTTGTTATATCCGAATTTTCTAGTAAACAATACATCTTTCCAATGTGATTCCCTATCAATGATGATTTGGTCATCAGTATCCTTATTGAATGTTTCGAGAATTGTGAAATAGAAATTATTCTTGATATAGTCTGTACCTAAATCCTTTAGAAGTTTATTTCCTCCATGGCATGTACGAATGTATGTTTCCCATCTACCGAGAATCATATCTTCACCATACGCTGAACCAACATATTGTTTTCCTGTATTTGAATCTACCAACAGATACACTCCTTTTTGATTTTCAAGAGCAGAACGCCAACTATCTTTTGTGATGAGATTCTTAAGAGATAGCCATGAAACATTCACGTTGGAATATCCAGGAAAATAGTCGTTGTTGTAAACATTGGGCAGAATCTCTTCAACTATGCACTCTGGCAATACATTCTCTCCTATTCTGATTAGATTTTGACTATGATTTTTGAAGCGGATAACAATTCTGCCGATGTATTCTTTGTATTCATCCAACTCTTCATATTCATATCCAACTCCATTTTGAATACCAAGATCTTGAACAATCTTTCCTATATGGAATAGTAACCAACAGTCTTGTTTTTGAGGGATAGGGACAAAACCTAAGGTAATGTTTCCATTAGAGAAATTGCTTTTTCTTGCATAGTTCCAGTATTGACCGTCAAGCATATGTTGCTTGCTTTCTTCCGTTTGGTCTGTAAAATAATCAATAGCTGGTCTTTTGGTTCCGAAGTTCAAATTAAATCTAACTTTAACGTTTTTAATATCCGGAAGTCTGAGAATATCATTAAGTAGTATCATAATCTATGATGTAATATTATTTTATAACAATTAATTATCTTTAGACGAATTTACACATATTTATGTGTAAATTCGTCTAATATATATACTATGTTTTCAATCTACTTAAACTCATAATTACCATCACATCCCAATTTTTCGAATAATTCAGCTAGTCCACTTTTACCGAAATCGAACTTTGAGCTACAGGATATAACTAAATTCTGTGCTTTCTTCTTTTTTCCTTTATCAAGATATGCATCTACAACATTTGCAACCAATGATTTATACAAAGAAGTTGCTTGATCATTATCCTGTAGAGGGTTGCCTAAACCTGAAGCCTCACACATCGTAAGTGCGTTGGCAGCCTTGTCAATTTGGTCTTTTTCAAGAAAGTCATTAACCTCTTTAGCTGTATTTTGAACATATGCGAGATCGTTAGCATTTTTTGTTGCTTTTTCTTCTTGATAAGCTTGTCGCCATTCTGCCTCTTTTCTCTCTTGAGCAGTGCTTGCATACCATATATATCCAAATACAGAAATGACAGCAATGGCAATTAAAACAAACTTTTTATTTTTTTCGATAATATTTAGCCAAAATTTCTTTTTTGCATTCTTTTTGGCTTCTGCCTCTGCTGCTTCTGATTCAGCCTCAACCTCATCAAGCAAACGCTGTATCTTAGGATTGTTGCCATAGTACATTCTTGCTTTGCGAACATAGCGCTCCACCTCAGCTTTGCTCTTATCAACATCTTCTCCAGACTTAAAATTTACCAAAGCAGACTCAAGATGCTCGATAATCTCCTCCAACTCCTTACTTGCCTCAGGTGTAATGCTACCACCACAGTTAGGACACTTGTCGGTCAGTTCTGGAATAGAGCTACCGCAGTAAGGGCAGGTCTTGCCACGACGCTTGTTCACAGCTGCTGCTACTGCCTGATCAGCCTTCTGCTGCTGTGCATCGATGTACAGATCAACCTCGTCAACATTCAAACCCAGGGCCTGTGCCTTGTTCAAAAGCACTTGACGCTCCTTGGCAGAGATGATGCCGTCGGTAAGGTACTCTTTGATGAGGTCATCAAGCTCCTGTGGAATTGCACCTTCCTTCTTAGCAGGCTTAGCTGCTTGAGGAGCCTGTGCTTCCATTTCTTTCTTGCGCTTAGCAAGACGACCATCAAGTACCAGTTCAAACTCGTCGCGGTCGATGCCCATGGCCTCGGCTTTCTTAAAGAGAATCTGTTTCTCCTTTTCTGTGAGCACACCATCTGCCAATGCTGCAGTGATGAGTGCTTCTAACTTCTCATTGTACATATTGATCTATTTTATTGTTTAATAATAATATTTATCTCTATTTACATCCCCGGCATAGTAGGCGGCATTCCCGGCATCTGTGGGGCGGTGCCTTGGAATAATGGAGCGAGTTCTGCTACATTGCCGGCAAACTCCCACTGCGCCATACCGTTCTTCCAAACGTATGACTGCTGGGTGAGCTGACCCTGCTGAACGAGCTGCTGGAGCTTGTTCCAATCGCATGGACCATACTGCTGACCATTGATGCCAATATAATACTGTACCTGAGGAACAGTAGCACCCATGCCTGGCATCTGAGGCGCACCACCCATGCCTTTCTGACCTGGCATCTGAGGCGCTCCACCCATCTGACCCATATTGTTCATACCACCACCTATAGTCTGCTGGCGGAAGGCATTGATGCCATTATCTGTGGCATTGTTGAGAACACCAGCATTGAGGTTTGCCTGATGAGCACCCATAAAGGTCTGCTCTGTCTGGAGACGAGAAGCACGCTGCATCTCCTCACGCTGAATACGCATGGTTTCACGCTGGTTCTCCAAATTCATACGCTGCAACTCCTCCTGACCGCCAAGGTCGAGTTCCTGCTTTCTGCCCATGGCATCGAGATTCAACTCAGACTGCTTCTTGAGCATATTCTGCTGAAGGTCGTTGTTGAGGTTGAAGTTGGAAATCTGGGCATTATGTTGAGCCATCATACGCTCCTTCTCCAGGTCGGCAGTGAGGGCTTTGAGTTCACGATAGCCACGGCTCTCCTTATCTACGTTGATGCCTGTGATGTCGAGACTGCGGATGGTGATGCCGAAAAGCTTCTCTACCTGTGGAGTAACACGCTGCTGGATGAGTTCGCTAATCTCAAAAATCTTGCGCTCAATCTGAACTACAGGAATCTGAGCGTCAGAAGGGGCATTGCTAACTACACTCTTGATGAACTTGGTGAGCTGGCCACGAAGCTTATTCTTGAAAGTCTCGTCGCTGTAACCCTCATTGCGGTTCACACTATGGAAGAGATCCATATCCTCGATGGCATATACCACGGCACCATGTACAGATACTGGTACGCCATAATCTTGCAGGCGTGGGTCGAAGACATCAAAGTAAGGGATGGCGAAGTTTAGCTGACTACCCTTGCTCAGGTTGCTGAGGTTGGTCAGGTTGTTCTGTTCCACTCTTCTCGCTGCTTCCTCGGCAGCCTGTCTTTTCTCTTCTTCTACTTCCTTAGAAGATTTAAAACCAAAAAATCCCATATGTTTCAGTTTTATGATTGTTATTATTTTTGTTATTTACTTTAGAGTCCCTTTGTAGGGGACAGATTATTTCGTTGTATAGATTCGCTTCGTCTTGCCCTGGGCATCTACTTCTACGAAGGTGTCAGCTCCATATTGGCGGCTTGCGTCGTGATAGTTGAATGAATATCCCGTTTCGTAATTGCCGTCGATGGTAGGTCGGCTTACCTGGTCGATGCTATCCAGCATTTCCGGTTTCAATCCCAGCTGCTGGTACAGATGCTGTTCTACCATATTTCGGATGGCATTGAGATTCTCATCCACATAACCACGAATCTGGTCGATGAGCGACTGGTTGCTCTTATCCTTCTGCAGCAGGCGCTGTCGCATGGTCTTCTTGAGCGGAGAGCCGTCGGCCTTGATCGGAGCTGGTGGCATAGCATCATTCTGCAGGGCAGATTCAACCACATATTCCCTGCGACGGACATGGAGCATCGGGTTGCCGTAGAGGCAGAACATCAGGGCGGTGCTCATAGAGAAACAATCATCCTCTACATGTCGGCACATGTTGAAGTAATCGCACTTAGCCTGGAGCATCGCCTTTCCGCCCGTCATACCCTTGAACTGATAGAGCGGATAGAGGCGCATCAGCACCTCGCTGCCTGTGCCCGGATTCAACAGAAGTTGGCGGGCTTCATCCGTTTCCTCATTAGAGAACATCGGAACCGGAATGAGCGAACCGGTATAGAGCAATACGCCACCTCCGTAGAGGGCGCTGAGCAACATGGAGTCGTTTCGTTTGTAACCGGCATATCGGGCTCCGAAACAAGCCACGGTATTGAAGACTCTTGCCCTGCCTTGGTTGAGGAGCGAAGGATTGAATGCTTCATCCTCACTATAGAATCCGCACATACCCTCTGCATCGGCACCATGAAGATTGAACATCAGCATATCTGCCTTGTCCAAAGACTTGCAATAGATGCTGAGGCTTTCCGAATCTTCGGTCAGCAGCTTCGGACTGATATACATTCCGTTGCGGATCAGCTCAGGATCGTCGGTATTGTAAAGAAGCGGCAGGTGCTGGGTCATCGTGCAACTGGCAGGAATCCAGTCGCGGTTGCTGATCATCAGAACATTGCCAACAGGAATACCGCCGCCATACATACTGCTGATGTTGAAGTAAGCACCGATGTCGCTTCGGATATCCGTATCGAGCTGACCGTCTTCCAAAGGCAGACGAGCCACATTGTTGCGGGCGCAACCTACGGTGAAGTCTGAATCGCGACTATCCAGCAAATCTACGATATAGGTGCCTTCGAAGGCATAGCAGGTATCTGTAGGGATTCGCTCGCCGCCATACGGCCATGGGTCTTCGACGCGAGGGATAGGAATCACATCGTCACCTCCTATTATAAATAGGTGTAGGTCGGGACCTGCTGTCAGGTTGTTGTCTGCGATGCAGCGGGATACTGCTTCATTGCATTCTATCCAGGATGGAGTCTTATGGGTGGAATCAAGTCCATATTGCGCGATGTCGAGAAATGTCCAGTACATCTGCTGGTCGTAGGCATTCTGTATGAAGTCGTTGAAGACATCATATACTTCCTGGATGGTGCAACCGTATTTTCTAGCCAGTGCATTGCCATCTGTTAGGATGATGCCGTAGTGGTCTTCCAAGGGGTCGGGCAGGTCGATGGGTTCATCAGCTGTTCTTGCTTCTGATGCCATCTGCACGGCTTCCGGCTGTGGAGCCGCCTTGCTTTGTCCCGGCATAGGAGGTACTGGGGCTGCTCCTGGCATAGGAGGAACCGATGAGGCTCCCGGTATAGGTGGAGGAGTTGCACCGCCCGGCATACTTGCCATTTGAGGCTGTTGACTGATCGCATTGACGCTTCCCAGTCCCATATTGTTGGCTGCCTGCAGAGGGTTGAAGCCTCTCATCTGGTTGAGCTTCACGTTCTGGGCATTAAACTTTGGCATCGGAGGAGGTGTAGGCATCTGAGGTGGTACTGCCATCTTGCTCTTCTCCTTCGGGATGAATTCCGAAAGGGTTGTGTCGCAATAGAACTGATACCATTCTTCTGGCTGAGGTTTATCCTCCAACATCTCCTTCACGGCATACCATAGGGCACTTAGCGGTTCACTCATTCCGTTTTGTACGGCCTGGTCGAGATACTGGATGGTCTGCTGCCTGTAGTAATCCTGCTTTCCATTCTTGTGGTAGTCGGCAAGATTATCAAGAGCCATCAGCAGGGCGATGTCGCCTTGCGGACAACCGAAACCGCCCATTCTTGGCAGAAGCACGGTGGCATTGTCGATATTGCCGGTCTTGATGAACGCTACATGAGCCCAGAAGAGTTGCCAGTAGTTATCGGTACGGGAACCGAAGAAGGCAAGGGCGCACTTGTCGGGAAACATCGAGGCAAGCAACAGATGATAGTAGAACTGGATGTTGTTATCATTCGTCATCACGCGTGCCAACTGCTCCAGACTGTTGAACTTGCGTTTCAGAATGTCGGTATGGTTAGTCTGGATGGCATTGAAGACCTCGGTCAGAATCTGCTCTGCCAGGAATTCGTTACCCTTGCTGCCTTGCAGGATATGGATGTTCTGACGTACCTGATCTATGATTTGGTTGGCTCTTAAGGGAGCAATATGCCATTGGATGCTCAACTGGTTGAGCTCTGCCAACTTCTGATTATCCAACTTGCCATCCACCAGTCGTTCCTGCACAGCCTGCAGAAAGAGAGTCTCATTCTGCTGATAGATCTCTGTCTGAGTCTTCTGTGCCTCATATACAGTCTGGTTGTTAACCGTACTGTTGTTGGTGGTATGGGTTGTTGTTGAGGTGTTATAGTTGTTTTGCGTATTGTGGGAGTCGGAATGGATTCCGCCTACCACAGCCGCATCACCATCAAGTTTAATATCGCTCATAGTCTGATTACTTTATATGTTTAGACTTCTTGTTGCATTTTCTTGAGAGGGCTTACCATTGGAAAGGTGCGCCGCAGTCTGGACAGTTTGGAGTGCCCGGTGCAATGTGGATGGTATGTCCGCAGTTGTAGCACTGGCATTCTATCAATTCCTGCTGAGGAACTTCCTGTTGTGGAGCGGCTTGGCTTCCTGCTGTATTTCCACCGAGTCCGCCATTGAAGGCGTTCAGATTGTTGGCGGCAGCAGTGCTTACCTGCGAGATGTTGTTCATAGCCACATCCTGGGTATGATCTACTCGCTCCTGCTGGCGTCGGTTTTCCTCTTCCAACTGATTGATGCGCTGTTGCTGCTGGCTTTGCTGGGCGCCGCTGATGCCGGTGGCTGTATCTTTTATCATGCCGGCCATCTTCATCATGGCTTCCATCTGGGCATTGCTGTTCTGCTGTTGCATCTGTAGCATCTGCTGCATCATCGCTTCCTTTTCTGCTGCAGTCTGTCGCAGGTTTTCGGCTTCCTTCTCGCCGTTATAGGCGTTTGCCATAGCTACCTGTGCATCTCCGGTGAGGTGGGAGAGTTGTGCGGCACGAATCTGTTCGGCGGTCATATTGGCGAAATGGTTGTCACGATTCATCTGCTCATTACTCTGAATGGTGGCTACGTTTTCTTCGTGCTGATATTTCTGCTGGTCGAGCTGTGCCTGCATCTGAGCCATCTGCTGCAGCTTATCCATCTGGCGCTGATGGCGGTTGGCTTCCAACTGGTCATCGTCCATCTTTTCCTGACGGTTGCGCTCATAGGCAAGGCGGTCGTCTTCCTGTTTCTCGTTGCGTGCCAGGAGATGGTCTTCCTTATCCAGTTCGCGTTGACGCATCATCAGCTGGAAGTCGTAATCATCCTCCTTCGCCTTTCGGTTGAAGTCGCGGTTGTATTCCTTTTCTTCCTGCATCCACTGGCGTTCACGCTCTTCATCTTCGATGCCCCAGTTACGGCGGCGTTCCAGATCTTCACGTTCCCAGTCGTGGTCGGTACGGGAATCATCGAGTGCCCATTCTGCCTTGAGACGGGCTGTGTCGATGTTCTGCTGGCTCTGGATGCGCATGATTTCCGTGATTTCCTCACGAGGAATCTTCTTGTGTGCAAGTTCATCTTCGAGCACTTCCATTTCCTCCTGCTTGACCAGACGGTTCTTGCGGAGGTCTTCCAGGGCTTCGAACTCCTCTTCCTGGGTCTTAGCCTGGCGGATGCGCTTCTGACTTTCGAGCATCTGGACGAATTCCTCCAACTCATCATCGTGGAGCAACTGGTCTTTGTTGATACCCTGGAGGGCATGGCGCAAATCCTCGGCATTTTGTGCTGAAGAAATCTGCTGGGAGTTGGCCTCTACTTCCATACGGTTGCGGAATTCTCCGGTGCGGTGCATGAAGTCGAGTTCCTTCTCTGTGTTATAGAGCTGGCGTTCTACCTGACGGAAACGCTCAAAGTCCTGATTGCTGTCGGTGATATTCAGAACCTGAGTGCATTCTATGCCGAATACCTGCTGGTTGATGGTCTGGCGGATTTTCTCTTTCAGTACATTTACAGTTTCGGCAGTCAGTCCGGCAGACTCGTAGTTCTGGTTGCGGAGTTCCTGGCGCAACAGGGTTTCTACGGTACCATTGAGTAACTGCTGTAATTCTCTAGTTGTTACGCTGTTGCGGTCGGTAAGGTAATTGGTGGCGAAGGTATGAATATCGCTGATGCTCATCTGGAGAGATACTCCAATCTGCACATCATGGATGCCCATCGGAATGGTGTATGGCTGAAAGGCAAGTTCGCCATTCTCGTTCATCGCTCCACCGAAAGTGAGGGTGATGAAACGGTTGCTGACGATATAGACCGACAGGATAGGAGCCTGGGTGATGCGGGCTAAGATGCGGGCATAATCCAGTTGGCGCTTCTTGGCTTTTTCTTTCTGTTCACCTTTCTTTTCGCCGAAGATGATGCGACCGAGCCAGTTGAAGCCACGGCCTACTTCTCCTACGATACCGAGCTGGCGGAAGGTAGGCTCAGCCTGGCGCTTGCGGTCTCGTTCACGCTTTTCGGCTTCAGCCATATCTTTCTCAGCCTTTTCTACCGCATTCTTGATAGCAGCCTGCTCTTCTTCTACAGACTTATAAAAGAGGTATGCACCTGCTGAGAGGGTTGAAACCAGCTCACCATTGGCAAAAATGATGGCGGTGCAACCTTCCTGAACGATGATACCTTTCAGTTTTTCTATTTCGTCGAGTTCTCGTTCGCTAATCTTGCGAGCGATTTCTCCTGGTTGGATATTCCAGATGGTTTTGCCTCTTACCACGTCAACACCATCAACAGCTTCCATACTGCGGCGGTCGCGGCTACGTTCAGCTTCTCTTTCGGCTGCAATCTGTGCCTGTTCAGCCTGCTGCTGTGCATTTCTGGCATCACGGATTTCCGACTGGCTTTCAGTAGCTTGCTGGTTAACGGCTCTTCTCTGTTCTTCTGCAATCTGGCGATTGAGCGCCCCACCAGTCATGGCGTTTGCTACAGAGCGAACGGCATTGGTGAACATACCCTTGCTGGCTTGTGGAGTCTGAGGGGCTTGTGGAGACTGTGGAGCCTGAGGCATTACTGGGCGCTGAGGCTGCATCGGTTTTGGGGGCATACCCGGTGCTTGAGGTCTCATAGGTTGAGGCTTCATAGGCTGTTGAGGAGCCATGGCTTTCAGTGGTTGAGGACGTTGAGGCTTGCTAACTCCTTGTGGCTGGGTTGGAGCCTGTGGTTGCAAGTCAATAGGTTGTCCACACTTCGTACAGAATTTCATTCCCGGTTGCAGCATTGCGCCGCATTTCTTGCAATATGTCATAATGGTTATTGTTTTTAAGATTAAATGACTGGTTATTGTATCAGCGCAATAAATATAGCTATTAGCAGAATCACCCAAAAGAACTTGATGAAGCATCCTATGCATCCAGTGATGCCCTCACCTAAGAGTCCTCCGAGAAATCCCAAAAGCTGTATTCCCCAGCCCAGAATGCCGAGAAGTACAAATATTCCGATTCCTATTAATATGATAAGTAGTATTGTCATATCCCCTATAAGAATAATTTCATTTACTTTATACAATCGTTAAGAATATCAATTTACGTTGATAACTAACTCATATTTGGGTGCAAAGATATATAAAATAAATGAAACTGAATTGGTTCAAATTGGTTCAATTTTGCCTTGATTTGAATCAATTGCCCCAAAAATGCATTTTTTTTAGTGAAAAATGCCCAAAAAGGGTCTTTTTTGCATTTCTTAAACTTTTGGGAGATGTAGTTGGAGAGGAGTGTCTTTCTCCCGCTGAAGCCTGTTTACCTCATTCTTTCCCGATTGGTATTCCCGAGCTTACACCTTAATTATATATAGGGGAATGCTTGCCGCAATTCCCCTCTCTTTTCTCTTATGGAATGTGGAAGCCTACCCCTTTAATGTCCATTTTCAAAACTGAAACTGCCCCCATGAGACATTGTCTTATTTGGTTTTAATGGAGTTTCAGAAAATGTAAATCCCCAATCTGTTGAACTTTACAGATTGGGGATTTCTCAAGTTTATACATTATTCTCCTAAGATAGTATCAAACATTTCATCAACAGAATT
>ERZ1026882.1336-NODE-1336-length-10525-cov-5.565043_pt1 | contig 10525 bp, 9 predicted proteins | sample MGYA00380171_ERZ1026882 | MGnify/ENA primary metagenome ERZ1026882 (study PRJEB33269, sample SAMEA4719807) | human gut metagenome | biome: human-associated habitat; feature: organic feature; material: feces | place: Cameroon | collected 2013-10 ...
TTCAAAATGCAGTTTGGCGATACCCATATCCATCTGCGTGTAGCCGATCATAGAGGATCCTTTGCTGATGCGGACTTTGGGAAGACTACCGTCTACCTTGCCGAGGTACTCTATGAAGAATTTCTGCTGGTTTACCGCTGTCGGAGCTAGGCTGGCGGCCTCGACTCCGTCATAGAACCACGATGGTGTCCTGCCGCTGACGTTGCTGATTTCTTCTACGGACTTGCACTTGTGCTGTATGCCCTGTGTTTCCCCGTAGCCGAGAGCGATGTAGCAGCCAATCTTCTCGTCCGGTTTGAGCTCGTATGTCCCGCTGATTCTTCTATAACTTACTCCGGCCCAGCAGGAATTGAGACCCAACTGCTGGGCGAGCAGAACAAGACGCTCCCCATAGTAGCCGATGCGCTCGTCAAGGTCATCTGCCTTTGTTCCCGCCATAACAAGATAATTCGTTACACCGGAGAATTTCCCGTATGCCATCGGGCCGCTGAACGCCTTCGGCTCGCCGATTACAAGTTGGACGTGAAGGGCGCCCTCTTCGTTAACCTTCTGAATGGCCTGACGCAACTGTTCCTGTATCTCGTCAGGTATTGGCTTCGTCCGGTATCTTCGCACCGAATGTCTTCTCCGTATAGCCTCGATAGCTGTCATTTCTATTATGTTCCAGAACGATTCCGGAAGGGACACATTGCTTTGACCTGTCATTCCGATTCCGACACCCCACTCCGCGCCAAAATTGTCATAAGCAAATTTGGCAGCTCCGCCCCAGTGTTGTCCCTCCTTATTGCTACCAAACACAAAAACTTCGTATTCTGCGAGTGAAGTCACGTGCTCCGGCGTCGTTTTCCTGTCGTTGGTCATAATTTCTCAAATTTAGTTATTCTTTTCCTCTTAATTTTTGTCACCTTATCTTTTAACATAAGTTATCATTATAAGCCTCGAGTCCTAATTTGATAATCTCATTAATTAAATTTGATTGAGATATTCCTTCATATTGCCATAAAAGTGGAAACATACTCCTATCAGTAAATCCCGGAATAGAATTCAATTCATTGAAAATAACCTCTCCGTTTTGTGTTAGGAAAAAATCTACCCGTGCGAATCCAAGGCAATTCAAAGACTTGTAAATCTTTTTAGAATAATCCTGGATTGTTTTAATTACATTTTCTGAAACAAGAGCTGGTATGTGAATTTGAGATTGTGTATTTTTATACTTTGCTTCATAGGAATAAAAATTAGTCGGATATGAAATTTCCCCAACTGTAGATGCTTTTGGGGAATAATTACCTAAAACACCACATTCTATTTCTCTTCCTTGTATAAATTCTTCAAATAAAATCTTGGAATCACATAAAAAGGCAGATTCGATTGCTTTAAGATAATCTTCTTCTTTCTGTACTATACTAACACCAAACGAAGAGCCAGCCCTTGACGGTTTTACGATAAACGGAAGTCTTAATACCTTGATTACTTCTGAAAATATTGGAACTTGTTCTCCTTTTCTTATCACGATGTCTTTTGAGACTTTTACTCCTAATCCTCTTACTATGTCTTTTGTTGTTGCTTTATCCATAGAAATTGCCGCAGCAATTAAACTAGGACCAGCATAAGGTATCTGTAGAGACTGAAGTAAGCCTTGGATAACTCCATCTTCTCCATTTTTTCCGTGTAAAACAGGAAAAACAATATTTGGATTACAAAGTTCCTTTCCATTCTCTACAAACTGTAGACTCGTTTTTTCTCTTGTTCTTAGTAAAGATACTTCACTAAAGGCTTGTTCTTGATTAACTAAATCAAGGGAAATATCGTCTTTTTGTGGTATATATTTCCATAAGCCATCTTTTGTAATGTATACAATGAATAACTGATACAATTCTGCATCAATAAATGAAACTACATTCTTTGCTGAAAGAATTGATATGTCGTGCTCGCTTGAAGCACCACCAAACAAAACTATGAGATTTAACATTGGGGTTTTCTATATTTAAAACATGCGATATTATAAAATTCTCCTGATCTCCGTGAATCCATAACTTCAAAATATGGAAGATTATCAAAAAATACTTCTTCAATAAATATGATGCAAATTTAGTTCAATTTATTTTTACGCTTGCTAAAACCTCCTTTATTTTGCCCGCCTTTTAGAAACACGAGCTACTGCGCTTTGGCCTTTCACGCAAACGCATTAGCACGACGTACAATTGAATCAATATCCAATAGTTCCCTGCTTGAGTTGTGAAAATTGTTTGCTAACTTTGTCGGTTAGATAAAACTCTGAAGATTATGTTGTACCCGATTGGAATCCAGAATTTTGAGAAGATAAGGACAGGCGGATTTGTCTATGTGGACAAGACTGCTCAGATTTATAACCTTGCGGCAACGGGGAGCTATTATTTTTTGAGTCGTCCGCGTCGTTTCGGGAAGAGCCTGCTTGTCTCGACAATGGAGGCGTATTTTCAGGGACGGAAGGAACTCTTTAAGGGATTGGCTATTGAGAAACTGGAAAAGAACTGGACGGCATCTCCTGTTCTACATCTGGATTTGACAGGTAGTCGCTATACATCCGTTGCTGACCTTGCCGGTAAATTTGATCAACATTTGTTGGCGTGGGAAAGCCAGTTTGGAGTTACTGACAGGTTTGAAGAACCGGCTGCCCGTTTTGCCGCAGTCATTGAAGCCGCCTACAGAAAGGTTGGCAATGGGGTAGTGATTCTCATAGACGAATACGACAAGCCTGTGGTTGATAATATTGATAATCCGGAGTTGATGGACAGTTTTCGTCGCGAACTTCAGGGTTTTTATAGCGTTATTAAAGGCAAGGATGGCTTCATCCGTTTTGCGTTCCTTACAGGAGTGACGAAACTCGGCAAGATGAGTGTTTTCAGTTCTTTGAACAATCTGATGGACGTATCAATGGATTTGAGGTATTCTGACATCTGCGGTGTTTCGGAGGATGAATTGAAGTCGTATTTCGACGATAGTGTGGAGAAACTCGCTGAAAACAATGGACTCACAAAAAGTGAGTGTTACACGAAACTGAAGACTATGTATGATGGCTACCATTTCTGCGAGAATGCTCCCGGTGTATATAACCCGTTCAGTCTGTTGAATACTTTCAATGCGAACCGTTTTCGTATGTATTGGTTCGAGACCGGCACTCCGACATTCCTTGTGCGCTATCTCAAACAGGGGAAATACAACCTCGACAACATATCGAAAAACGATGTGCCTGCCAACGCACTCACGGGGACGAACTATGTGAGTCCGGCTCCGATAACCCTCATGTATCAGACCGGTTATTTGACAATCAGTGGGTATGACTCTCGTTTCGATGCATATAATCTCGACTATCCTAACGAAGAAGTGAAGTCAGGATTTCTCAACTCCTTGAGCCAGCTCTATGCCCCTGCCCTCATTCAGGGCGAGTTCTCAGTGATTCGGTTCATCCGAGACATCGAACGCGGCGACGTAGATTCCTTCATGACCCGCTTCACAGCCTTCCTCTCCGGAAACGACTACGAAATCCAAGGCGACCTCGAACTCTACTTCCAGAACACGATGTCGGTGATGCTCAAGATGATGGGACTCTATGTCAAGACCGAATACCACACCTCAAGAGGCCGCATAGACATCATCTTCGACACCGACAAATATGTCTATATCATCGAGCTCAAGCGCGACCAGTCGCCGGAAATCGCCCTCAAGCAGATAGAGGAAAAAGGCTACGACAAGCCGTTCCTCGCCTCCGGCAAGCAAATCATCAAACTCGGCATCAACTTCTCCTCCGAGACCCACACCGTTGACGGCTGGCTGGTCGGTTGAAAAATTAATCGCCCAATTATGGTTGGCTAATACAGAAGGCCAAACAGCCATAAGGGTACGCGTGCTCCATATCCGCTCTCAATGCCATCAATGGCCAGGTAACTATTAGGGATATCTGCAATCTGCTCGAAACCCTTTCCCTCACCGCCTACCTCGAACAGATATTTGTCATTCACAAGGAAGTCTCCCTTCGTGGGCATCTGAACAGTTCCGACTGATGCAAACTGATCAATAAAGAATGTCTCCCGAAGTGTCCCTACTTCAATTTTGGGTGATAAGGCGTACATCAGATTGGTGTTACCCAGATAAATCTTTTCCGGGTTGACCAGCTTCTTATAGCTCTTCAGCTCGACGGTCAGGAGTTCCAAGATTTCCGCCTTGTCCAATTTGTAGAGAAGCTTCAGCAACGTGTCGCGGGTGGTTCCCAACGATGCAGCCAATCTGTCCACGTTTGGCTGCAAAGGAACATTTTCCGCAATAATCATCAGGAGTTTCTTACACTTCTCGATGGTATCAAAAGTTATCTTTTCAACTGCCGGCAGGTCACTTTCTATAACAGTGTCCACGACTTCCTTGAGGCGCACAAGGAAGTCCTGACCGGCATCCTTGTAGAAAGGATATACGCCGGTGCGCAGATAGGACTCGAAAGCTACCAGAATCTTAGTATTGGCTGAGATATCCATAGCAATGGAAACGTGGTTATTAAGAAGCTCTTCTAAGGGGACCGCATTCATTTTCATAATGCCTTCGTATTCCATGTACTCCCTGAAAGACATTCCCTTAAGCGTGTACGGTGTCTGCCTTCTGGACATATCCACTTTAGCGTTGTCTATCTCAAGCAAGGAGGAACCGGTGTAGACAATTCTGAGGTCGTCATGCTCATCCACAAGATTTTTGAGAATGATACTCCAATCCTTGTATTTGTGGACTTCGTCAATGTAGAACTCGGTTATACCCCTTCTATACATAAACTCGACGAGATCCTGTAGCTCGTGCGTCCGAAACCAAAAGTGGTCCAGGGAGATATAGAACGTGTCATCAGGATTGCTATACTTCTCCTTGATCCGCTGTAAAAGCATGGTTGTCTTACCGACACCGCGCTCTCCCTTTATACCAATAACACGTGCATCCCAATTGATCTTAGGGTATAGATAGCGTTTGAAATCAAGTGTCGCTTTGGCGAGTTTACTATGGTAAAACGCCACTATAGGACGAATGTCTGCCAGTTCCATAATTCATTGCATTTCTCAATGCAAAGATACAAAACACTTTTAGAAAAGTGAAATTATTTTTAAAATCCACTTTTGGAAAAGCGACTCCGTTGCAGACCTGATTGCCGCATCAAGCTTGTCAGCGGCACAGTTACTCGACAAAAGGCAGTTTGACAACGATTTTCCTAATATGTTTGCGCTGTCCCTCTGGGGATATGCAGGGTTGGTGAGCCTCACCGGGGAATAGGACGAGGTATCCCTCTGGATTCAATCTTACTTTATCGGCCTGCGCCGAACTCTTGAAGAACTCAATGTCTGCCGTATCGTCGTAGTCGGACAGTCTGTCGGAGCATTCTGAAAGATCGCTGACGAAGACGTCCTCTTCTCCAGAAACAACGCATTGTATATCAATGTATTTGTGGTGATTTTCGAATGGGGCAGACTCTTTTGTGTAGTATTCCTGAACATTGGCATAAACTCCGTCTTCCGTGATTTCGTGTCGTCCTTCCGGTATTTTCAACAATTCATTTTCACAAAGAAACTCCACAGCCTTTTTCCACTGCTCCGGATTCTTCCTGATTTGACGCTCCAGCGCCACCCTGTCGGTCTCAGGAGATAACGACAGGGACTCAACTGCGTAAGCCCCTGTCCTGTTGGAGGAATTGTTTTTTGATGACATATTGCGCAACCTGTCAGAATTTCTTAATCGCTCTGAAGATGAGATTGGCCTGGCTATCTGAACTCTTCTTAATACCATCTGATGCTCCTGATGTGCTATTGAAGCTAAGCGAAAGAGCCTTGTTCGCGGCACTTTCCTTTTCAGTCGAAGAGTAGTAATATGCCGATTTTGCGCTGCCTTCTACCATCGCCGTCATCTTCAGAGGGATGCCTCCAACATCGGAAATCCGTTTGTTGAATGCTTCTTTCTCCTTAATTGTTGCACCCCATGCCGTTCTTACTGCAAGCAGTTCATTGATCGCCGGAATGTACCAACCATCTCCGAGCGAAGCGCACCATGCAAAGGCAGGATAATTTGTGAAGGATGCATCCTTTGACTTGATTATGTTCCAGTTGACAGTCCCGTCAACATCGTCAAGTGTCTCGTCCTTACCTCCGGTGGTGTTCCACTTGAGACCGCTGCTCTCCACGAGACTGATGATCTTACCGTGCACACCATCGTCAGTGACGCAGAACACAATGCCTTCTACTGTTTTTACAGCATCCGCGTCGCTCACATTAATTCCGGGATTAGGATAATAGTCTCCGACCTTATAAGAAATTGTCCCGTCAAATTGTAGTGGAACGAAGTTGTAAATTTTTCCGCCTGCAACTTCAAAATTCGTCTTTGTCTTGCTGAAGACCGCTCCGTTGGTAGCGTAAATCTTGATCTCAAGAGAGGAATACGCAGTCATTCCAACCCTTCCGCTTGATGCAAGTCCTATGTTGAATGCAGTAGGTGTCTCGGAAGAATTTGATAATTGGATTTCCGGAACATTATATGTTACCACAGTTTGGGTGTTTCTTCCGTCGTGCGCGAAAGGAAATCTAGAATTTCCGGGAGTTACGACCATTGTTCCGGATGCAGGAACATTCGTTATCACTTCAATCCTGCTGATTTTCACAGGTGTTTCCGACACTGCATCATACAAATTTACCCTCAAGATTCCTGAACCATATACAAACTTCATGTTGGCGGGCTCTTTCCCTGTTGCATAAAGGGGAACGATGCCGTCGGCAATGCCATTCTCAACATATTCCTGCACTGAAGGGAAATTTATGTAAATATATTTTTCTCTAGACTTGACACTGCAAAGGTCAAACGGATACACGGCGGACCAGTTCGTTCCGGTCAAAGCGTTGTCCGACCTGAATGATGCCTGCGCCGTTCCCTCTCCTGAGGATATGGCAAAACGATGGACAGGTACATCGAATGGTGCCGATGATACGGACGGATCAATAGTGACGCATAGGGCATCACCATCGCTCCATGTCATTCTGACGCCGTCAAGCGATGTTTTTGTTTCAATGTCAATTATTTCGGCGAAGATGGTATCTGTCGTGACAGCATCGGACACAGCATCCATATCCGACTTGCTGCACCCCACGATGCAAACCGTAACACAGACAAGGATAGATGATATAATTTTTTTCATATCTTTCATTTTTTTACACTTTACCATTCAACATCTTCGATAGTCCAATCTGTCAACATCTTTGATTTGATTGTGCCACTTTGGGCGAAGCCTTCTTCCGACTTGATTTGATTGACAATCAGGTCTGGTCTAACATAGTTTTGTCTCATATCTATATGATTAATTTTAATTATCATAGTTCCCAATCATCCGATCTATAAGGAAATGCTGGGTAGCCTAATGTGTTTTGTAGATTACACTCAATATAGTTTCGAAATGCGTACCTAATGGCGATAGGCTTGCTTACCTCGGGAGAGGAGACAATAATTTTAGATTTCGCTCCGAGAATATTTGCTTCTGCTATATAGAAAATTCGATCTTCTCCGGCGATCTCAAAGCCAAGTACCTTTCCTTCAGATGGGAGCAGTCCGTATTCAGCATTCTTGTATGACAGAATAATTTTATTTCCTGCTACCGATTCAATCTGGAGGCGTACTCCTCCAGTGTCGGGTATACGCATCCCATATCCCAAACGAAGTGCTTCGATGGCAGCTCTTTGTCCGATAATGTCCTTTCTTGACGGATGGATACAGTTTTTCTCTCCGACATCTGATGTTACAACCATTGCAGAATTAGGAATGAGATTCAGCGCTTTTTGTTGAGCTTCGAAAACCTTTGGCGCGGCAAGGCCGTCGGGAGCATTGTCATAGGCATAGTGGGCAATCTGGACATAGATAAATGGCATCTCGTTCTTTGTGTCACCCCAGTTGCTACGCCAGTCCTCGACCATCGCCTGCATGAGTAGATGATACTTGTCGGCGTTCTTTCTGTTGGATTCGCCCTGATACCAGAGGAATCCCTTCGCTCTGTATCCGAAGATTGGAACTATCATCCCGTTGTAGTAGAATCCGCACTTGTAGATTCCTCTGATGTTCGGGTCGGAGTTTATCTTCTCAACATCATAGCCGAACCGTTCCGCCAGCAGGCTTTTAGGCATCCATGTCTCAATGTTAGCGGAAGAACGACTTGCCGTTATGATTCCTATCGGGACATCAACCGCATCGGCCAACGACTTTGCAAAATACCATGCAGTAGCACTTGTTGTCGTCACGGATTCTGGGGATGCCGGTTTCCATGAGCCCCGCGCGACTGCCTTCGGTTTGTCGGACTCCGTACGGGCTATGGTGAATATATGAACCCTGTCCTCATAGCGACCGGATTCCAGAATTGACTGTAGTGCATTGTGGACAGGCTGTCTGGAATATCCCCTCATGGTCATCTCCATGTTGGACTGACCCGAACAAATCCACACGTCACCGATAAGTACATTTTTCAGTATTATTTCAGAATCCGAATCCTGAATCACGACTGTCTGCGCCGCGAATGAACCCTGCGGAGTGGGAAGCAACAGTTCGAAAGCCTTTTCCCGCACAGTGGCACTCACTGGTTCCGATAGCCAAGAAGCCTGACAAGTCACGATTCTGCCGCTGGCACGTCCCCATATTTTCACCTCATTCTGCTGTTGCAGAACCATGTTGTCGGAGAAAATGGGTGGAAGAACCACTTTTGCATCGGCAATGCCGGCACATACCAGAAAAGCAAGAATGGATAATGCTATATTCCTCATAATCAGACTTTTTTCAGAATGCCTTAACGGCGCGGAACAGGAGATTCTCAGCAGAATCCGACATCTTCTTCAGACCATCAGCCTCAGTGCTTGCGCTGTTGAAGCTCAGACAGTATATCTTCTGCCTTTTTAGTCCGTTTTCAGTCGAAGAATAATAGATTGCACTTACTTTTGCATCCTTGGCCTTGACATAGACCGCATCGGAAAGCGGAGTGCCCCCGACTTCTTTGATCTTTGTATTCAATGCCTTCCTTTCTTTCTGACTCTTTCCCCAGGAATCCCTTATTTTAATTAGCTCATTGATTGCCGGAATATACCATCCGTCTCCGAGTGAGGCACACCACGCAAATGCCGGATACCCGTCATACTCCGGCTCCATCGCGGTGATTATCTCAAAGTTGTTCATTCCGTTGTCCCTGTCGTCGGTGTAGTCCGCATCGCCTATTGTCCTCCATTTTAGCCCGAAGCCTTCTGCAAGGCTAAAAACCTTCCGTGCTGTCCGTCCTCTGAAACCTCGAAGACTATGCCCTCCACAGGGGAACCATCCTTCGGATAACAATCGCCAATCGAATATTTCTGTGCATTTGCGGAAATGACCAATCCCGCGAGCGTCGCGAGAGATAAAACTAATCTTTTCATGTCTTCTCGATATTTAAAATGTTTTTATTGCTCTGAAAATAAGGTTTTCTTGAGTGTCCGAAGTTTTCTTCAGACCATCTGATGCTCCTGATGTGCTATTGAAGCTAAGTGAAAGAGCCTTGTTCGCGGCACTTTCCTTTTCAGTCGAAGAGTAGTAATATGCCGATTTTGCGCTGCCTTCTACCATCGCCGTCATCTTCAGAGGGATGCCTCCAACATCGGAAATCCGTTTGTTGAATGCTTCTTTCTCCTTAATTGTTGCACCCCATGCCGTTCTTACTGCAAGCAGTTCATTGATCGCCGGAATGTACCAACCATCTCCGAGCGAAGCGCACCATGCAAAGGCAGGATAATTTGTGAAGGATGCATCCTTTGACTTGATTATGTTCCAGTTGACAGTCCCGTCCTCATCGTCAAGTGTCTCGTCCTTGCCTCCTGTGGTATTCCACTTGAGGCCGCTGCTCTCGACGAGACTGAGAATTTTGCCGTGCTTCCCGTCTGCAGACACTGCGAATACTATTCCTTCCGCATGTCCTCCGGCGGAAATGTCTGGATTCGGCCAATAGTCGCCTATGGCGTATGTTATCGTCGGTGTCGTGCCGATTGAAGTCTCGCCGCTCGTGCAGACCCAGTCGCTGATTACCCCCTTGGTTCCGGCAGGGACAGCCGCCTCCGGTGTAAGGGAAATTTGCCAAATGTACTTATTGCCCCCTGTAAGTTCGGAAATATCAGCGCCGATGTTCCATCTGTAGGCCTCATCTCCGGACTTAAACTCGATATAATTCGACTCCGTGAGTGCGGACGGCAGCAGAATCGCCTCGAACCGCGTTCCCTGACGGAACGGAACTATGGCCTGCACTCCGTCATATTCCCCGAGTTCACCTTTAAGTAGATTAAAGTCCGCCTTTGTATTCATTCCATAAATGGTGCAGCTCAGATTGCCAGCCTCCGTCCCGTCCGCCATCGATACCTCAAGGACTACCTTTGACAATATGTGTTCGAAAGACAGAAGCACATCGGGATCATTCTTATTCTTTCCATCCCTGTTTGCCGCATAGACAAAATCAACCGAACTCTGGTTGCTCTGGTCAGAC
>ERZ1026882.1339-NODE-1339-length-10519-cov-5.022649_pt1 | contig 10519 bp, 9 predicted proteins | sample MGYA00380171_ERZ1026882 | MGnify/ENA primary metagenome ERZ1026882 (study PRJEB33269, sample SAMEA4719807) | human gut metagenome | biome: human-associated habitat; feature: organic feature; material: feces | place: Cameroon | collected 2013-10 ...
CAACTTCGCCATCACCAATGCATAAATCTCCTGATTCCGCTTCTGCCAGTTATTCGCAATCGTCGCAGCTTCGGATTCTGTCGGGGCTGTTACGGTGAGGTCGATCAGAGGAAGTCCCTGTTCGATGACCTGACAGCGTACAGAATATTCCATGTTGGAATTCTCGAAATAGTCCGCTTTTACGGACATCTCATTTTTTAATTCGTAATGTTTCTCTTTTAAAAATTCGTCGATATCATGCTGGATTGCAGGAGAGATATCGTTTGTAAAATAATGGATGGTCTCTGCTCCGTCTTCCGTAAGATGGTAAAATGTACGGTGATGAGTAGATTCTTCACGAATAAATCCTGATTCCAGAAGTTCGGATAAAGCCTGCTGTAATTTAAAGTAGGTTGTATATCCTTCATCCAGAATAAATTCTGATATCTGGGAATTGGTAAGAGGAAAATCAACTTCGTTCAACATATACAAAATGATCAATTTATATAACGTAAAAGATTTGGCCAAGGTTAACACTCCTTTCCCTGCCAGATGTCATGTGTTTTTAAGTAAGACTGGAACTGATTCAGAACTTGCCTTTTGTTACAGGTCCATAAAGGGGCGATCAAAAGATTTTTTGGTCCGTCTCCGGTTAATCGGTGGATAACGATGTCTGGTCTTAAGTGGCTGATACACATCCCGAGAAGCTGGTAGTATTCTTCCGGTGTGGGAATGTAGAATGGAGAGGCCAGGTAGATGTCGGCCAGATCGGTATCTTTTAATACATGTAAAAGCTGCAGTTTGATGCCCTGAATATCCTGGTGGTTCAGGTATTCTAAGGTCTTGAGTATATCCTGTTCGGTTTCATTTGGAAGACACAGGATTGTATGGACAATAACATCGATTCCACGCTTTCGAAGCTCGGATACTGCATTTTCAAATACCGGAAGCTCATAACCTCTGCGGATATATCGGGCGCTTTCTTCATGAATAGTCTGAAGACCAAGTTCGACCCAGACTGGTTTGATCCGGTTTAAATTTTCCAGGAGATCCAGAATCTTTTCGCTTAGACAATCCGGTCTGGTAGCTATGGAAAGAATCCGGATATCAGGATGTGTAATTGCTTCCATATATAATGTTTCCAGATATTCTAAAGAAGCATAAGTGTTGGTATATGCCTGAAAATAAGCAATGTAAGATGATCCGGTATATTTTTTTGCAGACTGCTGCTTCCCGGCTTCAATCTGCTCTGTGACAGACAGAGTACGACTGGCAGCAAAATCGCCGGAACCTCCACGGCTGCAGAAAATGCAACCGTGGGTTCCGAGGGTACCATCCCTGTTTGGACATGTCATGCCGCCGTCGAGAGATATCTTATAGAGCTTTTCACCATAAGTCTTTTTCAGATAATAATCCAGAGAATAGTATCTTTTTTCTCCCCAGTGTACGGTCATATCAGATCAGTTCCTTTACAGCACGGCTTACAACATCTGCAACACGTGGGTCAAATGCTTCAGGAAGAATATTATTTTCATTCAGCTCTTCATCAGGAACAAGACCTGCGATTGCTTTTGCAGTAGCCAGTTTCATATCTTCGGTGATGGCAGTAGCACGTCCCTCGAGAGCACCTTTGAAGATACCAGGGAAAGCAACCACGTTATTTACCTGGTTCGGGAAGTCGGAACGACCGGTTCCTACTACTTTAGCGCCCGCAGCTTTTGCAATATCCGGCATGATCTCAGGTACCGGATTGGCCATGGCAAATAAGATAGCATCTTTGTTCATAGAAGCAACCATTTCCGGTGTAACAATATTCGGAGCCGATACGCCGACAAAAATATCAGCGCCTTTTAATGCATCGGCGAGTTTACCGGTTTTCTGTTCCAGGTTGGTTACTTCAACCATCTTCTCCTGCATCCAGTTGAGGTCTTTGGAATCTTTTCCGAGAATTCCATTTATGTCGCACATGGTGACATGTTTAAAGCCGTAGGTCAGGAGCAGTTTGGTAATAGCAACTCCGGCAGAACCGGCACCATTTACGACAACTTTGGAAGATTCCTTATCTTTTCCGGTTACTTTCATAGCATTAATGATTCCGGCAAGAACTACGATAGCAGTTCCGTGCTGGTCATCATGAAATACAGGAATATCCAGCAGTTCTTTCAGTCGTTCTTCGATTTCAAAGCATCTTGGAGCACTGATGTCTTCCAGATTGATCCCTCCGAAAGCAGGGGCGATATTTACAACTGTTTTGATAATCTCTTCAGTATCCTGTGTGTCAAGACAGATCGGTACAGCGTTGACACCACCGAATTCTTTAAAAAGAACAGCCTTTCCTTCCATAACAGGCATTGCCGCAAGAGCACCGATATTACCAAGACCGAGTACGGCACTTCCGTCAGAAACAACAGCTACAGTATTGGATTTCATAGTATAAGTATAGGCAGCCTCGGGATCTTTTGCGATTACCTTACAAGGTTCTGCAACACCAGGGGTATAGGCAATTGCAAGATCTTCACGTGAATTTACGTGGGATTTTGCACAAGTTTCAATCTTTCCATGCCATTCTTCGTGCATTTTCAGGGCTTTTTCACTATTCGTCATTTTATGGATACCACCTTTTCATAAGTTTGTTTAATCATATCATTCATAGAAGTTCAAGTCAATATACGCACAAAAGAGGAATTGGGTAGAATAGATATACCGTTATGAAAAAGAACTTTAAAAAAGAACAAAGATGTAGTATAATATCTCCATGTTTCAAATAGTATCGTCATTTCTGACGTGATTTTCCAGTAAAGTAAGAGATGCTACTTAATAAATGAAGAAACTAGAATGAAAGCAGTTTGATGTGAAAGGACTAATATGATGAGAGAAAAATATGAATCTCTTCCGCTGGCGACGTTAAAAGATCTCGCTAAAGCAAGAGGATTAAAGGGAATTTCCACCATGAAAAAGGCAGAACTGATAGAGCGTATGCTGGAAGAAGATGAAAAAGAAAAGAAATCGGCACGAGAAACCGTGAAAGAATTATCTGCTAATACAGGAGATAAAGAAGTACATGATATAGATAAGCTGGACAGTGGAATTACGGCACATGGGATTCTTGAAGTTATGCAGGATGGTTATGGATTTATCCGAAGTGCTAATTATCTGCCGGGGGAAAACGATGTCTATGTATCTCCGTCTCAGATCCGAAGATTTAATCTGAAAACAGGAGATATACTGGAAGGAAATACAAGAATCAAAACACAGCAGGAAAAATTCAGTGCACTTTTATATCTTTCAAAGATCAATGAGATGGATCCTATGAAGGCTATGCACAGAAAAAATTTTGAAGATATGACACCAATCTTTCCGAATGAAAGACTGAGTCTGGAATGTGGAAAGACAAGTACTGCAATGCGCATTATGGATTTGATGTCTCCGATCGGAAAAGGACAGAGAGGTATGATCGTCTCACCACCGAAAGCAGGAAAGACAACCTTATTAAAGCAGGTTGCATTATCCGTACAAAAGAATAATCCGGAAGTACATCTTTTGATTCTTCTGATCGATGAGCGTCCGGAAGAAGTAACGGATATCCGTGAATCAATAGAGGGACCGAATGTAGAAGTGATCTATTCTACGTTTGATGAGCTTCCTGAGCACCATAAGCGTGTATCAGAGATGGTGATCGAACGGGCCAAACGACTGGTAGAGCACAAAAAAGATGTCATGATCCTGATTGACAGTATTACAAGACTGGCAAGAGCTTATAACCTTACAGTACCTCCGTCAGGAAGAACATTATCCGGAGGACTTGATCCTGCAGCACTTCACATGCCGAAGCGTTTCTTTGGCGCGGCGAGAAATATGAGAGAAGGCGGAAGTCTTACAATACTGGCAACGGCACTTGTGGATACGGGAAGCAAGATGGACGATGTTGTATATGAAGAATTTAAAGGAACCGGTAATATGGAACTGGTATTGGACCGCAAGCTTTCCGAAAAAAGAATGTTTCCTGCTATTGATATCTTAAAATCAGGAACAAGAAGAGAAGATCTTCTGCTTTCAAAAGAGGAACAGGAAGCTGTTGAAAGTATGAGAAGAGCACTGAACGGACTGCGTCCGGAAGAGGCGGTAGATAACATACTGAATATGTTCTCAAGAACGCGGAATAATGAAGAATTAATACAAATGGTAAAAAAGACAAAATTTATCTAGACAAAACTTGATTCTTGTGTTACAATGAACGAGCTGTGTAAATAAAAGAAATTTACTGCACATTAAGTGCGTGTCAAAAAATAAAGAAGAGGTGAAAATCATGAAAGAAGGAATACATCCAAATTATTATCAGGCAACTGTAACTTGTAACTGTGGAAATACATTCGTAACAGGATCTACAAGTGAAGAAATCCACGTAGAAATCTGTTCTAAATGTCATCCATTCTATACAGGACAGCAGAAAGCAACTCAGGCTCGTGGCCGTGTTGATAAGTTCAATAAGAAATACGGAATGGACAAATAAGATTACAAGTATTGGGTTGAGGTTTTTGAATCTCAACCCTTTTTTCATTACAATAGATCTTCGGGCAAGAGATAGTCTTTGTTCCAGAAGATGTGGTATAAGGAGAATATATGAAATCATCAAATATCGGCGGACAGGCAGTTTTAGAGGGAATCATGATGAAGAATCAGGATCGTTATGCTGTGGCTGTCAGAAAACCGGACGGAGAGATCTTTGTTCAGACAGAGACGTTTCACAGTATTACCGGCAATTGGAAAAAACTGACTACGATTCCTTTTGTCCGGGGGGTTTTTAATTTTATTGATTCCATGGTACTTGGAATCAAGACGCTGACTTTTTCGGCGAGTTTTTACGAAGAGGAAGAAGAAAAAGAGCTTTCCGGAAAAGATCTGAAAAAGAAAGAAAAGCAAGAGAACTTGATGATGGCAGGAACGGTTGCCTTTTCTATTGTTGCAGCAGTTGCAATCTTTATGATATTGCCGTATTTTCTGTCGACACTTATGAAACCGGTTATTCCGTCGTATCATCTTAGAACCGTGATAGAAGGTGTTGTCCGGATTGGAATTTTTATTGTGTATATTTTGCTGATTTCCAGAATGGAGGATATTCAGAGAACATTTATGTACCACGGTGCGGAGCATAAGTGTATCAACTGTATTGAACATGGGCTGCCGCTTACGGTGGAGAATGTAAGGAAAAGTTCGAGACAGCATAAAAGATGTGGGACAAGTTTTCTGTTTTTTGTGCTGGCGATCAGTATTATTTTACTGTTGCTGATTCGGGTGGAATCTCCTTTGATGCGGGTGGTTGTCCGTATTGCACTGCTTCCGGTGATCGCCGGAATCTCTTATGAGGTGTTGAAACTGGCGGGGAACAGTGAAAATGCCCTGGTCAATCTGTTAAGTAAGCCGGGAATGGCAATTCAGATGATGACAACCAGTGAACCGGATGATGATATGATAGAAGTAGCGATACAGGCAGTAGAAGCTGTATTTGACTGGAGGGCGTATGAACGGGAAAATTTTCACACTTCGTAATCTCTACCAGAGTGGAACAGAAAAACTTGAAAAGGCAGGGATACGGGAAGCAAAACTGGATGCCTGGTATCTGCTTGAATATAAGACCGGAATCAGCAGAGCAGTATTTTTGGCAGATCCGGACAGAGAAGTAGAAGAAGAAAAAGCAGAAAGCTATCAGAAAGATATCTGCACAAGAGCAAGAAGAATTCCACTTCAGCATATTACCGGTGAACAGGAATTCATGGGATTAAATTTTAAAGTGAATGAAAATGTGCTGGTTCCAAGACAGGATACAGAGATTCTGGTAGAAGAGGCTTTAAAACGGATCAGACCAGATATGCAGATCCTGGACATGTGTACCGGTTCGGGATGTATTCTGGAAAGTATTTTGAAATTCGGCGAAAAAAAACAGATGCATCTGAAAGGAACCGGCTGCGATATTTCGGAAGAGGCATTGAAAGTTGCACGAGAAAACAACAGCCGTCTGGGAACAGATGCAAGATTTATAAAAAGTGATCTGTTTGAATCTGTCACCGGAAAATACGATATGATCGTGTCTAATCCGCCTTATATCAGGACAGAAGAAATCAGTCGTCTGGATGAGGAAGTAAAACTTCATGATCCATGGATTGCGCTGGATGGAAAAGAGGACGGACTTTATTTTTATCGTCTGATCGTAAAAGACAGTATAAGATATCTGAACAAGGGAGGATATATCCTGTTCGAGATTGGCTTTGATCAGGGAAAAGATGTATCAGAACTTTTGAAAAATGAAGGATATGAGGAAATCGAGATAAAAAAGGATTTAGCGGGACTTGACCGCGTAGTTATGGGAAGGTACAATAAAGAGTAATGTTAAGGAGGAAATACCATGTTTGATAAATTAGAAGATCTGCGCATCCGTCTGGATGAGATATTAAATGAACTTCAGGAACCGGATGTGGCAAATGACCAGAACCGCTTCCGCAAACTTATGAAAGAGCAGAATGATCTGACTCCGATTGTAGAGGCGTATAATGAATACAAAGAATGCAAGCAGGCAATTGAGGACAGCCTTGAGATGTTAGAGGAAGAGTCCGATGAAGAGATGCGTGAACTTGCAAAAGAAGAGTTGAATGATAACAAGAAACGTGTAGAAGAACTGGAACAGGAACTGAAGATCCTTCTTCTTCCAAAGGATCCTAACGATGAAAAGAACGTTATCGTTGAGATCCGTGCCGGTGCAGGCGGAGATGAGGCTGCACTTTTTGCGGCAGAGATCTACCGTATGTATATGCATTATGCAGAAAGCCAGAGATGGAAAGTCGAGCTGGTAGAATGTGAAGAGATCGGTATCGGCGGAATGAAAAATGTAACATTCATGATCGATGGTAAAGGTGCTTATTCCAAGATGAAATACGAATCCGGGGTACACCGTGTACAGCGTGTACCGGAGACCGAATCCGGTGGACGTATCCATACCTCTACGATCACAGTAGCGGTGATGCCGGAGGCAGAAGATGTAGATATCCAGATTGATGAGAAAGATATCCGTATCGATGTTATGCGTGCATCTGGTAACGGTGGACAGTGTGTCAATACCACGGACTCTGCTGTACGACTGACACATTATCCGACAGGAATTGTAATCTACAGCCAGACAGAGAAATCTCAGTTACAGAATAAAGACAAAGCGTTCGCTCTTTTACGCGCGAAGTTATATGATCTGGAATGCCAGAAACGTCATGATGCAGAAGCAGAAGCAAGAAAGAGCCAGATCGGTACCGGAGACAGATCGGAAAAGATCCGTACTTACAACTTCCCACAGGGACGTGTGACAGATCACCGTATCGGACTTACATTATACAAACTGGATAAGATCATGAACGGTGATATTCAGGAGATCATTGATGCTTGTATCGCGGCTGATCAGGCAGCAAAACTTGCAAATATGAATGAAGAAATGTAAGAAGCCAGAATATAAGATTTTAGAAAGAATCCGGAAAATTAAAGAAGGTAAATACAGAATATGGGAGCAACACAGTTTAAACGTGCAGAATTAGAGGATCAGGAGATTATCTCACATTACTTTGAACATCATACCAGCAGAAGCTGTGAGAGAACATTTGCCAATGTGTATCTCTGGTCCAGACAGTATCCGGTAAAATGGGCGATCATCAAGAATGCACTGGTATTCAAAAGTGAGGATGAGAATCACGTATCCTTTGCCTACCCGGCCGGAGCACCGGAAGATGTGAAGAATGCACTGGAAGAGATGATGGAATATTCCAAAGCGAAGGGCAGGCCATTCCTGATGTACAATGTGACACCGGAATATTTTGCACAGTTAGAGGAGTGGTATCCGGGAAGATTCCAGATTGAATACGACAGAGATTCTGCAGATTACGTCTATGAATCTGAAAAACTGGCAACACTTTCGGGAAAGAAACTTCACGGAAAGCGGAATCATATCAACAAATTCAAAAGCCTGTTCGAAGACCGCTGGTCTTATGAAAGTATGACAAAAGATAATCTGGAAGAATGTTTCCAGATGGCACTTAAGTGGCGGACAGAGAATGACTGTGAAGATGATGATGAAAAAAGGGGAGAGATGTGCGTAGCACTGAATTCCCTGAGACTGTTTGAAGAACTTCATCTGACGGGAGGAGTCTTAAGGATCGATGGTAAAGTCGTTGCATTTACGATCGGAGAGCCGATATGCGAAGACACTTATGTCGTGCATATTGAAAAAGCATATGCCGATGTACAGGGCGCATATACGATGATCAATCAGCAGTTTGTAGAGCATGAATGCATGAACTATAAATATGTAAACCGGGAAGATGATACCGGAGCAGAAGGCCTTAGAAAGGCAAAGCTTTCTTACCGTCCAGCTTTTATGGTAGAAAAGGGTGATGTGACAGAGAAAGCGCAGGGCTAAGACTTACAAATGAAAGACTTGTAGTGAGAAAGGAGCAACAAAATGATAGCGGATAAGATGAAAAATATGGTAGCCAACAGTTCGGCTATCCGTGCAATGTTTGAGGAAGGTAACCGTCTGGCAGGAATTTACGGAGCTGAGAATGTATTTGATTTCAGTCTAGGCAATCCGAACGTGCCGGCACCGGAGGCCGTGAAGAATGCGATCATTGAGATTGTAAGTGAGGAAGATCCAATCGTACTTCACGGATATACCAACAGCAACTGCGGATATGCAGATGTAAGAGAGGCAGTAGCTGATTCTTTAAATAAGCGTTTTGATACGCATTTTGAAGGCAAAAATATTGTCATGACGGTTGGTGCAGCCGGTGGATTAAATGTTATCTTGAAAGCGCTGATCAATCCGGGAGATGAAGTGATCGCATTTGCACCATATTTTGGAGAATATCGTTCTTATACGAACAACTACGATGGTGTACTGGTAGAAATCTCACCGAATACTGTTGACTTCCAGCCAAAACTGGATGAATTTGAACAAAAGATCACACCAAAGACAAAAGCCGTTATCGTCAATAATCCGAACAACCCGACTGGTGTTGTATATTCCGAAGAGACGATCAAAAAGCTCGCCGCTATCATGGAGGCAAAGCAGAAAGAATTCGGAACAGACATCGTTCTGATCTCCGACGAGCCTTATCGTGAGCTGGCTTATGACGGAGTAGAAGTTCCGTATCTCACAAAATATTATGACAATACCGTAGTGGGATACTCCTACAGCAAATCATTGTCACTTCCAGGAGAACGTATCGGATACTTGGTTATTCCGGATGAATTAAAAGACAGTGAAGAAGTACTTTCCGCAGCCAATGTCGCAACACGTATCCTCGGATTTGTTAATGCACCGACACTGCAGCAGAAGGTAGTAGAAAAATGCCTGAATGAAAAGACAGACCTTTCTTTCTATGATCGCAACAGAGAAGATCTGTATAACGGACTGAAAGAGTGCGGATTTGAGTGCATTAAGCCACAGGGAGCATTTTATCTGTTTGTGAAATCACCGGTTCCGAATGAGAAGGAATTCTGTGAGGCTGCAAAGAAATATAATATTCTGATCGTGCCGGGAAGTTCGTTTGCATGCCCTGGATATGTAAGACTTGCGTACTGCGTATCACATGAGACAATCGTGAATTCCCTTCCAAAATTCAAAGAACTGGCGAAAGAATATTTCTAGGAGAGCAGCATGAAAGCATTTGAAAAGAACATTCGAAAAGTAGAACCGTATGTGCCGGGCGAGCAGCCACAGCGCAAAGTAATCAAGTTGAATACCAATGAAAACCCATACGCACCTGCACCGGGCGTGACAAAGGCGTTGGAGGAGATGAATACAGACCGTCTGCGTCTGTATCCGGATCCGACGGCGGCACCACTCGTAAATGCGCTGGCTGATTTTTATCATGTGAATCCGGATCAGGTATTCGTAGGAGTAGGATCGGATGATGTGTTATCCATGTGTTTCCTGACATTTTTTAACTCAGAGAAACCAGTCTTTTTCCCGGATATCACCTATTCTTTCTATAAGGTGTGGGCAGATCTGTACCGCATTCCGTATGAATGCCAGAAGCTTGACGAGAACTTTAAGATTGTAAAAGAAGATTACTACAAAGAAAATGGTGGTGTGATCTTCCCAAATCCGAATGCGCCGACAGGACTTTACGAGGATTTGGCCGATGTAGAAGATATTATCGCACATAATCAGGATGTAATTGTGATCGTGGATGAAGCTTATGTTGATTTCGCAGGACGTTCTGCAATGGAACTGATCGATAAATATGAAAATCTGATCATCGTTCAGACGTTTTCAAAAGCAAGATCAATGGCAGGAATGCGTATTGGTTACGCGATCAGTAATCCGACACTGATCAAGTACCTGAATGATGCAAAGTATTCTTTCAACTCTTACACCATGAATCAGACATCACTGGTATGCGGTGTGGAAGCGGTGAAAGATAAGGCATATTTTGAAGAATGTGTGAATAAGATTATCGAGACACGGGAATGGGCGAAAGAAGAGTTAAAGAATCTCGGATTCCAC
>ERZ1026882.1340-NODE-1340-length-10518-cov-4.506165_pt1 | contig 10518 bp, 5 predicted proteins | sample MGYA00380171_ERZ1026882 | MGnify/ENA primary metagenome ERZ1026882 (study PRJEB33269, sample SAMEA4719807) | human gut metagenome | biome: human-associated habitat; feature: organic feature; material: feces | place: Cameroon | collected 2013-10 ...
GTTTTAATACCACTTCCAGTCTTAGATAAGGGTATTCTTGAAGAACCTTTCTCCTGTAGAAATACTTCCCATAATGTCTCTTCATTTTTCCTAACCTGCTGAATGCGAATACTCTCATACTCTGCTTCCGGAAACATTATCTCGTTTAATGCATCCAATAGCATTCCTTCTATCAGAGATTCTTCAAAGGCACTATCATTGATAATCTTACGAATCATATTCGTTGCGCCTTCTCCCGAAGGACTTACACCCATATTACTTTCCGATTCAGGAACGATATTCCTTTCAGCAGCTATCCTCCTAAAAATATTGTCATCAATGAATGTTTGTATTGATTCAACACCATTTCTCCAATGCGGTTTCAGTTCTTGAATCCCTACGTCAGAGGAAACTATTTCTATCTGCGACTTCCATTTATCTGAGTTTATTAGACTTCTCTGAGCAGATACCTTACCTTCTATCGTTTTGTCTCCATATTCCTTATAAAAGTTATTCGGATTCCATCTTCCAATGCTAATATATCCACGAAATAAATCCCTTACCATCGTTTCCGTAATAGACACACTGACAAAAATATCCTCTATCTCCGACTTCAATTTCGCATAATTATTAATATCATATGCAGCTCCTATGATATCCAGCAAGCTCGACTTTCCGCTATTGTTTTTACCAATAATAACATTTACCCTTGAAAGTCCGAATATAGAAACTTCATCAAAAAGTTTATATCTTTTAGCAGTTATATCTATGAAATTCAAACCCATCACCTCACAATCATCCAATCATTAATACTTATTACATCTCTACTTGAATATCAACTTCCGCATATTCAGAATCCATCTTATGTAATTCATCTCTGACACGCTGCCTTAAATCAACAGCTGGTTGTACACAATACTTATTAAACTCTTCCTGAGACACCTGCAAATCTGGAAAAATCAATTTTAAATATGCAGAGGCAAGACGAGTAATCGCCTTTTTATCACGCATATCGTTACAATTTATGAGCCGCATATTCATATTGACATAATCGGTATACTGAGGTTCTCCTCTCAGATTGTGTAAAATTTCCGAGAAAAAATCACCTTTAAAGCCAAGTGTTATGGACGGAGTATCCTTGGATACTCTAGGCATATACCATCCCGGAATAATTCCATGTAATCGGTCAACAAATGCTGTTTCTTGCAAAAAATTAGGTATCTCCTTAAATAAACCTTCCTGTTCATACACTGGCAAATGGTTCTCATCCAAAGTAATGTTAGCAAGCATTACAAATCCTGATTCTGCTACAGCTTCTGTATTTCCTCGGCTAAACTTTCCACTTTCCAGATATACCTTTAATCCGGCAATCAATTCACCTTTTGCATCGCCTTGTATACTTTGAGCCTCATCCAGAACCACCGCATCATATCTTGTCACAATTCCCGGCGCATTAGTAACATTATTATGAAACATTACTGCCGGCGAAATCTTGCCGCCACCAACCACTCTTGCATATCTCGAAACATTACCATATACAAATGACTTACCGGTTCCCTTTGGTGCAAGTTCAATAAGATTAACTCTTGATTCCACAAGTGGTAATAATCTGGTAAGCAGAACCGTCTTTTGTTGCTCCGTATAGATTTCCGGATTAAATCCCATACTAGAGATTATTAAGTCAATCCATTCTGATGTAGAAAACTCACTTCTACAATCCTTATAATACTCCAAATCAACATCTCCGACTTGAAATGGTCGAAAACTTCTCATCCATACCTTGCCTTTATCCCCTTTATCTTCCGGCGGTGTATACATCAAATCTGCAACACCCCATACTCCACTTGTTAATAACAATTTATTATTATCCACTATGTCCTGTGATATCCCAGCATCACTCATATCCAAAAAAGGTATCTTTAATGTTCTTGTACCATTTTTAAGATTTACAGATACACTGTAATCATCCAGTAACCTTACCGTTTCCATATTCAAAAGTCGATTTTTAACATCTTCCTTAAATCCTTTTTGCGGCAGATACTTATTAACAAAATCAGAGACTTTATCTCTTGATTCTTCAGTCAACTCACCATCTTCCAAGAAATTATACAGTATCCACTCACCAACATAAGTTGGAATTGCTCTAGCTGAAAAACCTGCGCTATTGATTAAGTTCTTGTTAATTACGACTTCGCCAAACAAATCATATGCTTTTTGTTCAAAGTCTTTCATAGATGCCTCCTTTAAAACAAGTCTGACAAGTCAGAACCTGATGATTGCACCGATTTCATCGGCATTGCCACCTCAGAATCAAAGGTATATTTTCTGCCATTAGCACTATAAGTCACTCTCAACATCATTCTCTCGTTATTTTTCTTGTCAAGAGCTTTGGTAATTCTTACTCCCGGTATTTCTATTAAGGTAGTTGCATAACCATCTACAGATACGCCTTCAACTGGATTGTACTTAATATTGCTATTTTGAATCGAAATACATATATCCTCCAATGCAAACTCATTGAAATTCTTTACAATAATACTTAATTTTGTGCTTACCGCAAATCTAAGCATATCATTACCCAGCGTAATCTCTGGATGCTTACATTGCGTTGCATCAAATGCAAAATGCATCAGTGGAACAATACTTTCCTCTGGAGTTATTCCACCATGTACATACCCTTTCATATCATTTCTAATAAAACGATTATAACGTTTAGCTATGAAATAATTATACGGTGTTCCATATCTATTTTTATCTAATGCATAGCATAATGCGCCTATTGCGTTCTTTGTAGATTCAAAATCCTCATCATTTACCGCAATAAATCTATAGTCAGATTCTTTCGCCTTATCCTTATAATACTTCGGGTCAATGGCATTTACTTGCTCAGATGTTATTTTTGTGCTTCCGTGGTCTGCAACAAAGTAAATGTCAGTATTCTTTTCTCTTCCCAATCTTTTCAAAGTTGCGCTCAACAAATCAATCAATGCTTTTAATTCTTGCCTGATTCTTGTTTCAATTGACTGAGCACTATCTGATTGATTTTCATGAAGCATCTCATCAATTCTCAAGTAATTTAAAAAAATCACTCTTTCAGAAAAATCTGATAAATCTCTGAGTGCTCCGGCATTAGGAAGATACTTCATCGTAATCCCTATTTGCTCTGCCCAATTCTGCACAAGTTTATCATAACCCTGCTGATTTTTATTGTAGGCTTCTCCTGTAAAAAAGGCTCTTTTTGAAATCGCCGTCTCTGTTGGAATCATAGATAACACAGGCTTTTCTTCCAATTTATTGTACCCTACACCATTAAGATATTCCGTCAATTCCGGCACAAATTTATAGTTGAAATTATCCAGCATTATCATTATTGAATGCTCATTAGATATAAATTCATCTTTTAACGATGGGAGTATTTTGTACATCATTAACGGATACGTATTAACCAGCGTGTCATAATTATCAAATATCCAGTCTCCGTACTTTGCTGCAAACTCATCTACAATGGCATCTGTCTTTCCTGATAATTCCATCCAAAACTTGTACGGAAAATAACTATCCAATGCCCAACTCATCCACTCCTCGATGCTGTCAATATCTTCTGGATTTCTAACCTCACTAGGAGCCTTCAACAAAAGCACTTTCTCCTTTTCATACGGATTTCTGGCAAGCAATTCTTCGAATTTATGAAGCAATTCTTCCAGTTCTCGTTCATTCGGATTAGCATTTTTTTGCAGTACAATTTCCAGTTCAAATGAAAAATAACCTGACACATAACTTAATGCATCTGAGAAACTTATATCTTTGTTATTCAAAAATACAGTAGCCCTATCCTTATAACTCTCTTCTATTGATGTATCTACTTCAATCCTCTTCCCACTTAATCGAAAATGATCCATACATCTGGTCATATCGCGTCCCAAAACATCCTCCTTGAATGATTTAGGATAATTTTTAATAGCAAGATACAATGCCACATCGTTTCTTAATGAATCAAAATTGTGAATGAATTCTGCATAAATAAACGATTCAAAATCACCTGCCAACTCTGCTTCATATTCTTTCATTCTGTGCTGAAATACTTTCCTGAGAATAATATTTTCCTTCTTTTTCAACTCAGCAAATGAAAGCTTTTCACACATATCCGGCAGCAATTGAAACGGAAACTTATTCTTTACAAAGAAACCATCAAAATACCTTCTCAGAACTACATTTTCAAAAGATTCACTTGTTGTAAAATCCATCTCTTGATAAGACTTATCCTCCGACAGCTCTGCCTCAGAAATATATTCCGGAATCTCTACTCCATATTTCTCTTTAAATTCCTCTTTGATTGAAAACTGTTTTTGCATAAAAGCCCTATGATAAAAGTTTTTCATCATTTCAAACTGTGCATATATTTGCTTGTTACTCGTTACCACAACCAATTCGTTTTGCTTTTTAATTGCAGATAAAATCATAACATACGCATCTACATACTCATCGAAACCTGACACTACCAAATCTTTATATCCAGAATACAAGCCATCCTTATCATAAAAGATTGATACCATGTATTACCCCTCCAAATCTTCAATAGCTTTTCTAAGACCCTTGATAATTTCTTCTGCGCCCACATTATGATTGGTTTTCATTAATTCAGCAATAGACTTTACGCATAAGCACAAACTATCTGAATCAATTGGCACAATCGTATGAACTTTCACATCACTTATCGCAGTAATTCCATCTTTTCCAATTTTCTGGAATTGTTGCATTCCAGTTACCTTAGCTTCATATTTTGTTTCTTCATTGACACATCTGAGATTCAAAACACTGCTATACTTATTGTTATCTCCCATTCCACACACTTTCACAATCGTATCTCTATTGATTGCAATTTCGTATGCTTCTATTCTTTTTTCTCTTTGTGCCATAGGGTCTGTGGGATTCGTGCCGTCAGTTGTTACATAGTAGCAGATATTACCTTCTCCACATTCTATTGTAATCGTCATATCTCCAGAAAATCTAATTTCTGAGTCTTTTCCATGTCTTTCTTCTGACACACCTTTCCCGCTCAGTTTGTATTCGGGTGTGCTTACCGCATAAACTTCGTTTTCAATATGAGACTTGCCGTTCTTAAAAGACTGAATATATTCCGCTGACTTATCCGAAGTCCACATTCGGACACTACCAAACTTCATATCAATAGGAATGTCCACCAGTAACACATCCGCAAAAGCTCTCTCACTACCTACTGCTTTTGCCAATGGTTTACTATTCTCATTCTGTAATGGATTCAATACATCTCTTTGTGCTTCATCCAATTCCTGATACCAGTTTTTAAATGCTGTCTCTACAGTAATAATATCGTCCGTCGTTTCTCCAAAAAGGGCTGCCACACCTTCCACAATTTTCTTTTTAATCATCAAATAACCATTATCTACTATATCCTTCTGGCGAGATATACCTTGAATTAGCTCATTAATAATACTATCACCATATATTAGAGTATCTCTTTCTTGACCTGCCGCTTCCTTAAAATCAAAGAGAACAATTTCTCTAATCGAAGTGGTTTCAATTTTATTGCATGCCGAAACAAACTTCTTAGTCATACTATCTTCGTACAAATCAGAGGCTTTACAAATAGAATCCAGTCCTGCATACCATTTTTTAATACTCTGCTGTAATAAATCTAAATTCCCAACACCAGAACCGTCAAATACAGTAATCAAACGCTCAATATATTTTGCTTCCTCGTCCGAAATAGGTTCATATTTCATAACGCAATTAACATAGTCCGAAGATAATACCACTGCTTTCAGCACATCTATATTATTCACATTGATAGAACCTACTGCCATTACATCCTTAACAAAAGAGAGAGAATCTGCATAGTACCGCTTAATCATTGCCATATACAGAAGTACTGCATTATATCCTATTCCGTATAACGTAATGTATTTCCGGATAAATTTTTGTACGTTAATTTCAGTGCCTTCTGCATCATGAATTTCTTTAATCATGTCATGAAGTGCAGGCAACTGTAACCTATATTTCTCAATATCCTTTTCTACAACACAATACTCTAATGAACCCTGAGTATTATTCACATAAATAACACCATTTTGAACCAGTAGATTCTTAATGTATTTAATATCTCCACGGTCATTACCATAATCATTATGAAAAGTAATTGCTTGTGAAACATCCAACAATTTATCTATTGCATCTCTTAACGCAATATTGTTCTCCTTGTATTCATGAGACTTATTGATTTCATCATGCTTTATTGTGTTTCGTTTTCCCTTATAGATTCGTTCAAGAAGTGCAACGGCTCCCACATCATATGCACCATTTTCAAGCGTCTCACCATAAGCAGCAAAAGCTTGATAATTTTTACTATCCATAATAAAATCCAAACGCTTTGCTATTTTGGTATCGTATGCCTGTGCCTGTTCTTTCAATGCTCTAAGGTCCTGTGGCGAAAAATCAGACGAATTATCCTGGTAATAACAAGCCGCCCTTAAAGAGAAAATGTCATCACAAATATTAGCTGGCTCTTTCGGTACCGCTATCATAATTTCAGGATATATATTCTTTTTCGTTAATGCTATTGCTCTATTTACTTCATCTTGTGTTTCGCAAATAACATATATAATCGCTCCATCATCCTTTTTCTTCAAGTCTATCTCTACCTGCAAATCAGAGTGTATCTGTGCAAAATACTGTTCATTTTCCAAATCTTTGAACATGCAAAATACTCTGCGAAGACGCTTGTCTTCCAGATACATTAAATTATATTTCTGCGGTGCTAATGCATCGCCCTTAATCTTTTTTTTCGTTTTTGATGCGAAGTCGCTCTTGCATACTTCTTCAAGTACCTTGACATAATTTTCCGGAATATTAGCTGGTTTAGACTTGTAATCTCTTATCAAACCACTAATATCCTTTGAATCACTACGTTTGAACTCATAACATCCATTTGTATCATTCAGATAAATGATTTTCTTTTCACTTGCAAGATTTAAAACATTGTCTAAAGAAGCTGACTGTGTCGCTGAAATCATATTTAAGCCAAACTTAATCAACTCTGGCGTGTTTGCCAACCCAATGATGTCATAAATCACCATAATTTTTAAAACACGTTCAAATATAGGTTCTGCTAAGACAATATCTGTCATGTCATTGTGGCGTATCTTAGCCAGTTCCCTTAATGATGTCTCATAATTTCTAATATACTCACGGGCAACATCGGTAACATTTTCGCTCGCAGATGAAAGCGAAAAATAATCGGATAACCTATCAGCAGTATATAAATTCAATTCGCCATTTTCCACAATATCAGTATGGTTAATATATTCCGCATAAGACCCATGTTCTTCTCTCTGCTCCGCAAAGAACGTTACCACCGAACGGTTATTTGAACCAGCTGCACCAGCAAGCTTAATAAGTGCATATGTCGCTACCGGATGCATCGGATAAATATTTTCAATAATCTTTCCTTTAATCTGTGCAGCACGAAGCCAATCAAATAAATGATGCTTGTTTGTTTCATTTGCAAGCTGTACCATTTTGGACTGATTTGCCATTACTTCCGCTGTCCATGCAGGAGAATCCTTCTTTGGATTTACTACAGCTGAGATAATGTCTTCAATACCCTCACTCTTAAGTTCTATTTCATCTAATCTATCACTAATAGTTGAAAAATCTGATGCATTATAAACCGATTTATAATCTAAAAAGCTCTTATGAATAGTTGCAATAAACAAAATCGGGAACCCATCCAATAAAGACTTACTGCACATCTGTAAAAACTTTTGGAACTGTTCCAGTTTAAAACGCTTTCCTCCGACCTGATAATCAAATTCATCAAAAAGGATTACCCAACCCTTATATTTTTTCTTAATTGCATCCAACTTGGTCAACTGAGATATTACTTCCACATAGTTGTCCTTTGCATACTGGAAGTCAGCTGACGTAATCTGTTTATGAAGTAGTTTAAATTTATCAAGTGCATCCACTTCATATTCTTCCATATCAGAAATCAACGAGTCTACAGAATATCTACTTCCTTCTGCCTCAAGAATTCGTTCTAACTCATCAATAAAATATGTATTTTCAGAATTTTGCCACTCTCTAATTTTGTCTATTGCCTGTCGATAAGCAGTTTCCAAAGTATCCAAATCAAACCCTTGATTATTAAGAGTTTCTCTTATTGCTCTCATTATATTGGTTTCGAACTCGGTGGATGCATAATCACAAATACTTATGAGAAACTGACCTTCTTTTCTCATGTTTTTTAGTTGTGTTGCTTTCGGATTTTCTACCTTTTCCTCCTGTTCAGCAGCTTCATAATTTAAGAAAAACTGTTGCATCTCTGGTGTTGTGGACGGTGTTGAAAAATAACTTGCCGTCATCATCAGCAAATGTGATTTACCTGTACCAAAAGAACCTGACAATACATAGCTGCGCTTATTATTCCGTTCCCATATGCCCTCTGCAATTTTTTCAAACGCCACTCTATGTGCCTTAATAGGTTTATAGTGTGCCATTCTATCCACTCTTGTATCTACATCAAAATATTCGCTTCTAAGTTCTACCTGCTCAGAATAACTTCTCTGAATATCCAATACTTCTGATATCTTTGCCATATCTTTTGCTCCTTCTATAAAAATTCTGCAATATTTAGAATTCGTTTGTCTCCCTTACTATTGTTTTCCATCAATCCACTTTGCTCCAACAGCTTGTAGTTATGCAAAACAACAATGATACAAGAACCATGCGATTTTTTATCTAAACGTCTTATAAATTCTCTCTGTTTTGACTCTGTCCAAAGAGAAAAGATTATGTCTAACTGGTCAGCAATAATCAAATCGTGCCCTTTCACATCAATCATTCTCATAAGCTGCTCCGGACTAATTCCATTAATTTTCGATTTTAATTGCTCATCACTACTAATCATTTGCAGAATATCAAGATATAAACCGTTTCTATCTTCTGCGACTTTCTTTACCAGCTGTGTTTTTCCGGTAAGACCAGAACCGCAAATAATAAATGCTTTGTAGCGTTCATTTAATTGGCAGGAAACATATTCATTTATATTCATAGCTACCTCCGGTTCAAATAATAATCGGTCATGGCTTGTAATGTTCTATCTCCATCCTGTAATCTAATCTGATCAAGATTTCCCCTCGCTTCAATTGTAATCCAACCATTATTTTTCATTCTTTCCAAAGCTTCACGAAACGAATACTCGTCAATCGTAAAAATCCTTGCCACACCATTCTTTCCATCAATCAACTCCCTAATAGATAATGCCGTAGCTCCCTTAAAGAATTTCTCTCTAAACTGATAAATGCAAGCTAACAATATCGCATCATCTACATCTGGATTTTTATTGATTAAATACTTTCCGTCATAATCTTCTTCGATTAATTCAAGTCCTTTAAGAAACGTTTCCGTATAGGTTTTAATCACTGTGCTTACTTCTTGATGAATGTGTTTCTTAAAGGAATAATCTGAAATCTGTCCTTCAAGGTCTGAGAACAATTCATAAAAAGTTTCCTGCTTAAAGCCGGACATATTTACCAGTTCATTCAGTATTCTATTCCATACAACGATGTATTCATTTGAAGCTATCATATAATGAAAAAACCACAACGTTCCTTCATCCTGCAAAAAACTATCACTCTCAAATACTAATTGTCCTAACTCAGTTTTTAATAAAGTCCTCTTTTGGCTTAATCCCAAATCTGCCATAAAATTTAATAATAATCTCGATTTCCTGCGATTAAACCCAGTTAATTCAGCTAATATATCCAAGTCTAGATTCTCATTTTCGTAAAAGCTTCTAAACACTGTAATTAATTGGTCAGAGTAGAGTTGGAAACCGTTCAATGCCTGTATTTTGTAATCCATCATTCTTCTCCCATCCTAAATCTAATCGCATCATTTATAATAAATTCTACTTCTTCATCAGAAAATCCATATATATTCCCGATTAATCTATCAATCTCGTCCAGAACAGGTTTACTCAATCTTGGATAAAACTCCTGATACTTAGTTTGTCCCTGTGAAGTATTTATTACTTTTTCAACGGAATTATTCTGATAACTTTCCATTAGTTCCTTTGATAAACGTTCGAATTCTGTTTCAAATTTTTTAAATCCTTCTACATTATATGGAAAAGATAAAATATCCCTTTTAGCAAAGTGTCTTTCATCTGACATAAGAATCCAGTACCAAAAGAATAGCGAGGAATTAATCAAACAGATAATACCATCCTCATTTACTTCACTCTTAAAATGAATTTCTTTCCATTCGCTAGAACGAGTTGTACCCTTTTTTTCATTTAAGAACATGGGAATAAAATTCGTTGCTTTAAGCCAATAACGTGCCGCCCCATGATAATAAACCACATTGTTACTGTTCTTGCTTTCATACTCATTTAGTAGCGTTTTATGTTTATATATTTTTCCTAGAATTGAAGTTTCTATTTCTGTTCCTATTTTAGGAAAAACCTCAAAGTCAGAAGATAAAAGTTGCTTAACATATCTT
>ERZ1026882.1341-NODE-1341-length-10515-cov-6.210516_pt1 | contig 10515 bp, 9 predicted proteins | sample MGYA00380171_ERZ1026882 | MGnify/ENA primary metagenome ERZ1026882 (study PRJEB33269, sample SAMEA4719807) | human gut metagenome | biome: human-associated habitat; feature: organic feature; material: feces | place: Cameroon | collected 2013-10 ...
AATAAATAAAAAAAAAATAAAGTATGTATAAATGTAAAAGAAAATTTATCATTTTTTTTATAATCTTGTTCAAAAATTTTCATTTATGCTAACATTTATATATATGGACTTGAAAAAGAAATTTAAAAATTTAAGTAAGAAACAGAAAGCTTATGTCGGTGCGTTTTTGGCGATTGTTGCACTTTTGGCATGGGCATTTATTTCTGCCGGAGTTATTACGCATAACTTTAACAGAAGTCAGCTTCAAACTGATCAAGACAGGCAAGAAGCGACAATTGACGGCATTATTCTTACTGAGACAAAAGATGAGAAAAAGTATTGGGAAATATATGGCGAAACCGGTAGCTACGACAGTAAAAACGGGGTTGCGCTTTTGAATAACGTTCTAGGAAATTTTTATGACGATAAAAATGAAGTTTCTATGAGCTTGGAATCCTCAAAAGGTACGTATAACGAGAAAAAAGAACAAATTATTTTGTATGATGATTCATTTATTGTGCTAAAAGATTTGACAACGCTTAGGGCTAACAAAATTATTTGGTCGGGCAAAGATATTCCGACAATTGCAGAGGGGAATGTTCGAATTACAAGAAAAGATGAACTTTTGGCTACTGCAAAAAGAGTTGAAATAAGTCCTGATTACGGTACTTTTAAAATAATTGGAAATGCTGTGTCTAAGGTTTACAGCGATAAGGAGATAAAGTGAAAAAGATAATTTTAACTTTAATAATATCATTAGCGATAGTCGGAATTGCTGTTCAGGCGTCTGATTTGGTTATTGAGTCAAAAACTCAAAGCTACAATGAACAAGAAAATAAACTGAAATTTGACGGGAATGTGAAAGTTTCTGTTGATGATTTGAAAGTTGTTGGAAATCGTGCAGATGTCAGCATGGACCAAAATCAAAAACTTGATACGGCAACATTTTACGACAAACCTTATGCCTATGAAGTTAAGAAAAATAAAAAGCGTGAAGTTAAAGCAAATATCTTGAAGATGTCTTTGATTACAAAGGTTGTAAAGGCTCAAGGTGATACTCAATCTATCGTTTTTGACGGTAAAACTCCTGTTGTTGTAATTAACGCTGATGAGCAAGAATACGATACAAAAACAGGAATTATGACAGCAACCGGTTCAGTTACGATTAAGTATAAAGAGCTTGATACTTTGTCTGATAAGGCAAAAGTTCGGACTGATAAAAATGGAGACTTGAAAGACATTGAATTAATCGGAAATGCAAAGATTAAGCAACAAGGTAACGAATCTTATGCGGATAGATTTTTCTACGACACTGTTACAAAAGTTTTGACAGCTACCGGAAATACGACATCAAAGGCTATTATGGATAATGGAACAACTTTGCTTTTGAAATCAAGACGCCAAGAATATGCACAAGAAAAGAATATTTTTAATGCGTCAGGCAATGTTCGAGTTTGGTATGATGATTATTATGCTGTCGGTCCGAAAATTACGGTTTATCCAAACAAAGAAGGTAAACCTAATGAGGTTTATTTTTCTGGTAGATCGAGTATTACGCAAGGTGTAAGAACGATTTATGCTGATAAAATTAAAATGACAATGAAGCCGAAAAACTTCCATGCAGATGGAAATACCAGAACTGTCATTAAAAATATCGGTTCCGGAGATAATGGCGACAGTGATGGCGGAATTAGTTTAGGATTATAATTATGAGTAATAAAAAAGTAGATGAAGCACTGGAACTTTATAGCAAAGGCGAATACCAAAAAGCAATTGATGCGTTTAGTATTGTGTTAGAGGAATGCCCTGAAAATGCGGAATTATACAATAACATAGCTCTTTGTTATGCCAATTTGGCAGATGATGAACAGGCAGAAAAATATTATTTGCGAGCTGAAGAGTTAAATCCGAAATTGCCGCAAATTTATATTAATCTTGCAGATATTTATTATCGTCAAAAAGAGATGTGGAAAGGGATTGAGCTTGTTACTCGCGGGATTTCTGAAATTCCCGATAACCTTGTCTTGCGTCACTATCTTGCAAGATTTTATATGGAAGATTCAAGAATGGACTTGGCAATTGATGAGTTGGAAAATATTTTGGAAAAACAACCTGACAACTATGATGTTTACTATGATTTAGGCAGAGTTCATTTTGAATTGGGTGATTATGCAAGTGCTATCGAAAATTTTGAAAATGTATTAGAATATAAAAGCGAAAACCCTTGGATTTACTACTATTTGGGAGAGGCTTATGAGGCTAATGACGAAATAGATAAAGCTCTTTCAAACTATTTGAAAGCAATTGCGAGAAATGATGCTTTTGCTCCTGCATACAAAAAAGCAGGGATATTGTTCTTTGCAAGAGGCGATTTTGAAGACGCTATTGAGTATTTTGAAGATTACACAAGCCTTGATATTGCAGATGAAGAAAAGGCAAAAATTCAAGAGTTAATAGAAAGAATAAAGAAAAAACAAAATGCGTAAATTCTGGGTTGCTTTATCATCAATAGAAGAAATTGACAGTTCTTTTATTCAAAGGCTGTATAATTATTTTGGCGATATTGAAAAAGCTTTTAATGCGACGGATTTATCTGCAATTGACGGTTTGAGCATAAAGAAGGCTGAAAACTTTCTTCGCCTGAGAGATAAAGTTGATGTTGATAAAGTTTATCAAGCAGTAGTTGATAGAGGGGTAAATTTTCTGACATTTGAAGATGAAAAATATCCGCAGATGTTGAGAAATATTGATAATCCGCCATCTGTCCTTTATTATAAAGGCGATTTGTTTGATTGCAATTTGGATAAAACTTTGGCTGTAGTGGGTTCAAGAAGGGCGACGAGTTATGCCAAAGAAGCGTTGTCAAAGATTATTTCAGAACTCTGTGGAACAGATATTTGTATAGTTTCAGGTTTGGCTTCCGGAATTGATACAACAGCACATATAGCTGCTTTAGATAATGGCTTGAAAACTTTGGGTGTAATTGCAAGTGGTTTTGATTTTACGTATCCTGCTTCAAATAAAGAACTTTATAAAAGGATTGAAAACGGTTGTGGTGCTGTGCTTTCAGAGTATTATCCGACTTTTCAGCCGATAAAATTCAGATTTCCGCAGAGAAATAGAATTGTTTCAGGGCTTTCTTATGGAACTCTTGTTGCAGAAGCATCTTTGAAAAGCGGAGCACTGATTACCGCCAATTTGACGCTTGAACAAGGTAGGGAATTGATGTGTATTCCTGGACTTATTACAAATCCTAATACGCAAGGAATTTATAAGTTGCTTAAAAACGGGGCAACACTTGTAACTTGTGCCGAAGATATTTTGGAAGCTCTAAACTGGGAAATAAAAATTGAGCAACAGAATTTATTTAATCTGCCTGAGTTAAGCGAAGATGAAAAAGTTATTTATGAAACCTTAGAAATTGAAGAAAAAAGCGTTGACGAGCTTCAAGCTTTTACGAAAATCAGTATTGACAATTTGCTGATGTACTTGACAACGATGGAGCTTAAAGGCATAATTAAACAAGTTGACGGGGATAGATACAAGAGAGTGGTATAAAATGGCAAAAACAGCTGAGAAAAAAGAAAAATCATTAGTTATAGTTGAGTCACCTGCTAAATCCAAGACTATTCGTAAGATTTTAGGCGACGGATACCAGATTGAGGCGAGTTACGGGCATGTTAGAAACTTACCGACGAAAGATCCGTCTACGCAAAATTTGGGCTTTGATGTAGAAAATCACTTTACGCCTAAGTTTGAGGTTATCCCAGGGAAACAAAATGTTGTAAAAAAATTAAATGATATGGCGAAGAAAGTTGATCGTGTTTATCTGGCTTCCGACCCCGATCGTGAGGGAGAAGCGATTGCGTGGCACGTTCGTCAGATTTTGAAAGTGCCTGATGAAAAGATTTCGAGAATTGTGTTTAACGAAATTACGCCAAAAGCCGTAAAACATTCCGTAGAAAATCCTCGAAACATTGATATGGATATGGTTAAAGCACAACAAACACGTCAGATTTTGGATAAACTTGTAGGTTATAAACTTAGTCCTGTGCTTTGGAAACAGATTGGAAACCGAAATTTGTCAGCAGGGCGTGTTCAGTCTGTTGCATTGCGAATGATTTGTGAAAGAGAAGACGAAATTGAAGCTTTTGTACCGCAAGAATATTGGTCAATTCACGCTAATTTTGATAAAGACGGGAAACTTTTTGATGCAGAACTTTCTAAAATTAAAGGAAAAGCTGTTGAAAAAACTATCAAAAATAAAGATGAAGCTCAAAAAATCGTCGACTTTTTGACAAATTATCCGGAAGAGTTTGATATTAGTAAAGTTACGAAAAAATCTACAAAACGCAAACCGACAGCACCTTTTATTACATCTACCATGCAAAGGGCTGCAAGTTCAAAGCTCGGTTTTGGTGTTCAAAAGACAATGCAAGTTGCCCAAAAACTTTATGAAGGTATGGAAATTGACGGTACTCCGGTCGGTTTGATTACCTATATGAGAACCGATAGTGTAAGGGTTTCTGATGATGCACAGGCAATGGCAAAGGATTATATTACCAATAACTATGGTGAAAAATATTATCCTGAAAAACCTAATGTTTATGTAAAAGGCAAACAAAATGTTCAGGACGCGCACGAAGCTATCAGACCGTCATATCCTGAAAGAACACCTGACAGTATCAAAAAATATTTGGACAACGATCAGTACAAATTATATAAATTGATTTGGGAAAAATTTATGTCTTCTCAGATGACGGCTGCTGAAGTTGCGAATAAGACTATTGAAATTTCTGCCGGAGATTATACTTTAAAAGCCGGAACCAGCAAAGTTACATTTGACGGCTTTTTGAAGGTTTATAACGATGCGGAAGAAGATGAGGCAAAAGACGAGGCAAAAATCCCTGATTTGGAACAGGGTGACAAGGTAAAGTGCCGTAAAGTCGAGCCAAAACAACACTTTACTCAACCGCCTCCGAGATATAATGAAGCGTCTTTGGTTAAAGCTTTGGAAGAACATGGAATCGGACGTCCGTCAACTTATGCAACGATTATTACCGTAATTCAAACTCGTAAGTATGTTGAGAAAAAGGATAAAGCTCTCCACCCGACGCTTTTGGGAAGAACTGTTTCAAAACAACTTTGTGCTCAGTTTGCAGATATTATGGATTATAAATTTACTGCAGGCATGGAAACAAAACTTGATGATATAGCCGAGAAAAAAGCTGTTTGGGAAAATGTTTTGCAAGATTTTTATACTCCGTTTATTGAAGAGGTTAATAAGGCTCTTCAAACAGGTGAGAGAGTTCGAATTGAAAGTAAAATTAAGTGTCCTAATTGTGGAAAACCGATGGTTTTAAGGACAAGCAAGTTTGGAACTCAATTCTTGGGCTGCTCAGGATATCCTGATTGCAAAACAATGATGTCATTGAATGCTTTATCAGAAGAAAGTTCTGAGGAAGGACAAGCAAAAGAACCTGAGGTTTGTGAAGAAAAATGCGAAAAATGCGGTTCTGATATGATTTTCAAATACGGACCTTATGGAAAATATATGGAATGTACAAACGCAGAATGCAAACACAGAAAGCCTTTCCGTAAATCAACAGGTGTTAAGTGTCCAAAATGTGGTGAAGGCACAATCGTTGAGAGAAAATCTAAACGAGGAACTGTTTTTTACGGTTGCGATAAGTATCCGAATTGTGATTTCACACTTTGGAATGAACCAACAGGTGAAAAATGTCCTGAATGTGGTTCATTGCTTGTGAAAAAAGTTCTGAAAAAAGGTACTGTGATTGCATGTTCTAGTATGAAATGTAATTACAAGAGAGAGGCAGAAGAAGTTTCAGAACAAACAGAAGCTACTGAATAATTGCCGTAGGTCGGCATTGCTATGCCGACGATCAAATTGTTTAATACGAGGTAGGTTTAGGGGTGCCAGCCCAACAGCAAAATTACTAAAAGGAATTTATAAAAATGAATCCGGAATTGTATGAACGATATTTAGCAAAGAAAGCAAAAAAATTAGGAATATCAGTTGAAGAATTGAAAGCACAAGGGACATCTTCGCCCGTAAAAGAAACAGCAACAACTTCAACTTCTCAGGCTACACAGGGTGCAACTCAATCATCGGTTTCGTCAAGTTTTACTCAACCGAGCGTTCAGCCTCAACCTGTTCCGCAAGCACAATATGCACCGCCTGAGCAAACTCAGTATCAAACACAATCCCAAGTTGCTCAATCTCAATCTCAATCTCAATCGCAGTTTGCATCACAGTCGCAAACTCAATATTATTCACAGCCTCAATATGTTCAACAAACTATTCAGGAACAATTGGCTCAACAACAAACTCAACAAACTCAACAAACTCAAATGCCGTTGCAACAACCGACAACACAATTTAATACAAGTACGCAATCGCAATTTGTTCAATCGGTTCAACCACAGCAGCCAACGTCGCAGTATGAACAAGTTCAACAGGAACAAATTCCACAACATGTTGAATATTCCGGCATGAGGCAAGAAACGGTTAAAACAGAAGTTCCGTCATATATTTTTGGCCCTTCAAAAATGACAGAATCGCCAAAATATTCAAGCAGTCCGATTAACCAGCCTAAAAAGCCTGAAATTCCTGATAATAGAGAGAATAAGTTTGGTCTAATCGGCTATCCTTTGGGGCATTCATTGTCAAAAGTTATTCATGAAGCAGGTTTCAAAAGTCTTGGTATTCAAGCAACTTACGATATTTTAGAAACTCCGCCCGATACGCTTGTTGATAGAGTTAAATTCTTAAAAGGCAGTGGGTATAAGGGGTTTAACGTAACAATTCCGTTGAAATTGCCAATTTCGCTATTTGTGAACGAAGTTGATAAATATGCGGATTTGGCGCGTGCTGTCAATACGATTTATATAGAACCTGATAAGTCTTTGAAGGCGTATAATACTGATGTAATCGGTTTTAGACGAGCTATCCCAAAAGATATTGATGTCAGAGGTAAAAGTGTTGCAATTCTTGGAACAGGCGGAGCTGCACATGCTGCGTGTGTCGCTCTTGCAGAATGTCGAGTTCGAGAAATTGCATTTTTCACAAGAAATATTCCAAATTCGATTGACTTGATGAATTATGTTAGACGAAAATTTCCATCAATAGAATTTAATGTTTATCAAATCGAAAATATTCGCACTTTGAGTGAGTTTTCAATGATTGTCAATACGACACCTATCGGAATGCTTGGTAAAGCCGGCGATATGATGCCTGTTGATGAGAAAGCGTTGGCAACAATGCAGCGTGATGCAGTTGTTTATGATGTAATCTATAATCCTAAAAAAACTGTTCTTATACGTTGTGCCGAAAAACTCGGACTTAGAACTATTACAGGACTTGATATGCTAATATATCAGGCAGTTGCGGCACAAGAAATTTGGTTTGGACAAACTCCGGATTTTAAGGATATGAAAATTGCCGCTCTTGAGGCTCTTTAAGCTTTAATTTAACTTATTAAGCTTATGTAAAGATGTAATTTTGTTGTGCTAAACTATATATAGAGAGAAAGGTCGGAAATGTTTCCGGCATGGTTTGAAAATTTTATTTATATTTTATAAACAGGGTAGAAAAGGAGATTTAACATGATACCTATTTTAGATTCAAAACGTCAATATGCTACTATTGGCACAGAAGTTGAAAAAGTAGTATGCGAAGTTTTACGTTCAGGTTCTTATATTCTTGGACCTAATACAAAGGCTTTCGAACAAGAAATGGCAGATTTTTATGGTTGTAAGTATACAGTTGGCTTAAACTCAGGTACTGATGCTTTGCACTTGGCTTTGCGTGCATTAAATATTGGTGCAGGAGATGAAGTCATCACTGTTGCATTTACATTCGTTGCAACAACAGAAGCAATAGGTATCGTTGGTGCTAAACCTGTTTTCGTTGATATTGATGAAAACACGTTTGATCTTGATGCATCAAAATTAGAAGCTGCAATTACTCCAAAAACAAAAGCTATCATTCCGGTTCACCTATATGGTCAACCTTGTGATATGGACGCTATTATGGCTGTTGCTAAAAAACATAATTTGCACGTAATTGAAGACTGTTGCCAAGCTGTTGGTGCTTTGTACAAAGGCAAAATGGTTGGTACATTCGGTGATTTCGGTTGCTTGAGCTTCTATCCGACTAAAAACTTAGGCGGTATGGGTGATGGCGGCCTTATTATGACTAACGACGAAAAACTTCGTGATAGAGTTGTTGCTTTAAGAAACCATGGTGGTGCTGTTCGTTATCATCACGATGAAATCGGTGTAAACAGCCGTCTTGACGAAATTCAAGCAGCTATTTTGAGAGTTAAACTTCCTCACGTAAAAGATTGGAACGAAGCTAGACGTAAACACGCTTATTATTACAATGAATTATTCAAAGATTGTGCAGATATTCAAACTCCGGTTGAATTGGACGACACATATTGTGTTTACCACCAATATACAGTAAAAATTCCTAACCGTGATGAAGTTCACAAAATGTTGCAAGAACGTGGAATTGGTGCAATGCTTTATTATCCTATTCCTTTGCACTTGCAAAAAGTTCACGAATATTTGGGTGTTGGCAAAGGATCATTACCTGTTTCTGAAAAAAATACAGAAATGGTTGTTTCACTACCAATGTTCCCTGAATTGACAGAAGAAGAACAAAGAACAGTTGCTTCAACTTTGATTGATTGTATTGAAAAATCAAAATCAAAAGCTGCTGTATAGTTTGTAAATAACTTAAAAATAAAGAAATCCGAGACATAATATTTGTTTCGGATTTTTTATGCTGTGAATATTTTTGTTGCGGTTGCGGGGGCTTGGAAAAAAGGATTCATTCCGACCGTTCCGGCTCCATCATTAAATTTAAAGTCTAAACTTGATGCATTGAAATTTGTTGTTAAGCGATTTCCGGTTAATGCCAAAAAGGATTTTTGATTTTGTGCAGCATTAGCTCTCAATGGATTTGAGTCATAATTTTGCAACGTAATTCTCTCTACAGGGTTTGGATTTAACCCGGAGATTGATTCTATGCTATTTAATCCTCCTTGATTATTTGCCATTGTGATATCCTTTTAATTTTCTTATTTTATGCGAATAAATCTAGTGTTCTTGGTACTTCTTGTCCGTATTTATCATATTGAGCTGGAGGCATACCGTTTACTTGACCTTCTCCTGCAAAACAGAAAAAACCGATTCCGAGCCCTTGTCGAGCTCCAACCCATGATTTTTGAGCTTCTTGGTCTATGCCTGAGGCAATGCGATTATTAGTTTTGCTATATGAATTGATAGCATCTGACGGTGTATAACCCTTAATTGCTGAAAGTATTGACATAATTTTTTCCTATTTTATACTCTTATATATATAAAGTATATACATATTTGATAATTGCTTTTTTATCAGGTAGTGCGTTTACAAAAATTAACATATTCCCAAGCACTATATAATTCCCATAAAAAACAAAAATTAAACAAAGTATTAAGTTTTGTAAAGTGTAAAATGTACACTATATTGGGGTTTTTAGAGGTTTAAAAAAAAATATTAAACTGTTGTATTGACTTTTAAAATATTATATGCAATAATAATTGAGTAAGATTTAAGTGTAGTCGAAACACTAAATATAAATAGATTCATTAACCCCAAAAACATATAAACTCCTAAATAATAAACACTAAAAGAGACCATTAGGATGCAGAAAACGACCCACTCACTTGTGAGTGGTTTTTTTTTATGTTCATGCGAGGCTTACGAATAGTTGTCATTCTGAAAGCTTAGAATATTAATACGAACGTATAGTGAGTGTATAATATTCTTGCTATTCAGAATCTAGTTTGATGTTAAGTTAGAACCTCAGGACTAATACTGTCTCCTGCACAAATGGGAAAATATACATAATATTAGTATGAGATATTAGACTCCGGATCGTAGTCCGGAGTGACTGTTACATGGAAATTTTAACCTTCTGCGTTCCCCTTTTTTGATAAAAACTTTGCATCTTGGCATCTAATTCTGACAATTTATTCTAATTAACTGTTATTACAACCAAATTCCTTGTATGGTTTTCTGCAAGTGGTAGATCGTATTGGATTATGTCAACGACTTTTGCATTGTATTTCTTTAAAATATGCTGTGCTTCGTCAATTTCCTCTTGTGCCTTAACAGATTTATAGGCAACAAAATATCCACCTTTTTTTAGGTGTGGAATTGCATATTCTACAATTTTCCCAAGGTTTGCCACAGCTCTTGATGTTACGATATCAAATTTTTGGTCTATATTTTCAACTCTTTCACAAATCGGGGTCAAATTTTTGATATCCAAAGTGTTTTTTATTGAAACAATTGCGTTAATCTTTTTCTTAATGCTGTCGACTGCAGTTACAGAAATATTTGGATATGCAAGTGATATTGGCACTGATGGGAAGCCGCCGCCTGTTCCAAAATCCAATAATTCTTTTGTTTCAATATTATATTTTTCAAAGAATTTTTCTATAGCCAAGCTGTCGAAAATATGT
>ERZ1026882.1343-NODE-1343-length-10510-cov-4.906169_pt1 | contig 10510 bp, 10 predicted proteins | sample MGYA00380171_ERZ1026882 | MGnify/ENA primary metagenome ERZ1026882 (study PRJEB33269, sample SAMEA4719807) | human gut metagenome | biome: human-associated habitat; feature: organic feature; material: feces | place: Cameroon | collected 2013-10 ...
GCGGCTGGGACAGTTGTTCCTGCGGTTGTTTGCTGAGCTGTTGTAGGATGGCAGGCATGTAAGAAGTGATGGATAAATATAGAAGATAAGAGAATCGGGAATGCAGGATCAGGTAAATGCATTCCCGGATCGCTATGTGTTATATTCGGATATAGAAAATGAAAAAATAATTCTTATATATTGACATATATCGAATGACGATATATACTAAAACTAAGAAGAAGCAAAAATTTTTTTACACTAAACTATCGACGGTCGATATATAATGAACTTAAATATAAGAAAGGAGCAATCACAATGAAAGTAAACAAAAATATGGTCTCAGGAAATACCGCAATGTTAATTCTCAAATTGATCTCAGAAAAGGATATGTACGGATATGAAATGATAGATACGCTCTCAAAGAGATCAGACAATGTATTCGAATTAAAGGTGGGAACATTGTATCCGCTGCTTCACAGCATGGTACAGTCCGGATATCTGGAAAGCTATAACCAGGAGGCGAACGGGAAACTCAGAAAGTATTACCGGATCACACCTAACGGGAAGAAATATCTGGAGAAAATGATTGAAGAATGGAATGCTTATGCCAATGCAGTTACGAGCATGATCCAGTATTCCGTATAGCCACAGGTAAGGCAGTGAAGATGGCAGAAAAAGGATGGTGTTAGATATGAAGGAAAGAGAATATCTGAAAGAACTTGGAAAGAAGATTACCGATTCGTCTGTAAGAAAAGAGATTGTAAATGAATATGAAGCGCATATAGAAGACTGCAAAGCCGCATTAATGGAAGCGGGGATGACAGAAGGCGAAGCAGAGGAAGAGGCAGTCCGCCAGATGGGCGATCCGCAGGAAGCAGGTGAAGCAATGGATAAGATCTATCATAAGGTGATTGACTCGAACATGTTTCTGTGGATGCTGGCACTGGGATGCATACCAATCGTATGTGTGTGCATTTCTTATCTTATCGCAAGAGATCCGAACGCATTTTTATGGTTGTGGAATGAGGCGCTCGGCCTGAATAAAATCCCGGCAGTTATACACCGGAATATCGGAATCGGATTTGCTGTCTATGGAATCGGATTGAGCTTCTGGGAGAAATACACGGGCAAAGCTTTATTCTATGCAGTCGGAAGAGACTGGGGGCAGGGATGTTACGTTGCAAACAGCGGGCTGGTACTTTTTATCTCGGCATTATGTTTTGTTCCGAGCTTCCCGGTGAAGGGATATGCAGGAATCCTCTGCTGTGTATTGATTGCATGTCTGTTGAATATGGTACTGAGAGGATTTATGAATCTTTTGCAGAGCAGAAGAGAGACCAGACTTTTATGGGAGATCGGAACGGCAGATACCAGAATCAACTGGAAGGGAAAAGGATATCTGTGCGGACGTCATATGAAAGTAAGAGTACAGGGATCTGAGAAGGGAACTGAGATCCCGGCAGGAGCACCGGTGATGGTTGTCGGAATGGAAGGATTCAAGCCGGTGGTGGCGCAGGTATAAAAAGGATGCCGGAAAATCTCGGATAATAATGAGCATGTACGAAAAATGAGAGGCAAAAGTTATGGATAAGACGAGGAAGAGGATCAAGATATTTTCGCTGATCATGCAGTTGATCATGCAGGCAGTTCTTTTGTTCCCGTGGATGAATATGGGAACATGGAAATGCAATGCACCGGGATATCTGTTAAAGCTGGCTGTATCCGGTCAGGGAGGCGGTTATGTAAAAGGCAGCCTTGAAGGCATTGGAGTACTGGATGGCATAGATAATCAGATGATGGTACAGATTGTGGCGCTGTTCATATGTGAACTGGTGCTGGTATTATTCATTCAACTGACTGGACTGGTAAATATCATATGGACATTGAGGAACAGGCACAGAATGATTCTGGATATTCTGGCACTTGTAGCAGGATGTCTGATATCATTTCTAGGAGCAGACGGAGCGGTATTCACAGATCTGTTATCACAGGTATATCCATTCGTACTGGTTGTATTGCTGGTTGTAAATGTGATCGGTGTAAAGATGATCGACTCCTGGCAGGAAGATAAAAAGGTACAGGAAGAAATCAGAGAAAAAGAAGCTGCTTATAAAGAAGAAAAGAAACGTCGTCTTGGATTTGCCGGAAAGTATCCGGAAGGATTCTACCGGGCGATGTGGAAGAACTTTCGAAAATCAAAAAAGGATTTTGCAGTCTATGTGGGAATGAATCTGCTTCCGGCAAGTCTGATCTTCTCTGGCGTGGGGATGGCACAGATCCTGGCACCATTCAATAAAGAAGGAAATATTCTGACCGGACACGGGATAACAGCAATTCTGTTAGAGTTTCTGATTGTAAGTCTGCTGGCATCGCTGTTGCTTATGATTGCAAATCTGCTTTCTTATTTTCGGAAGCGTATGCGTAATTACAGCATATTTTTAAGTCTGGGACTTAGGAAAACGACAATGTATGCATTGCTTGCGGCAGAAATTATAGCCGGGATCATCGGAATGCTGATCGGAGGAACCTGTATTGCAAGTCTGATCCTTCTTGTGATCCGCAGGATTTTTGTGGCGGGGATTGGAATCGAATTACAACCGGCAAAGATTACGGCATTTACATATTTATTGTCCGGTCTGATTTTACTGGGAATTACGGGAATCGGGCTGATGATTATAAGAGACTTTTTCCTGTATCGTGAATTGAAAAAATTCAGACTCGGGGATGTTGAGAAAGAAAAGATGCCGGAAAAGGGAATTGCGGTATTCCTGACAGCGGGAATCGTTCTTATAGTGATAGCAATGATCCGTTTCGGAGCACGGAAAAATGCAGAGGGAATTATGATCATTTTAATCTTGCTTGCGGGACTGTATCTTCTGGAAAAGTATGGATTCCGTCTGGCTTTAAAGATTCATAAAAACAAAAAGAAAAGTTATTACGAAAAGCTGATGCCATACAATTCTTTTTATTATCGTTTTAAAAGTACTCTGCGTTATGTGTACGTGATCAGTGTGATACCGATACTGGTGCTGGCCGTGTTCGGGAAGGACATAATCTCTGCAAGGATCGCTGAGAAACCGGAACAGTTATTCCCATATGATTTTGTATGCATGGGGACAGAGGAAGACGATACATTCTGGAATCAGCTGAAAGAAAAATACGATATAAAACTGCAGGAGTATCCAATGGTCCGGGTGACGAATGTTGATAATTCGTCAAAAATGGATGATTCCAGGCAAGTGATCATGCCACAGGGACAGCACATCGGAATATCGGAGACCACATATCGGGAATTAAATGAAGCGTTAGGAAAGAAAAGTGAAAAATTGAATCTGTCAGCAGACGGGAAAGACATTTACATTGTTTATCAGCAGGACAAGGGAACAAAGGCGCACCCGCTTGATTATATGTATACAAGAAGCATGCCATATCTGCATATCGGACAGCCGGTGGAAAGCTACTGGTTCATGGACCGGGAGAAGATATTTCCGAAACGTATAGTGAAAGGAGAAAAAATCGATGTACTGACAGGTGCATTCCGTCAGGGAAACGAGGAAAATCTGGTTGTGTTCTCAGATAAGTATTTTGAAAAAGTTCAGGATGACTGGAAAAAATATAATTGGATAACCGGAGATCCGGTAAAAAAGAAGGAAGTAGCAGAAGGTGTGAATATCCATCACTGGCCGACACAGCTTGTGCTTCTGAATGTAAATGAGGCAGATTACGAGAAGATAGAAGAGGAACTTCGGACATTTCGAAAAGCACATGAAGAGGATGAGCGGTTTGACAAAGATGTGTTATCCTGTTATTCCAAACGAACGACGATCGAACAGATACAAAGTGAGCGGTTTATGACGACGGTGGTCGATATATTTATTGCAGGTGCATTTTTTATTGGAAGTATTCTGGTCATCTATCTGAAATATGAATCAGAGATGGAAGAGAAGAAAAGACGGAATCATTTCTTAATGTGTATAGGAATGAGGACGAAAGAACGGCGGAAAGTCATCCGGACGGAAACAAATATCTTCTTCTGGGTTCCGCTGGTGACTGCGTTGTTCACAGTACCGGTATTGACGGGTGAGGTATGGCTGATGAGAAAATATACGCAGGCAGATTGCGGACATTATCTGAAATATCTGCTTATAATGTCAGCAGTGTATCTGGTGATTCAGGGAATCGGAGTAAAGATGATCGAACGCTATACGATAAGAAAGGTGGAAGGAAAGCATGAAAGAAATATTAAAGATAAATAATCTGATCAAGAAATTTCCTAAAACCGGCGGAGAGATTGATGACGAAGATGCAATCTCGGTATTAAAAGGAATCAGTTTTGATGTGGAAGAGGGAGAATATGTCGGAATCATGGGAAAGTCCGGCTGTGGTAAGACGACACTTCTGAAGATTCTGGGATTCATGGATCAGCAGACGGATGGAGAGGTGATCTTTGATGGAGTGAATACGAACGAATTGTGGCGGGAAGAGCTTACCGATATCAGACGCCGCAAGATTGGTTTCGTATTTCAGGATTTCAATCTGCTGGACAGTCTGTCGGTGAAGGAAAATATTATGCTTCCGGTGCTGATGGACAAAATGGATCAGATGAAATGTGAAGAAAAGGCGGAAGCTTTGGAAAAGCAGTTCGGGATTGAGCGGCTGGAGGATAAGAATCCTTACGAATTATCCGGCGGAGAGAGACAGCGGGTTGCAATCTGCAGAGCACTTATCAATAATCCAAGCATCATATTTGCGGATGAACCGACCGGAAACCTGGATTCAAAGTCGGGAAAGGTTGTAGCGAATGAGTTCCAGAAAATCAATGAGAAGATGGGAAAAACAATTCTGATGGTAACGCATGATCCGCAGATGGCAAGCCGGTGTAGGAGAGTTATATTTTTGAAGGATGGGCTTGTTATGAATGATGTGAGAAAGGACGGGACGGAAGAGGAATTCTACAGAACAATCATTGGGGAGATGGAGAAGTTCTGAGGGAAAGAGATATATAGATGGGGATATAAGATGTGCAGTGGATGGAGGATCTGCTGCATATTTTATATTTATGAAAATTAATCTTGTAATCATATGAACAATATGCTATTCTGAATGCACTTCAAAGAGTGACTTCTACAAACTCTTAAGTATTTCTAGGCCAAAAGGCATCAAGTTTCAATCGTTTCACACCTAAAAATGTCTGAAACATATTTCCAACTTGAGAGAACACGAAAATTTTATAATCTATTCAGGAGGACGTGCCTATGACAAACAAACTTCAACAGTATTTCCCGATGATTCGGACAAGGGAGGAGGTGTTGAATGAGATTGAAAGTAAAAGCAGATTAAAAAATTTATTTTATGAGTGGACAGAGGAAAATCAAAATGAATTTCTGGATTTTTGTACCGGAGTGAAAGGTATAAAAATCATGTATGATTTCATGATAAAAGAAATCCTGAATCCGGAGAATACACCGGAGAGGGTAAATGAATTACTCACACTGCTTCTTGGACAAAGAGTGAGAATCGTAGATGTATTACCAAATGACGGGACAAGATTAGCGGATGAATCTACGCTTCTTATTACAGATATGGTGGTGCAACTGGAAGACGGAAGTATTGCGAATCTGGAAATTCAGAAAATCGGATACTATTTTCCGGGAGAAAGAAGTGCCTGTTACTCAGCAGATCTGTTGCTTCGGCAGTATAAGAGAGTGAGAGGAATCAAAGGAAAACGATTCTCTTACAGAGATATCAAACAGGTGTACACGATCGTGTTATTCGAAAAAAGTCCAACCGAATTCCAGAAATTTTCCAATAATTATATCCATCGTTTTATGCAAAAATCTGATACAGGAGTAAATATAAATTTATTACAGGAATATCTGTTCATACCTCTTGACATATTCAAAAAGAATCAGCAAAATGAAAATAGAAATGTAAAAATAGAAAACCGGTTGGAAGCATGGCTTGCGTTTTTCTGCATGGATGATCCGGAGACGATTATAGATATTATAGAGAAATATCCGGATTTCAAAGAAATGTATGAACAGGCTTATGATGTCTGCCGGAATATCGAAGAGGTGATGCAGATGTTTTCGAAAGAATTGCTGGAATTAGATCGGAATACGGTAAAGCTGATGATTGATGATATGCAGAAACAGATAGAGGAGAAGGATGAGCAGTTGAATCAGAAGGATGAGGAGATGATAGAAATGAGGAAAGAAATACAACGATTACAGCAACTGGTGGATAAAAAATAGTGTGAAGAATACAAAATGATTATTCGGATCTTTAGCTAAAAAGGTAATCAGTAGGTTAAAAGAGGTGATACAGATGTTTTCAGAAGAATTGTTAGAATTAGATCGAAATACAGTAGAATTCATGATTGAAGATATGCGTAGGCAGATAGAAGAGAAAGATGAGCAGTTAAGACAACTGGATGAACAGATAAGACAGAAAGATGAACAGATAAGACAGAAAGACGAGCAGATAAGACAGTTGGATGAACAGTTAAGACAATTGGATGAACAGATAAAACAATCAGAACAAGAAATACAAAAATGGAGGAAGCAGAAGAGTAATACATAGCCTGGCTGTCTCAGGAACGTGAAACAGCCAGACCGATTACCTCAAAACACGTAATCCAGGGATATTCCATATAGTTAATGCTAATATCCCCGTCTACAACAACCCCATCAGGCAGATAATAGACATTACCGAGAGGACTGGCCACGCAGACATACCCCTGTGTGAGCATGTCCTCTTTTTCTTTATCGGTAAATCCTACCGATATCTCCAGACGCGGAGGGGCACATCAACTGGTGATTGTTTCGATGGAAAGTATGATGTTGTGGAATCCGCGTTTATTCATATAGGCAACAGCATTGTCGTTCAGGTGTACCATATGTTCAATTCCTTTCATAATTTAATAATATTACAGCAGTAATTGTAAAACAAAGTCCACAGATGGAAAGAATACCTGGTGTTTCGGCATAGAGTACCGCTCCGAATAACATGGCGGCAGCAGGTTCGCTGGAAGCAAGAATCGATGCCTTGCCGGCCTCCATATAGCGCATGGATAAAGAATATAGTGCATAAGGCAGGACGGATGATACCAGCGCATGAATAATCAGGATAAAAAAGGTGATCCTTTGCTCTGAGACAATCATACTGCTTAAAGAGTGTATATTACTGAAAGGCAGCATCGTCATGCCGGAAAAGAGTGTGCCGTAAAAAGTAATCGTCAGGAAATGATATCCTTTTTGTGTGACTTTTTTGCTTATGATTCCATATACAGCATAGAAAAAGCTTGCCAGAATTCCGCAGAGAATTCCTGTTATGCTCCAGGAAAGTCCATTGCTTTCCAGTACTCCGCTTACCAGTACACAGCCAATGAGTGCGAGTGTTACACAGGTCAGTTTGTGTCTGGTTATCGGTTCATGGAAGAATATAGCAGCCAGAAACAGAACAAAGACCGGAGACATGGCAAGTAACACGGCAGAAAGTGCAAGAGATCCTTTCGTAACGGAAATATTATAAAAGACACTGAGGGCGGTCATGCCGATCATGCCGCTTCCGATAAAAAGCCAGAAGTCACGCCGATGTACATAAAATAAATGTCGGTTATAGAATAGAATCCATATGCCAGTGATCAGAGCTGCAAGCAACATCCGGAAACTAATGATGGAAAAGTTGTCGAGACCATCGTGTTCCAGTGTACGGACAAAGATTCCGGTAGCACCCCAGCAGATGCCGGAGAAAAATGGCAGCAACCAGGCGTATTTGGTAAGTTTCTGATTCATAAGTACCACAATCCTTTGTAAATATAATAAATTAAGTATAACACAAAAACGGACATTGTTATGAGAACATGTCCGTTTTGTGCATTTTTATGAATCACTATAATCGATTGGAATTATCTTTCAAATGAATATACTCCGCTACAGACCGGTCAAAAGTCTTGATATGTTGGAACAGCCAGTCTACAACATTGCGCTTTACCTGTTCGATAAACTGATCATCAGGTCCTTCATTTTCATTCAGATAATCGTATAATTCCTGAATAGATGTTTTGAATTCTTCATGCTTTGCATGGTGACCGGAAAACTCCGGGTAAGATACCTTTTTCTGAAGTTCCTCTTCTTCCTGAAAATGAAAATTCGTATATTCATCAAGGTAATCTAACATTTTGATTGCTTTGATCTTACTGTCACCGGATTCGCATGCTGCGACAAACTGCCGGATGCGATCGATCAGTTCCTGGTGCTGGGAATCGATGGTTTTGTTGCCTGTAATTAAGTTATCGTCAAATGTAATATTCATAGAGAAACCTCCTGTCTTTGGTACACATTGAATCCTCGTCCCGCATAGTCTATAATGAATCGTAGAAAATGTTTATCAGCAGAGAAAAGGATTGGATTATGAAGTTACAACAGTTACAGATATTTCAGAACCTGACAGAAGAAGAACTGGAAAAAAGTCTTGTCTGTTCACAGGCTGTAGTAAAGAAATATCCGAAAGGTACCTATATTTTCCGTCAGGGAGATGTGCCGTTAAAATTATACTTCATATTGGAAGGAATGGTTGAGCTTGGCAGTATCAACCTGAATGGCAAGATTACCCGAAGCAGTTATGTTACGGTGGGTGAGGAGTTTGGCGAAGTAGAAATGTTTCTGCGCCAGTCTGCTTACTCCGGTTATGCAAAAGCAAAAAATGAAGTGTCGGTTCTGGAGGTTTCACAGAATTTCTTTGGCGGAAGATGCGAAAGAAACTGTGTACATCACAGTAAGGTTGTCTTCAATATGCTTCAGCTTTTTGCGGAAAAAGCAGAGAAACATAACCGTCAGATAGAAGTTCTTACCAGTGGGAATCTGCGTCAGCGTGTAGCGGCGTACCTGTTGGAAAACTGTGATCCGGACTACCGGGTCCGTCTGCATATGAACAGGGAAGATCTGGCAGTATATCTGAATACTACAAGACCATCTCTGTCGCGCATGCTGCTTACTTTGCAGGATGAAGGTATCATCCGTCTTGTGGGCCGTAAGGTAATCGAGATCACGGATTATGAAAGACTGCAGTCGGAAGAGTAATTAATCTTCTGCAACAAATACATCTTTTCCTAATCCACAGATTGGACATACCCAGTCATCCGGAATATCTTCAAAGGCTGTGCCCGGTGCGATTCCGTTATCCGGGTCTCCTACAGCTGGGTCATATTCGTAGCCACATGGTTCACATACATATTTTTTCATAATTAAAATCTCCTTTTTATTAAAACTTATTTGTTATTAACTGGTGTCTTACAACTTATGTTGTAATTAAAGTATAGCGCTTTTATGGGGAATGGTTTGTAACAAATGTTACGAAAATAAGAGAAAGTTGATAATTTTATATCAATTCAATTGGAAATTTCCAGATTAAAACGGAAAAATATCAGTTGAAGAGATTGTATTAAAAGTTGTACATTATCTATAGAAAATCTGGTCGGAAAAAGATGCATCTAAAAGACTACAAAAGAAAAATTATAAAAGATTTATCTATGGAGATGTGTGATTATTATGGAAAAAAAGATGACGATTAAAGAAAGCTTTAATCTGGGACAGGGATGGCATCTGATGATATTTGCGATTCTTGCTATGCTGGTTACAAATGCGGGGGTAAATGATGGACTTAATATTGCGTTGCCGGCAATCTCAGAAGGTGCGGGATTAAACTATGAATTATGCCTGAGTATGGGAACGGTTGCTGGGTTTGTTGGCGTAGCAATGATGCTTGTAATTGCAAAATTCAGGGATCGGTTTGGAGGGCGAAAAGTAAGCGCAGCATTATTTGTTATATTTGGACTGACATATTATTTTTTGTTTTTGTGTGCGGCAAATATTGTAATGTATGCGTTGGCACAATGTATTATGGTTAGTTGTGGACAGGGATGTTTTTATCTGTGTACAGGACCAATGCAGTCTGACTGGTTCCCAAAGAAACGAGGCGTGGTTAATGGAATCAGCACGATTGGAGCTAATATTGGTACTGCAATTCTGGCACCGATGATGACAGCACTTTTAACATTTGCAGATTACAAAACAAGTTTATCAGTGTTTGCAGTTGCAGCAGTAGTGCTTGGAATTTATGCTTTTGTAAAATTACGCGATGATCCGAGAGAAGCGGGTATGTATCCGGATAATGTGTCTAAAGAAGTATATGAAAAAGAATATAAGCAGTTATCTCAACATGATGAATATGTCAGTGACTGGACAATTCCTAAAATGTTAAGATGCAAAGAAGTATGGCTTGCAGCTATTGTTCCGGGATTTATTACTCTTGGACTTCTGGGAATTATTACGCAGTTTGTAAAACGTAATACGGCACTTGGCCTTTCACAGGGAGCGGCAGTATCTGCAATGACAGTTGCGGGCTTGATAGGTATTATTGGAAGTTATGCAATTGGATATCTGGATACAAAGATCGGAACAAAGAAAGCATGTATGATCTATTGTGGAATCTTTGCACTGGGAATTGCCTGTAATTTACTTGCTAC
>ERZ1026882.1345-NODE-1345-length-10501-cov-9.972047_pt1 | contig 10501 bp, 7 predicted proteins | sample MGYA00380171_ERZ1026882 | MGnify/ENA primary metagenome ERZ1026882 (study PRJEB33269, sample SAMEA4719807) | human gut metagenome | biome: human-associated habitat; feature: organic feature; material: feces | place: Cameroon | collected 2013-10 ...
CCGTCTGGTTTTCAGGCGGGCATTTTCTTTTGCCGGAATATGGTGTTTCCACTTTTATCGTGGTACAATAGATGCAAGAATCATTTTTCAGGAAAAGCATCCTGCTATCCGATTTATAGGACACCCATTGTTGTAAAATCAGGATGTCCACCTATCACAAAAAATAAGGAGCAACGTATGCCAAACGATAAGATCACCGCCGTAGGTGCCAACATTGCCGAAAAAGCCGCCATGATCTGGAACGTAGCCGATATGCTGCGCGGGCCGTTCAAGCCCCACGAGTACGGTCTGGTCATTCTGCCCATGACCGTGGTGAAGCGGTTCCACGACTGCCTGCTGCCCACCCATCAGGCGGTGCTGGACACCTACGAGAAGGTGAAAAAGCTGCAGGTCATCGACGGCTTTTTGCAGAAAGCCTCCGGTTACCAGTTCTATAACACCAGCCGGTTCACCTTCGAGACCCTGCTGGCAGACCCGGACAACATTGAGTCCAACTTCCGGGATTACCTGTCCGGTTTCTCTGCCAACGCACAGGATGTGCTGGCAAAGTTCGACTTTGACAACATCATCAAGCGGATGGTGGAGAGCAACACCCTCTACCTCGTTATCAAGGAGTTCGGCTCCGAGAAGGGCTATCTTGGCCCGGACAAGATCAGCGCCGTGGACTGCGGCTACATCTTTGAGGATCTGGTGCGGCGGTTCTCCGAGAGCTTTGGCGAGGAGGCCGGAGCGCACTTCACCAGCCGGGATATCATCTACCTGATGACCGACCTGCTGCTGTCCGAAGCCGACCTCGACACCAGCAGCATGACCGTTTACGATATGGCCATGGGTACCAGCCAGATGCTCAGCTGCATGGAAGAGCGCATCCACGAACTGAACAGCGACATTGAGGTGACCTGTTTCGGGCAGGAGTTCAACCCCTCCACCTTTGCCATTGCCAAGGCGGACATGATGATCCGCGGCGGCGACCCTAATAATATGCGTTTCGGCGACACTTTGTCGGAAGATCAGTTTCCCGGATTCACCTTCCAGTACATTATCTCCAACCCGCCCTTCGGCATCGACTGGAAGCGGGAGCAGAAGGCGGTGGAAGCCGAAGCCGCCCGGGGCGAGATGGGGCGTTTCGCCCCCGGTCTGCCCAAGATCAGCGATGGTCAGCAGCTTTTTGTGCTGAACGGTCTTGCCAAGCTGGCAAACAAGGGCAAGATGGCCATTATCCAGAACGGCTCTCCCCTGTTCAGCGGCGATGCCGGCAGCGGCCCCAGCAACATCCGGCAGTATATTCTGGAAAACGACTGGCTGGACTGCATCATCCAGCTTTCCACCGATATGTTCATGAACACCGGCATTTCCACCTACATCTGGGTGCTCAGCAAGGATAAGCCCGCCCACCGCGCGGGCAAGGTGCAGCTCATTGACGCCAGCCACTGCTTTGAGCCCCGCCGCAAGAGCATCGGCACCAAGCGCAACGACATCACCGATGCCTGCCGGGAGCTGATCGTCACCGCCTACGGCGAGTTTGCCAACGGCAAGGTGTACGGCGACAAGAACGGCATCTACTGCGAGAGCAAGGTGTTCGAGAGCGTGGAGTTCGGCTACAACAAGATCGTGGTAGAGCGCCCCCAGCGGGACGAGGCAGGCAGCATCCTCCTGAAACGCGGCAAGCCTGTGCCGGACACCAGCCTGCGGGACACCGAAAATGTGCCGCTGGTGCAGGATATTGACGCCTACTTTGCCCGCGAAGTTCTGCCCTACGCCCCTGATGCATGGATTGACCACAGCAAGACCAAGGTGGGCTACGAGATCCCCATGACCCGCTATTTCTACGAGTATCAGGCACCGGAAGCCGTGGAGGATATCGTGGCACGCATCACCGCACTGGAACAGGATATCTCCGCCGGGCTGGCAGAGCTGTTCCATAAGGAGGGCTGACCATGGCACGGAAAATGAAAGACAGCGGCATTGAATGGATTGGGGAGATTCCGGAGGGCTGGGAAGTTGTACAACTCAAACGCTTCGCTGAAGTTCACAATGGTCGTGAAATTGACGTTGAAGTCGATAGTACCGATTCTTCTGCCGTTGGAGTATATGGCTCTGGTGGAGTTTTTAAATACACCAATCGTGCACAACACAGTGGAAAAGCTGTTCTTTTTGGGCGAAAAGGAACTCTCGGCAAGCCCTTGTATGTTGAAGGACAACTATGGGCAGTAGACACCATGTATTTTCTCACTTACAGTAATCGCCTACTTGAAAAGTTCAGTTATTATCAATTTTTAGCCTTTAACTGGGCTCCTTATATCACTCACACTGCTATTCCTAGTGTTGTTGCATCTGAAATTGTTGCTTGTTATTTTCCTATTCCACCGTTAGAGGAACAGGCAAAAATCGCAGATTACCTTGACAATGGTTGTGCTTCACTTGATGCAATGCTTTCCAAAACTCGCTCCAGCATTGAGGAATACAAAAAGCTCAAGCAGGCAGTTATTACGCAGGCTGTTACCAAAGGCGTGCGTGGTGAGCGGGAAATGAAGCCAACCATTTTCACTCGTTGGAGTGAAATACCGTTTGACTGGGATTTGAAACGAGTAAAATCATGCGTTGCATCTATTACCTCCGGTTTAAGCGCTGTTACCGATGACACTAATTCTGAAGAATCCGGCAGCTTTATTCTTCGCACAAGTGCCGTTTCATCCGGTTTCTTTATTCCAACTGAGGTAAAACCTGTTTTGAAATCGGCTGTCAATCGCTTGATTTGTCCGGTTGAGCCTGACACCCTTATTGTAAGCAGAATGAACACGGCATCTATGGTTGGCGCTTGCGCTTACGTTGCAAACAAACATCCCTATATTTTTCTCCCAGATAAACTATGGAAAATCAAATTTCATCCAAGTTATCACACTAAATATATGTGGTACGCTCTAAATTCTGTCCCTGCCAAGTCATGGTTCTCCGAGCTCGCAACAGGTGCAAGCGCTTCCATGCAAAATATTTCTATTAGCGATTTTACAAGTAACCATCTTCCTATACCAGCCTTTTCCGAGCAAGAAGAAATCGCCGACTACCTTGACGCCAAGTGTGCCGAGATTGATAAGCTGATTGCAAAGAAAGAGCAACTGGTAAAAGAACTGGAAAGCTATAAGAAAAGTTTGATTTATGAGGTTGTAACAGGGAAACGGGAGGTGTAAAATGTGAGTAGCAAGAAAAAACCTACCGTTAATCAACATATTGTTCCTCAAGCATATCTCCGAAGATTTGCTACACTCACTGAAAACAAGAACTATCAAATTGGGGTCGGGATACGAAAAAAGGACGGATGCAACTTTTTTGCAACAACACAGTCCGTTAAAAATGTAGGTTTTGTAAAAAACGTTTACGAATTTGATTGCAGAAAAGACACTCCAAATTATTGGGAAAATTACTTTGCCGAAGTAATTGAGCCTTTCTGCGGCACAGAATTATCTAATATCATTAGCAATATCGAATCATCTCAAAAGGCTGCTGTTGTTTTAAGTCATGAAGATAAATGCAATCTTTCTGTATTTATTTGCCATCAAATTTTCCGCAGTCCTCAGGCATTAGAGAAATCCATACAGATTGGTCAAAAATCCATAGAGCGAGGAAAGAAAGAAGCTCAGTCAAAACTCAAGTCCTCATTCCCACCAATTCTTCATTCCTTTCTTTTAAGCGCTTTAGACCGTGCAGACTTTTCTAAGGATGAAATCAAAGATGTCTTTATGCAGTCTATGTCTGATGTCAATCGGCAGGAGGAAAGAATTAACGCTCTTCTCGATAAAGTTTGGATTGTTTACGAAAATACTACTCAGCTTCAATTTATTACAAGTGATAATCCTGTATGTCGAAGAAATTATGTAACCAACTCTTTTTCTTTTGAAGATAACGCCTTAAAAAATCCAAACTCTATCATTTTATTTCCTTTAACCCCTACGATTTTAATAGAAATTGCACCGTCTCAACTTCTGGGTGAGCATGCGCTAAAATATGATAGCCGAAAAATTTTATTAGAGCAGGATAACATTTCCTTTGTTGCTGCAGCTAATACATTCCAAATGTTACAATGTCATCGACAAATTTTTATGTCGTTAAATATGCTTCAGCATCTTGATGAATTGTCGAAAGCGAGCAAAATCAATGATTGAACAAATTATCAAGGAAATAAATATTTGCTTAGAAAACGAATGTTTTCTCTCAGCACTTGGTATGGCACTTACACTCCCTGACATTTGCGGAAAAGCAGAATATCCAACAGACGGTGTTACCAAAAGGTATATCAAATGGACAAATGAATATATTAGCGCTTATGAAAAGGATGACAGTCCGTATGGAATTGATATGCCTTATTTAAGTGGCGAGGTTCTTTATAATCTGCGCAATGCTTTTCTTCATCAAGGGAATCCCAATATTGTATCTTCTGAAATCAAAGACATTCGCTGTAAAGTTGATGAATTCAACTTGGTCATTGGTAGTACTTTTTCGGGAGACACAAGCTCAGTCCATTATGGAAACGACCAGCAAATTGTTTACCGTCGACTCGATGTCAACATCGTTAATCTTTGTACAAAGCTCACCAGAACAGCAGAAGGCTACTACTGTGAAAACCATGAGAAGTTCAACTTTTTCAATTGCACCATTGACGATAGAAGAAAATTTTGATTTATGAGATTATAGAATAAAAGGTACAAGATATGTCAACTCTTTTCACTTACGATATGCTCCGTGACATTTGGGTTCCACTGCTTTCCGGTATTATCGGCGGATTATTTACTCTTATTGGTGTAATTCTAACTATTAAACACGAGCGAAAGAAAGACATTTCGGAGCATCTTCAGGAAATAAAACCCTATTTAGTTATTGTTCATCCATCGGAAGTCAAGCGTAGTGAATGGAATTCTCAACGATACATTTATATGCTTGACGATGAAAACGACTTCGATGAAGATGACGTTTCCACGCCACTTTACCGATGGGATTACCTTTGTTTATCTAATATCGGAAGTTCTATCGGTATTCTAAAATACATTAAAGTCAATGAAGACATCTATTCTTTTGATGAAAACTCTGCTATTCGCCCGGATGAGTGCTACCAGATTCATGGTTCTAGGCTTACAAACTTCACATCAGGTCATGTGAACTCCATCCACCTTGGCCTATATGATAAGTGCTTTAATTTTTATGAATACAATATTAGTTTCTCAATTAAAGAGCTTGCTCCAAGAGATCATCCCAGAGAAAATGAAAAGCTTTTGCACTTTGATACGATTGATTGTGTCCATAACCTATATCGTCCAAAGCAATCTTTTATTGGCAGCTTTTTCCATCACAGATTCTAAAAAGGTTTATTAACCACTATAAATAAGGAGGTCTAACCATGCCCCTCAACACCACCGAAAAGCAGTTTGAATCGGACATTGCGGCGGCGTTGCTCTCCCCTGCCGGGGGCTACACCCGCAACGGGGATTGCTACGACCCCAAGCTGGGGCTGTTTGTGGATACCCTGATCCGCTTTGTGCAAAAGACCCAGCCCAACGAGTGGGCATTTTTTGAAAAGCAGAACCCGGTAAACCCGGTGCGGAAGTTCTGCACGGCTTTTAACAATGCCTGCGATGCGGACGGACTGCTTTCGGTGCTGCGGTATGGGTTCAAGCACCGGGGACGGCGGTTCCGGGTGTGCTATTTTCAGCCGGAGTCCGCGCTGAACCAGAAGGATGCCCAGCGCTACGCCCAAAACGAGATCACCTGCAATCGGCAGTGGTTCTACTCCGACACAACCCACAATTCGGTGGATATGGTGCTGGCGGTAAACGGCATCCCGGTGTTTGCCTTTGAGCTAAAGAACCAGTTCACCGGGCAGACTGTGGAGAACGCCAAGCAGCAGTGGATGCACGACCGGGACCCCCGGGAGGTGTGTTTCCAGTTCAACAAGCGCATTCTGGGCTACTTTTGCGTAGACCTGACCGAGGTGTGGATGGCCACCCGGCTGGCGGGCAAGGACACCCGCTTTCTGCCCTTCAATCAGGGCTCCAACGGTGCCGGGCGGGACGGCGGCGCAGGCAACCCGCCCAACCCCAACGGCTACCTTACCGCCTACCTCTGGGAAGAAGTGTTCCAGAAGGACAGCATGATGGACATCCTGCAAAAGTTCATGAGCCTGCAGGACGGCAAGACCCTGATCTTTCCCCGGTATCATCAGCTGGACGTGGTGCGCAAGCTGGTGGCAGACGTGCGGCAGAAGGGTGCCGGGCAGCACTATCTCATTCAGCACAGCGCCGGGTCGGGCAAGTCCAACTCCATTGCATGGACGGCGTACCGGCTGGCTTCCCTGTTCAACACCGAGAACAAGCCGGTGTTTGCCAGCGTCATCGTGGTGACTGACCGCACCGTACTGGACGCGCAGCTGCAGGAGACCATCTCCGGCTTCGACCATACGCTGGGCGCGGTGGAGGCCATCGGCGAGGACAAAAACTCCGGTGACCTGCGGGATGCCATCAACAACGGCGCGCGCATCATCATCACCACGCTGCAAAAGTTCCCGGTCATCTACACCGAGGTGAACAAGACCGCCGGGAAGAACTATGCCGTCATCATCGACGAGGCGCACTCCTCCCAGACCGGCACCTCTGCTTTAAAGTTGAAAGCCGCCCTTGCCGACACCGAGGACGCGCTGCGGGAATATGCCGAGCTGGAGGGCAAAGCGGAGGACGAGATTGACCCGGAGGATGCGCTGGTGAAGGAACTGACCTCCCACGGGCGGCACAAGAACCTGTCCTTCTTTGCCTTTACCGCCACCCCAAAAGCCGCCACGCTGGAGCTGTTCGGCACCGAGTACCCGGACGGCAGCCACCACCCCTTCCACATTTACAGTATGCGGCAGGCCATTGAGGAAGGGTTCATTCTGGATGTGCTGCAAAACTACATGACCTATTCCACCTGCTTCAAGATCGCCAAGACCATCCCGGACAACCCCGACCTGCCTGCCAGCCGGGCGGCAAAGCTCATCCGCAAGTACGAGGAGCTGCACCCTTACAACATCAGCCAGAAGGCAAAGATCATTGTAGAGACCTTCCGGGAGACCACCAGCCACAAGATCGGCGGGCGGGGCAAGATGATGGTGGTCACCTCCTCCCGGCTGGCGGCGGTGCGGTACTTCCACGAGGTCAAGCGCTACATTGCCGAGCAGGGCTATGACGATGTGCAGATCTTAGCGGCATTTTCCGGTGCCGTACCGGACGGCGGCGTGGAGTACACGGAGCAGTCCCTGAACGTCCGCGCCGACGGCAGCCACATTGCGGAAAGCCAGACCAAAAAAGAGTTCCACAACAACTTCAATGTGCTCATCGTGGCAGAAAAGTACCAGACCGGCTTTGACGAGCCGTTGCTCCACACCATGATCGTAGACAAAAAGCTGAAGGGCGTCAAAGCGGTGCAGACCCTCTCACGCCTGAACCGTACCTGTCCCGGCAAAACCGACACCTTTGTGCTGGATTTTGTGAATAAGGCAGAGGACATCCGGGAGGCATTCCAGCCGTTTTATCAGGAGACGTTTCTGGAGCAGGAGGTCAACACCGACCTCATTTACAAGACCCAGAAGGAGCTGCGGAGCTTTGCCGTCTATTCCGATGCAGACGTGGAAGCCTTTTCCAAGGAATATTTCCGCAGCACCAAGCAGGACAAAAACGCCGTGGGCCGCATGAGCAGCGTTTTAAAGCCCGTGGCAGACCGCTACAACCAGAAAACGCAGGCCGAGCGGTACCAGTTCCGCCGCCTGCTGCGCAGCCTTGTCAAGTGGTACGGCTACGTTTCACAGGTAGCGCGGATGTTCGATGAAGAGCTGCACAAAGAGAACGTATTCTGTGCTTACCTGCTCAAGCTGCTGCCGCCGGACGAGGTCTCTCCGCTGGACTTGGAGGGCAAATTGCAGTTGGAGTATTACAAGCTGCAAAAGACCTTTGCCGGTGCTATCGAGCTGGAACACGCCAAGGGTGTCTACGAGCCGGTCACCCAGAAAGGCGCTCTCGGCCACGACCCCAAGGAGCCGCTGGACGAGATCATTCTGAAGATCAACGAGAAGTTCAAGGGCGAATTCACCAATGCTGACCGGGTGTTGCTTACCGCCCTGCATGACCGTTTGCTGGCCGACCCGAAGCTGGCAAAGCTGGCGCGCAGCTCCGACCCACAGATTTTTACCGAGAGCATCTTTCCCAAAGCCTTTGACACCGCCGCACAGGACAGTTATCTTGAAGCGCAGGACACCTTCTCCTCCCTGTTTGAGGACACCAGCAAGTATAAGGCTATCATGTCGGCATTGGCAGAGTGGCTGTACGGGGAGTTCCGCAAGAAGTAAAACAGTTTTCCTTTTTATTTGCCTAAAACAGCCTGCATCCAACGGATGCAGTTCAAGGGTTTGGGTATCCCCAACAAGTATTTTTGCAACGCAAATGGTGTTTGTATAGACAGACACATTGCTTGCGGGCGCTATGAATCCTTTCAACGTGCTTCCCAGATTTGAAAATCATTTTGCAATCAGGACCGTCCGTTTTCAAGTTCAACTTGAAGCGGGCGGTTATTTTTCTGCACAAAAATTTTCGAGTTTGCAACCGCAGCAAGCAGGTATTAGCACAAGAATGCGCTAGTTCCGCACCTTAACGGTCGCTGAATAAGCAAATTTTCTTGGAGAAAAAATTATTTTAGAAAAATCGTCGTTGATTCATTCAATATTGTACAAAACCGGAACTATTACTTCCGGTTTTGAAGGCAAAAAGCGGAAGTATCACTTCCTAAAAAATCGAGCAATTTTATGGTATGCTCTATCCAGAGCCGTTCACAAGAACCGGACCTCCCAAGTCCGGTTTTCTCCCTCAAAACCGGACCTGATACGTCCTAAAAACACTTGTTTGATTGTGATATGCTTTCTACAAGCCTTCATCGAACCTTGAGAACCGAATGACCGTCTGCATGGGATACCCGGCGATGACCCCGCAAGGGAGAGCCGGAAAACGCCGCTGGAAGGGGGTAGGAAGTCCGTGCAGAGAGAACGGCACTCCAAATTTGAGATCACGTTGATACGCAAAACCGGAACCAGTAGTTCCGATTTTGCCTTGAAATTCATCTCATATCCCTTAAAAACCGGAACTACCAGTTCCTAAAAACAAAATTTACGATGTGATACACTAAGCCCACAGAAGCACATTCTTCATTGCTTTCACACCAGTTCAGGCATTGAATGTCCGATTTTTAGCAGAAATTTAAATCAACTTTCGTAAAAACCGGACGTAATATGTCCTAAAAGCTTTTCTATGGATGTGTTAATCTAGTTTTAAATCCATTGTTGAACCTTGAAAATCACATGACCATCTGCATGGGATACCCGGCGATGACCCCCAAGTGGGAGAGCCGGAAAACGCCGCCGGAAAAAAGGGGGAATAGGAAGCCCTTGATCCCGAATTTCAATCTCAGATTCCTGCATTGACCGATGAAGAATTTCAGCAACTGGAAGAAAACATTCTTTCAGAGGGCGAAGTCCTGTCTCCCCTGATTGTCTGGGGCAACATTCTTGTTGATGGCCACAATCGCTATAAGATTCTCCAGCAGCACCCAGAAATTCCTTATACCACCCGTTCGATTTCCTGCACCTGCGAAACCCGTGAAGATGTTCTTGCATGGATCTGCAAACATCAGCTGGGTCGTCGGAATCTGACGCCCGAACAGAAAAAGTTCCTGATTGGAAAGCAATATCATTCTGAAAAATCCACTCGTGGGGGAAATCATGGCAATCAGTACACACAGGTGGCAAACTGTCAAATTGACAATTTGCCATCGGTAGAAAACACGACTGAACGAATCGCCAAAGAAAATAATGTAAGCCCCTCTTTTGTAATTCGTGCCGAGCAATTCATGAAAACCGTTGAGCTGATGGAAAAATACTGCCCCGGCATTCAGGAAGAAATTTTATCCGGCAAACTTAAGCTATCCCAGCGAGAGGCTACCATTATCCGTGGAACTCCCACGGAAGCATTGCCCATCGTGGTATCAACGTGGCGAGAGGAAAAGCTGAACGGTAAACCAGACGATAGTGCAGACACCTATGAAAATTCAGAATTGCTTTCCAAGGTCACCGAAAGCAATTTCTCTAGTGCTGCCACATCAAAGATCCAAACGTCTGATCCACTCTCGGAGAATCGACCTTTTATTTCATCGGGAAAGCGCAGCACCGAACTCCAGACCATTCGTGAGCTAGGAGAAAAGATGGCAACGGTTGATCATGTCGCCGATGCCGAAGGGATGTTTTGCGAAATCAAAAGTGCCTCTGATAGCTTTATTTTCCGCCTCGAACACTGCTTTGCTCTTTATCCTGACTTTCTGACAAATGTAGAGATTGAAGCAAAAGTTATTGCTGCTTTGCAAAAAGCAGAAAGCTATATTGTGCATCTGAAAGAACAGCATCGGCAGCATCTTCTGGAGACTGCCAACAGCCAGTAAAATG
>ERZ1026882.1346-NODE-1346-length-10499-cov-7.360781_pt1 | contig 10499 bp, 8 predicted proteins | sample MGYA00380171_ERZ1026882 | MGnify/ENA primary metagenome ERZ1026882 (study PRJEB33269, sample SAMEA4719807) | human gut metagenome | biome: human-associated habitat; feature: organic feature; material: feces | place: Cameroon | collected 2013-10 ...
CTGAGGCTCGGAAAATCAAAATTTCAAGCAAGCTTGATTTTGTTTTTCTCTCGCCTTGCACTATCTTTGCAAAAAAATTAATAATCAGAGTGGAAACGAAATATATCTTCGTAACGGGAGGCGTGGTTTCTTCGCTTGGAAAAGGAATCATTTCTTCCTCATTGGCGCGATTGCTGCTTTCGCGCGGTTTTAGAGTGACTATCCAAAAGTTTGACCCGTATATCAACATCGATCCGGGCACATTGAACCCCTACGAGCATGGCGAATGCTATGTGACTGTCGACGGCCACGAAGCCGACCTCGACCTCGGTCACTATGAGCGTTTCACCAACGTCCACACTACTCGCGCGAACAACATCACCACCGGGCGTATCTACCAAAGCGTCATCGACAAGGAGCGCCGCGGAGACTATCTCGGCAAGACGGTGCAGATTATCCCTCACATCACCGATGAAATCAAACGCAACGTGAAATTGCTCGGAAACACCGGCAAATACGATTTCGTAATCACGGAAATCGGCGGCACCGTGGGCGACATCGAGTCGCTGCCGTTCCTCGAGAGCATGCGTCAGCTGAAATGGGAGCTTGGCTCTAACTGCATCTGCATCCACTTGACATATGTGCCGTTTCTCAACGCCGCAAAGGAGTTGAAAACGAAGCCTACGCAACACTCTGTAAAGCAACTGCAGGAGGTGGGCATCCAGCCCGACGTGCTTATCCTGCGCACAGAAAAGGAAATCCCGACAGCAATGCGCCGCAAGGTGGCATTGTTCTGCAACGTGTCGCCCGACGCTGTCATCCAATCCATCGACATGCCGAGCATCTACGAGGTGCCGATGGGCATGCACGCCCAGCATCTCGACGAGATTATCCTGAAAAAAACCAACACTCCATACGAGGGCGAGCCCGACATGAGTCAGTGGAAAAACTTCCTCGACAAGATGAACAATGCCACAGAGACTGTCACAATCGGTCTTGTGGGCAAATATGTCGAGCTTCAGGACGCATACAAGTCAATCAACGAGGCTTTGTTCCAAGCAGCCACCTACAACAACCGCCGTCTCAAGCTCGTGAGCATCCACTCCGAGAAGGTGAACGACGACAACGTGGAGTCACTGCTCAAGGACATGGACGGCGTGATTGTGGCTCCGGGATTCGGTCAGCGTGGCATCGAAGGCAAATTCTCTGCGCTTAAATGGTGCCGCGAACACGACAAACCGACATTCGGCATCTGCCTGGGCATGCAGTGCATGGTGATTGAGTACGCTCGCAACGTGCTCGGACTGAAGGATGCAAACAGCACCGAGATGAACCCGCAGACTCCTTACAACGTCATCGACCTTATGGAGGAACAGAAGAGCATATCCAACATGGGCGGCACTATGCGTCTGGGCGCATACGACTGCGTGCTCAAAGCCGGTTCGAAAGCGGCTGAGGCTTACGGCTCAACACACATCAGCGAGCGTCATCGCCACCGCTTTGAATTCAACGAGGAATTCCGCAAGCAATTTGAGGACGCTGGCATGAAATGTGTTGGCGAAAACCCTGACACACACTTGGTTGAAGTCGTTGAGATTCCAGAAAAGAAATGGTATATCGGCACACAGTATCACCCTGAGTACAGCAGCACGGTGCTTTCTCCAAACCCGCTGTTCCTCAGCTTCGTGAAAGCCGCCATCGACAATCAAAAGAAATAAAATAAATAACAGAAGAAAATAATGGACAAAAACACGATTCTCGGCTTGTTGCTGATGGGTGTGGTAATCTTCGGATTCTCAATGCTCAACTCGGGCGACGACCAAAGCAACCAGCCGACAACCGAAAAGACTGAAAAGGCTGACGCAAAACAGGCCACAACCGACATTGCCGACAGCCTCAACGCCAACGAGCTTGCCCGCATCAAGACCATCGTGCGCCAATACGGCAAGCAGGACGGCGACAAGATGGTGCTGACAAACGACAATGTGAGTTTCACCGTCGCTTCCGACAGCCTTACCGGCTCGGTTATGATGGACGGCAATATGACCGTGGCTCTCTCTGATTTGCAGCACGCTCCGTCGGCCGACAACCGCCTGCTCTACAACGCGGCGATGAAGAAGGTGCGCGACGCCGCCGAAAATGTGGCTAAATACTCCGACTTCGTGCAGTTTGTTGGCGGTGGAAACAAGACCGTAAAACTTGAGAACGAGCTGCTGACGCTCGACCTCTCTTCGAAAGGCGGTCAAATAGCGAAGGCTACGCTGAAGAAATACAACGCTTTCCAACATGGAAAAGATGGCAACTGCGTGCTTTTCGACAGCAAGCACAATTCTTACGGATTCGCCATCAACACCGACACACACCGTTTCGACACCAAGGAGTTCAACTTCACTCCGGTGCAGGAAAACGACTCTACGGTGCTGATGAAACTCGACTTCGGAAAGGGCGTTTACTTCGGCATCCGATACACGCTTCCTAAAAACAGCTATCTCGTGCGCATGGAGGTGGTGCAGCAGAACATGGCTGCCGTTATCTCTTCCAACGTGTCGACAATGGACTTTGAATGGGACCAGAAGATGATGCGCCACGAGAAAGGTCAGACCTTCGAGGAGCGCAACAGTGGTGTGTTCTACAAATTCTCGGGCGACAACGTGGCCAACCTCAGCGAGACAAGCAACGACGAGGATAAGACCAACAACCACTTGAAATGGGTGGCGTTCAAATACCAGTTCTTCTCTTGCGTGCTTATCGCCGACCAGCACTTCATCGGAGCCGCTCCTATGAAAAGCGCTGTCATCGACAAGAACAGCGAGGAGCACAACGACTTCCTCAAAGACGTGTCGTTCAACAGCTCGCTTGAATACAACGTGAACAATCCGAAACCAGCGGCGTTCAACTTCTTCCTCGGCCCGAACGAGTACAAACTGCTCTCGTCGTTTGACGACAAGATCTCGCCCGATGAGGATTTGGAACTCACTCGCCTGATTCCATTAGGATGGTCAATGTTCCGCTGGATAAACACTTGCATCATCATCCCTATCTTCAACTTCTTGGGAACGATGAACTTGAACTACGGAATCATCATCCTGCTGCTCACAATCTTCATCAAACTCGTGCTCTTCCCGCTCACCTATAAGAGCTTCTCTTCACAGGCGAAGATGCGCGTGCTCGCTCCCGACATCAAGGAAATCAACGATAAATACCCTGGCAACGAAAACGCGATGAAGCGCCAGCAGAAGATGATGGAGCTTTACAACCGCGCGGGCGCCAACCCGATGAGCGGATGTCTGCCGATGATTCTGCAATTGCCGGTCTACGTGGCTATGTTCTCATTCCTGCCTTCATGCATCGAGCTGCGCGGAGAGTCGTTCCTTTGGGCTTCCGACCTGTCGGCGCCCGACATGATTCTCGAATGGGATGCAAACATCCCTGTCATCAACTGGATTTTTGGACACCATCTGAGTCTCTTCTGCTTGCTGATGACGGGTGTGAACATCATCTACACCTACCTCAACATGCAGGCAAACCCGAGCAACAACCAGATGCCGGGAATGAAGTGGATGATGTACCTGATGCCGGTGATGTTCCTCGTGTTCTTCAACGACTATGGAGCCGGTTTGAGCTACTACTACTTCATCTCTCTGCTCATCACAATCGCTCAGACATACGCTTTCCGATTCATCATCAAGGAAGACAAGGTGCGCGCCAAGATGGCTGAAAATGCCAAGAAACCGCGCAAGAAGAGCGGATTCATGGCTCGCCTCGAGGCTGCCCAGAAACGACAGGAGGCGATGCTCCGCGAACAGCAGAAACGCAAGAAATAATTCTGACTATTGCCCTGCGGCAATACTTTTATAGACAAAAGGACTGACACCACGTGCCAGTCCTTTTGGGTTATATATGCTCAACGTAAAAAAGACGGAATACGTGAGCTCTGCGCCACAAAACAATGTCAACGCGCGATGCGGCTATTCTACCACTATCTTCCGTGTCTTGCCAGCCACATGCACCAGGTAAATTCCGGCAGACGGAACGGTCACGACATTATCTTTTCCTTTGTAGATTAGCGCACCGTTGATGCCATAGACCTCTACCGATGTAAAATATCCGATGATTTCAATCTGATTGCCTATCGCTCTGATTGTGTTGCCGTCAGCCACGGTGTCTTCCACTCCGGAGAACCCACTTATGTTGCTGAATTCATTCCAGACTTCCGCCTGTTTATAGGCAGCAACTGATCCTTCCGGAACAATCAATTCGCAGTTTGTTTTATTGACTCCGTTAAACACTTTGAAGCCACACACTGGCGGAATTTCAGCCAACGATGTTATCTTCACCAAGCCGCAGCAATATGCGAAAGCATATCCCCCAATGCTCGTCACGCTGTTGGACAATGTCAGTTCGGTCAAGCCGCTGCAATTCAAGCATTTGCAAATTGCTTTATATCAGTGATTTGAAAGTTAAATGGTAGAAAAGTGGTGACGTGAATTCTGAATAGATTGAAAAAGATGAAGATTTAACACATCTAACTTTCATTTACAACAAAAAAATGGATAAATACGGCATTTTGCAAATCATGATACGAATTTCTTGTCTTTGAGTTTATAATACTTCAACGCACGAACCATCAAACACTCACAATCCTTTTTCCATTGTTCTTTACCACATAATTCATCAACATTTGATTCTTCAGAAAAACGTCCGTCCTTACATACTCTGTACATTGGACATATATCTCCATCGATTTTTTGTAATCTGCGAAAGATTAGTTCGAATCCTACAAGAGTAGCAGTCTCAAGATACGGATGCCCAGTTTCATTATTATTTGGCAAATATGTCATTTCTGGTGTCTCTATATATGGCAAGCCGTATGCATTTACCAGTGTCATAAATTGTTTTCTGTCTTTTATATCACCTGTATATAGCCACATTAGTAAGCCGCAGAAGCCAGATTCATAATCTTGTATAAAGCTGTCAATTACTTTGTCATAGTATTCTAAAGTACACCCACACATGAACTGTAATGACTCTTTATATTCATTAAGCATGTTTTGCCCTATATAATCCATTGAACATTTTTCGTTTTTATATGCCACGGAAGAAGTTTGGATGAATTCCTTGAATAATTCAACTCCTTTTAAACCAGAATGATTCTTGGCAAAATCGAGAGCTGTAAAGAAACCCACTCCAGGGTTATCATACATTAAAGCGCACATACAAATAGTAATAATCTGCAATTCATCATCTTCTATTTCTGGATACCAGTATTTACAGATAATTTCAGCAGATTCATATGGAATTTGGTTATGCTCAACCTCCGGCCAAATCTTCCTTTGAATCAAATGAGCCATGCTCTCAATGATACAATAATAGCCAAAATTGAAGCCGTCCTCATACACTTCATCTTCGGTATAATCATATACACCTATCTTAACAGCTTTCTTCTCTTCTTCTGCAATTCGTATTTCTCGTCTATCAATCTCAACATCACCCACAATATGGCCACAACTTTTGCTACCGCACACCGCTTTTACACGGTTTCTATAACGAGAAATTCCTTCGTTGTGCTCCCATATTCCAAATGGTATTACAACTTTATCCGCACCTTCCAAAAATGCTCTTGTTTCAATAAAGAGCAGGTTTGCCATTTTACAGAATTGAGAGCCGTATAAAGTCGCAAAATGTTGATAGTAGTGCACATACTCATGCACAAAAATGCTATATTTCCTATCGTCACTTAACCCCTCTTCAGTAAAATCAATATGTTCATTCAGAACCATATGTAGATGGTCTGTCTCATATCTGCCATTCTGTTCTCCTTCAAATAAAGTCATGCTAATGGAATTGAGCTAAATCAAATCAGTGACTAACAGAAATTATAACCCACTTACCATCATTATCCTTGCCTTCGCGTTTCAAAACACCATTTTTTTTCAATGCAGAAAGGTCGCGTTCGATGGTGCGCTGGCTCACCGACAAAGTCTCCGACATTTGTTTGCCGGTGATTGTCGGAGACTCTTTGATGAGATTAAGTATTTTATGCTGACGCTCAGTGAGTTTCGTCTCCGACATATCTCCGTCATAGTCTCCGACATTCGGGGTGTCGGAAGAGGCAAAGATGATGGTTTGAAATTGGGTCGGAGTGGATTTGAACTTGGGTTTTAGCTCGTCCCTATAACCTTCCAAGGCTTTGGTCTCATTACAAATGCGTGTGAGTCCGCTTCCTCGTTTCTCCATATAGTCAAGTTGAGCCATCACGTTTGCAAGTATGGGATTACGTCTCTCAGAAGACACATCTTTGATGTCTAAATCTTGAATCAGCATACCATTGTACATTCCTCCTGGAGATGTGACTGTGAGGCGATCGTTGTAAATGTCGAGATGAACTTCACTGCCCATCACTGTGTAGTCACGATGGATGAAATGGTTTACCATTGTTTCAAGAACTGCACGTTCCGCATACTCTGGTTTATTCTTTCGCCCATCAGGCAGTTTCTCCCAGCCTCTCTTGGTGTTTGACTTCACAAAGTTCATTGCTTCACGGAGCAGCATGAGGACATTGCCTGTAAACTCTGCATCATTGATGGCGTCGCCCTTTTCCGTTCCATCCCATCGTGTGCAGTATAAGCGTGATTGCCACAATGGGCAGTCATCGGCAAACAGTGCGCCTGCATTCGTTAGGTTTCCTGTACCTGTTACCAGCCCAAGCGATAAGAGATACTTCTTGTCCCATTCTTGTTTCGTGCGATCTTTGAAAGTGTTCGCTAATATCGTGAAAGAATAGTCTTCGACCTTATAATCCGTGTGAAGGGAATCGTAGGTTTTATTAGAACCTTTCAGTACTAAACGTACCATTTGCTCTGCCGTGGCAGGAAGACTTTCATCACCAACACGAACAAAGGCAATGCGCTGACCATCTCCAACGTAATAATATGGGGTATAATGCCCTGCGTTGACTTTGAGTTGCAAGATATGTAAACCATCTATATCATGGGGAATCATCTCAACCTCTGGCAGTGGATCCATATAGTCACGAATTCTGCTACTGATAGCCTCGCAAACATGCTGCACATCTTCAAGTCCTTTGACTATGCCATCATTATCAATGCCAAAGAAAAGGGAACCACCCAAGCCATTGGCAAAAGCGCTCACGCTCTTCAACCAGCTCTTAGGTTTCTTCTCCTCAAGCATAACCTTGAAGTCGTATGCAGTACATTCTGCTATCAAAGCCTTTAATTCCATTGTATATGAATACTCGTTTCTTATCTTGCAAAGGTACATAATTTTATTGAGAACAAGGCATAAAATCATTGTTTCGCGCGTACGTATTTTAAGCAAATTTTATCTAAAATCACACTTACATGGCACAAAAAAGTTGCCATAATTGAAGTTTTTTCGTATCTTTGCAACACATAGTGGCATCATGCCATCTTTTGCAAGACATATTGCTCACATCCTGCCAAATTACCACACCGAAAGGATAAGCAGAGCAAACACCAATCATCGTGAAGTACAGTCTTGGTGGAGACTGTCTCACAAATGATTGGGTACTATGATGGATGTGGATGAATGTTGGTAGCGTTTGCGCTTTAAGAAATAATAAATATTTTTAGTTATGACATGAATAATTTTTCAAGAGAATATCTTTTTCAAGAAATAGTATTACATCGCCATTGTATTTTGCTCAATTTAAGCGAAAATATTCTATAGGATGGAAATAGAAAGGTAGATAAAATCTATATATAACTATTATATCAGATATTATCAACGAGATAGAAATATGGAATTATACATAGTCTCTTTAGTACATGCAGAGTCATTTTATAAAAGAATTTCGGCATCTATCTTTTTTCTTTTTATCTGCATATTTATGCATGCGCAAAAAACGGTAAAAGGAAAACAGATTTTCTATGTACAGAATTATACAGAGGCTCTTGCAAAAAAATATTTTGATACTGAGGAAAACTTGGAACCAATAGAAGGTATATGGATTGCGAATGGGATGAAACTCAGTATTGAAAAAGATTATGATGGTGTTACTAGGAATCCTAATAAATATCGAGCTGTAAGAATAGATGTACCCAAGGAGGGTACAGCGGCAGAAGATGGCGATATATATTGCTTCCTCCAAAAAGGCTCAACAACTGGTATCTATGAATGCACATATTATTTATTCCAGGCATATTGGCATGGACGTGAACGTAATTATAAAATATCACCCTTTTCAGGTGTGTCAGTGCAAGATAGTCCCGTCTCATTCTCATTTCAACAACCATGCTTAGATGGGGATTATGGCAATATAACTGGATATGAAACTGTATCATATCTTAAGCTGTACCCTCCAGTAAAACCGGTTGATGCTATTCAAAAAGAAACAAGAACATCTGGCACAGGATTCTTCATAAGCAAAGATGGATACATCATAACCAATTACCACGTCATTGAAAATGCACGAACTATAAAAGTGTCGGGTATCAACGATGATACCAAAACCTCATATACGGCAAGAGTTGAGATATCTGACAAACAGAATGACTTAGCAATTTTGAGAATCACAGATGTATCGTTTAAGCCTTTAACAAATATTCCATACACATTCAAATATACAACTTCAAGCGTCGGTGAAGATTGTTTTGTTTTAGGTTATCCTCTTATATCAACAATGGGATTGGACATAAAATTAACTAATGGCATTATCAGTTCAAAGACAGGTTTTGAAGGAAATATCGCGGAATATCAGATGTCTGCCCCCATACAGCCAGGCAATAGTGGTGGACCTCTTTTTGATAAGAATGGATATATTATCGGAGTTGTGTGTGCTAAACACCGTGAAGCAGAAAATGCTGGCTATGCTATTAAAGCAAGTTACATCAGAAACCTTGTGGATCTTTTGCCCACGAGTATTACTATGCCTCAAACCAATCTTTTGACAGGCAAGGCATTGCCTAAACAGGTAGAGTTGGCGAGCAAGGCGGTTTGTATAATAATTGTAAATGGAGACAAATAAACGGTATTAGCAAGGAAACTTGGGCTAATTTCCAAGTTTCCTTCTTCCATATCATTATTAGCCCCTTTCTCATAAATAGCTATTTCCCCAAAAAGTGATTGCCTTTTGAATGTGATATTGTTTATGAGATTTAATAGTTTTGTTGTCCTTTTCTATAACAAAATATTGTCATCCATTTTAAAGATATGCGTTTTCGTGTGCATTATTTTGCAAGACTACTCTTCTTTTGGCGTATACCCCTAGACCTACCTTCTGTGTTCCATCCCAATTCGCAAGTTGGTCGGCACAGTTATTGGAGCCACCAAGCGAAACGTATGTGTCTGCACTACATGACATGTGGTCAACAAAAGCGAGAAAGCTGTCAATGGCGTTGTCTGTGAATTGAACTTCATTCGTGGCGAATAGTTTTGTCCAACTGGTGACACATTCTTGCTTGATGTCTGTAAAAACTTTCCACGACATACCAGATAAGAAACTTTTTGCTGCCGAATCTATACAGGCTTTAGAGTCCAATCCAATATTATGCTTTACAGCAGATGCCATAATGCCATAGTATATGGAAGCCGATTCTTTCTCGTTGAAGTTGACTCTATCTGTCTTGGCAAAGGAAGATAAAGCTTCATGGCTATGTTCTACATACTTTGAGTATTCCACCTATGGAGTAAACGGAAGTGAACCATTGACAACCTTTGTCAACCCAGTCCACGATATAACGCTTTTTGCCTATCAGCTTCAAATCTGTCCTTCATCGTAACCACTCGTAAACCCTTGTCAACTACGTTCACGATATGACAAAATAAAAGCTCCGCAAATTCTCCACGGTAGAAATACGCTGCAAAAATATGTGGAAAATAGGGAACTGCCAAAAAGTACTCATAAAGTATTAAAAATCAAAGAGTATTGAAAATCAAGACTTTATGTTTAGTTAGTCATAGTAAGCTGTGGTTAGTTATAAGGCTCTAAATACAACCCTCGAATGCAGATTCCCAGATGTTAATCAATATGTTTGGCAATGTTAGCTTGGTCAAGCCACTGCAATCCTTGAAAGCACAAGCCTCGACAACCCTCACACAATTAGGCAATGTCAGTTCGGTCAAGCCGCTGCAACCCTGGAAAGCGCCATCTCCGATGCTCATCACGCTGTCAGGCAATGTAAGTTTGGTCAAGCCTGTGCAACCACGGAAAGCCTCGCTATCAATTTTTTTTAATTTCTTTGGCATGACAATCTCTTCCAACTTGTCGCAACCTTTGAATGCCTCTTTGCAAATTTCCTCGACACGTTCGTCAATCTCGTAATATTTGTCTTTAAGTGCGGTTGCATCAACAAGTTTCTTATAGTCCTCACTGTACACCACTACATCCCTTTTTTCGGGTCAGTAGATTTTTAGTGGGGATAAATTTTAGGCATCCAAATGTTATACCGAACTTTGCGGGATGGAAAACGATTACTTACAGGCTCTGGCACAGGTGGTGCTGCCAACCGAGATTTTAGATTACTTCTCGATAACGGGAA
>ERZ1026882.1348-NODE-1348-length-10492-cov-5.429242_pt1 | contig 10492 bp, 9 predicted proteins | sample MGYA00380171_ERZ1026882 | MGnify/ENA primary metagenome ERZ1026882 (study PRJEB33269, sample SAMEA4719807) | human gut metagenome | biome: human-associated habitat; feature: organic feature; material: feces | place: Cameroon | collected 2013-10 ...
CCCTTATGGAGCAAAAGTTGAAATTTCAGATTTTGATTCGCAAGTTGGCGGTGGCGGAGTTAATACTGCCGTAAATTTTGCAAATCTCGGGTTTAAGACAAGTGCAATTTTTAAAATTGGTGACGATATTTATTCAGAAGGGATTTTAGAATCTTTTAAAAATAAAAATGTTGATCTTTCAAATATTGCTCAAGATAAAAGTTTAAGTACCGGATTTTCAATTATTTTGGTTAGTTTTCAAGGTGATAGAACAGTTCTTGCGCATCGTGGTGCTAACGCAAAAATAAAAAAATCTGATATTAATTTTGATGCAATTAAAAACGCTAAACTTCTTTATATTGCACCGATGAATGGTGATAGTACAAAGATTTTAGACGATATCGCAAATTTTGCAAACGAAAACAATGTCTATGTCTGCTTTAATGCCGGTTCTTCTAGTATTAAGCGTGGTTTTAATTATATTAAAAAAATCTTAGCAAACGCAAATATTGTTGTAATGAACAAAGAAGAAGCATCTATGGCAACACAAATTCAAGTTCGTCCGGATACTCGAGATGAAAAATTTTCAGAGGAGCTTATTCACCCTGATGTAAAAGAAATGTTTAAAAAACTTAAAGTTAGAGATTATCAAATTATTGTAATTACAGATGGTGGAAAAGGTGCTTATGCATACGACGGGGAACATTATTACTACTGCCCTTGTTTTGAAGGTCCTGTTGTTTCAACACTTGGTGCAGGAGATGCATTTGCTTCGACTTTCTGTGGAGCACTTGGCAGAACAGATAATAATATCGGTAAAGCTTTGATGTATGCTTCTGTAAACTCATCAGGTGTAGTGTCAAAATTTGGTGCAACGCAAGGACTTTTGACTTTTAAACAAATTGAAGAAAGACTAACTGACAATCCTGATTTTAAATACATAGTTGCAGATTAATTAAAAATTAAGTATAATATTTGTAATAAGAAGGAGAAAATTATGGGTTACAAAATATTAGCTAAAAAAGAATTATGCCCAAATCAATATGAAATAACTGTTGATGCGCCTTATGTTGTTCGAAACGCTAAAGCAGGGCAGTTTATTATATTTAGAGCCGATGCTGACAGTGAAAGAGTGCCTTTGACAATCGCTGATGTTGATAAAGAAAAAGGCGAATTGACTCTTGTATTTATGGCTGTCGGATATTCGACAAAAAGACTTGCCGAATTGAATGTCGGAGATGAAATCCATGACGTTGTTGGACCTCTCGGTCAGCCTACTCATATTAAAAAGTATGGTACTGTTGTTTGTCTCGCAGGTGGTTATGGTGCTGCTCCATGTTATTTGATTGCAAAGGCTTTTAAAGAAGCAGGCAATAAAGTTTACATGATTATGGGTGCTAGAAACAAGGATTTAATTTTCTGGCAAGATAAGATGAAAAACGCTTGTACCGAACTATTTATCACAACAGATGATGGAACTTTGGGTGAAAAGGGCTTTGTAACTCAGGTTTTGGAAAGAATTATTGGACAAGAAAAAGTCGATTATGCAATTGCTGTCGGTCCTATGCCAATGATGAGAGCAGTGGCTAATTTAACTCGTGATAAAGGAATTTATACTGAAGCAAGTATGAACCCTATCATGGTTGATGGTACAGGTATGTGCGGAGCTTGCCGTGTTACAGTCGGTGGTGAAACGAAATTTGCTTGTGTTGATGGTCCGGATTTTGATGCTCATAAAATCGATTTTGATGAAGTGATCAACCGAACTAAAATTTATAAGGATCAAGAGAAAAAACGTTGCGAAAACTGTAATTTGTTAAAACAAACAGTTAAATAAGGAGAAATTATGCCAAAAGATATACCATATTGTCCATTGATGTCAGCAGGTTCTGATATTGATAAGGTTTGTACACAAGAAAGTTGTGCTTGGTATTTACCAAGTATCAAAAAATGTTCTGTCTATATGTTAGCATACAATGCTTTGCTAGAAACTAATGCAAGGCAAAAAGCTCAACGTAAATAAGGTTATTGATGAAAATATTAGTTTGTATAAAACAAGTCCCTGATACTACAGATATCAAGTGGACTGAAAATAATACTATTCAAAGGGAAGGTGTCGAAAGTGTCATCAACCCTTTTGATGTCTATGCGATAGAAGCTGCTATTAAAATAAAAAAAGAGCTTCCAGATGTTGAAATTACAACACTGACAATGGGACCAAGTCAGGCTGAAACGATTTTGAGAAAAGCGATTTCTGTCGGTTGTGATAATGGAGTTTTACTTTGTGACAAAAAATTTGCCGGTGCTGATACTTATGCAACAGCAAAAACAATTTCATCTGCAATTAAATCCAAATTTTCGGATTTTGATTTGATAATTTGTGGACAATTTGCTGTTGATGGTGATACCGCACAAACCGGTTCAGAAATTGCAACACAGCTTGATATTCCACAAGTAACATATACCAAAAATATAGATAGAATTGAGGTAAATTCTTTGTATGCCGCTAGAGAGTTGGAAGATGGTATCGAGACTGTAAAAGTTAATTTTCCTGCTTTAATTTGCATGTTGAAAGGAGATTTTGAGCCAACGAGAGCCAAAATTGGTGGAATTATAAAGGCTCAAAACGCCAAAATTGAAAAATTGTCTATGGAAGATATCGGTTTGTCTCCTGAAAATGTTGGAATAAAAGGCTCTCCAACATTTGTAAGTAAAGCTTTCAGACCTATCAAAAAACGCTCTGAATGCGTTATTTTATCAGATATAAATGAGTTAGCAGGCGAAATTAAAGATTTGAGAGGAGCTATTGATGAGTCATAATGTTTTGTTGTATGCAGAAGTTACGGCAGATGGATATCTTCACACTGTTCTTTTTGAACTTGCAAATAAGGCTCAGACTTTGGCTAAACAATTAGGAGGGGCGTACGTTTCTGCCTTGCTAATTGCTAAAAAAGGTGCTGCAGAGGTTTATAAAGAAGCTTTCAAAAACTCTGGTTTTGACAAGGTTTATATCGCAGAAAACGACAGATTTACTCATTATTCCAATGAGTTGTTTTCAAAAGTTGCATTGGATATTATTAATGAAATTCAACCTGAGATTATTTTGATAGGAGCTACAACTCAAGGACGTGATTTGGCTCCAAGATTGGCGTCCTTGTTACATACCGGATTGACGGCTGATTGTATTGAATTAGAAATTAACGAAAAAGGAAAGCTTGCTGCAACTCGTCCGACTTTTGGCGGTCAATTAATGGCAACGATTTTATGTAAAACTTTGCCTCAAATGGCGACTGTTAGACCAAAAGTTTTTAAACCTGCTGCTGAAAATATTGTCAAAAACACCGAATTTATTTATAAAGAGCCTGAAATCTCTAACATTCAACGAAAAGTTGAGTTTGTTGATTTTGTAAAAAGTATGAAATCAGCAATTAATGAGCTTGATAGTGCAAATATTATCGTGGCAGGTGGCAAGGGAATGAAAAATTCTGATGGATTTGAACTTTTGAAAAAATTTGCTGACACCATTGGTGGCTCTATTGCAGCCAGTCGTGGTGCGGTTGATATGGGACTTGCTTCGGTTGATATTCAAGTTGGTCAAACAGGTAAAACAGTTACTCCAAAACTTTACATTGCTTGTGGAATTTCTGGCGCAATACAGCATATTGTCGGAATGCAGGATAGTGATAAAATTATTGCAATAAATAAAGATTCTAATGCTCCAATTTTTGAACATTCTGATTTTGGGTTGGTTGGAGATGTTTTTGATGTTTTACCCAAATTAATTGATGCTTTAAGTTAGGCACTTAGCTCATTTTTGGGAAAATGTCTTCAATAAATTCTTTGTAATTATCAGCATCAAAAAATCCGACTGAAAATTCTGCGATATTTTCTCCTAACTGTTGAGCTTCCGCAACTTCAATTGGCGGCCCTGCCGGTGTTGAACGGGAAGGGTTGTGTGGGTTTGAAATTATGCCTGTGCTGCGTAACAATGTTACTAACAAGGATTTGTTGTTGACTTCGTATTCTGTTAATCCTTGAGTTATGATGCCAAAACCTTGTGCTCCAACATATCTTTGCATTGGGGCAAAGTTTGTTGCGACTTCAATTCCTTTCGTTTTTGGAAGATTTTTTCGAATATCATAACTTGGATCAAATTCTCGCTTGATAATAGTGTTCATATCTTCTGAATATGTTTCTGTAATCGATTTTTTTAGTGTAAATCGAACTTGCCATAGGCGGTTTTTTAATTTGTTATCCCAGACAATTTTGAAATTTACAAGTTTTGAAAAATCAACTTGAATATCAAAAAAGCTGGTTTTTATAATATTGTTTTTATAAGAGTAAACCTCTGCAACTTCACCCAAATCATCTTCTACAGCACCAAAGTTGTACGTGTCACCTTCGTCTTTATATCGAACAAATTCGACTTGGACTCTATTTTTATTATCATCAGTTACGAAAATTTTGCCGTTTTTAACTTCAAGATAGACTTGTTTTTCCATCGCTGGTGCGTGTTTCAGCGTGTAAATTGTTTTGAAATCTTCTGTAATAGGAATTTTTTGCGTGTCATAAAGAATTGAATTTTCAACCCCAAAATGCTTTGAAATCACCTTGTATTCGGGCAAAAGTTCAGGACTTTGCATTACAGGCGTTTTGAAATTATGTTCAAGCCTCAATTCTTCAATAATTGTGTTTGCAACTTGAATAATCTTTTCATAGCGAGTAATATTTTCTCTATGAACTAAATCTGTTGAACAGCCACAAATTCCGTCGTGTGCTTGGTTTTTCAACAATAACTTATATGCATATTCGATTGCAGAATTGTATTTTGAACCATATTTTTGTTGCAACTTGTTTGCTTGCTCTAAAAGGTACGTACATTTTACATTGTATTGTTTCAACTTTGTTCTGGCAGAGTAAGAGCCTTGTAAGATAAAGGTTTTACTGTTGTCACGCAGTTCATTATTCCATTCGAATTGTGAAAAATTATCTTTAACAAGTTCAAAATATTCAAATGGATTTGAAAGTTTGATTTCATAATCATCTAACAATTTATTTACTTGCTCAATTTGTTCCGAAATATCACATTCCACACCCAAATGGTCGGCACCGATAGGCAAAAGCAAATATTTACCTGATTTTTCTGCTATTTTATCAAGATTTCCTTTAAGCCATTCTGCTTTTTGTTCAATAGTCATTTGTGCAGAAAAAATATCCATAAAATAGCCTCTGATAAGGTTTACAGTATCAATTCCGCAAAACTTGAATTCAGATGGGATATCACCGCAACCACGCCAAACCACACATTTATCAATCCCAAATTGTTTGAAGATTTTAGGGATATTTTGACTATGCCCAAATGTGTCAGCAAGATAGCCGATAAAATCTGTACAACCGAAATTTTTTGAGATTTTCAGTCCTATTTCAAGATTTTTTTCAAAAGCAGTTCTATCTGTCAAAAACTCGTCTACGAGAGTAAAACAAGGTCCAATAAAAAGTTTTTTCGCCTCAATAAAATCACGTATTTGTTGCTCTTTTTCAGGTCTAAGCTCCAAATAATCAAGCAAAGCACTAACTTGTCCATCAAAATAAAATGAAGGGATTTTACCCTGCTCTAATAAGTCTAAAACATTGTCAAAGACTCTCAAAAGCCTAAGTCTGAATACTTCAAACTCTCTATACCATTCTCTGTCCCAGTGGGTGTGTAAATACGCAATAACTGTTTTTTTCATAATCTTCATTTTGACATATTTCACAGAAAAAGGCAAAATATTAACAATTTGAGTAAAAATTCAAGGAATTCAATTTGTTTGTACTATAATTGAAATGTAAAGATTAGGAATATGAAATATGAATTACCTCAATAATAAATACGATATAATTGTAGTCGGTGCAGGTCATGCCGGCTGTGAAGCCGCTATTTCTTGTGCAAAGCTTGGTGCAAAAGTTTTACTTGCAACTTTGAATGTTGAACATATTGCGCTTATGCCTTGTAATCCGGCAATTGGTGGCCCTGCGAAATCGACTTTAGTTAGAGAAATTGATGCACTGGGTGGTGTTATGGGGGAAGTTGCAGATGCAACTTATATTCAGATGAAAATGTTGAATTCCTCAAAAGGCCCGGCTGTTCGAGCTTTGCGTGCACAATCTGATAAACGCCAATATATGGATTATATGCGTAATATCATTGAGAATAATGAAAATATTTACGTAAGACAGGCTTGTATTACGGATTTGTTGGTTGAAAACGATAGAATTGTTGGTGCAGTTGATGAATTTGGAATTGAATACTCGGCAGGTGCTGTTGTTTTAACAACTGGAACATCTCTAAACGGAAGAATTTTTGTGGGGCTTCGTTCTTATAGTGCCGGTAGACTAGGAGAAAAGGCCGCTTATGGCTTGTCAGAATCATTAATTAAACATGGAATTAACATCAAAAAGCTAAAAACAGGCACTCCGCCTCGTGTTGACAAGCGAACAATTGATTATTCAAAAATGGACTTGCAACCGGGTGATGAAACTCTTCATTTTTATTCATTTAAACCGAATAGACCAGTTCGTCCGCAATATCCTTGCTATTTGACAAGAACAAACGAGGAAACTCATAAAATTATCCGAGAGAATTTAGATAAATCTCCTATGTTTCAGGGGTTAATTCAAGGTGTCGGGCCTCGTTATTGTCCATCAATTGAGGATAAAGTTGTTAGATTTTCAGAAAACCCGTCTCATCATATTTTTATTGAGCCGGAAGGTTTGGGGACTTATGAAGTTTATATTCAAGGGTTTTCAAGCAGTTTGCCAGCTGATGTTCAGGTTAAGATGCTTAGAACACTTCCCGGCTTAGAAAAAGCACATGTAATAAAACCTGCTTATGCAGTGGAATACGACTATGTTCCTGCTGTACAAACTACTCACTCTTTAATGTCTAAAAAAATTAAAGGCTTGTTCTTTGGCGGTCAAATCAATGGGACAAGCGGTTATGAGGAAGCTGCTGCTCAAGGACTTATTGCCGGAATTAATGCTTATAATTACTTGAATAATACTGAGCTTTTGGAATTGTCACGCAGTTCTTCGTATATCGGAACTCTTATTGATGATTTGGTTACAAAAGATATTCAAGATCCTTACAGAATGCTGACTTCACGTTCTGAATACAGGTTATTATTAAGACAAGATAACGCAGATGCTAGACTTACACCTATCGGTAAAAAAGTTGGGTTAATTGATGATACTCAGTACAAAGTCTTTACAGATAAGCAAGAGGCTATTGAACGAGAAATGGCAAGGATTAAGGACGCAAAAATTTCTGCAACGGAAGAAGTTAATCGTGTTTTAGCAAAAGTCGGTCAAAGCTTGGATAGAGGTATAAAGATCGCGGAACTCTTGAAACGTCCGGATATTGACTATAATATTATTAAAGAACTTGATGCCGAAACTCGTGATTTGGATATTCCGTTTGATGTTGCGGAACAAGTCGAGATTTTGACAAAATATGATGGCTATTTGAAGCGTCAGGAACAGCAAGTCAAAGAGGCAGGAAAGTTGGATAAATTTAAAATTCCAGATGACATTGATTATTCAAAAATAGAACATATTTCATCTGAAACAAAAGACAAATTAATCAAAATCAGACCTAAAACACTTGCACAAGCGTCCAGAATTGGTGGGGTAAAACCGGCAGATATTTCGATTTTGATGGTAATGCTAGAACGCCATCAGGTTGCAAGGTTGTAGTTATAAAATTTTCTAAATTTCTACAATGGCGTTAAGCTTTTTTCTTATCGCCTTTTTTAGTGTATGATATTTCGTTATTTTTTAAAACTCTTTCAAAAGCATCGTCTTTATAATCTTTTACGTTTATGTCAACTTGTTCATAAAGCCCGGAATTTCTAATTTTCATAAATGTTGAGTTTGGAGAATTAATCCAAAAATTATTCATAAGGGCACCAAGTGTAAAAGCCTGAGTTCTAGTTTCTGCTGTACTTGTATCAACTGAATATGTACTTTTAAAAGAGATAGGAGAAATACGCATAATTAACACCAATTTAGATCTATAAAAATTCTCAGAGATGGATTTGAGCTCAGTTGTTCTATAAAAATTCCCAGAGATGGATTCGAACCACCGTTGGAAGATCCAGAGTCTTCAGTCCTGCCGCTAGACGATCTGGGAATATCAACATGCATATTCTATTGCAAAAGCTAAAATAATGCAATAAATATTTTTCTATTTTGAAGAATAGAATTCGTTCATTGCTTTTATATTGAATCCAGCTGATATTTATTTGTGCTATAATCTTCAATGCAAACTGATTATGGAGGATTTGATGCTTAACCAATTTTCACGAACAGAGTTGTTGATAGGTAAGGAAGGGATTGAAAAACTTGCAAAGTCAAGAGTTGCCGTATTTGGTATTGGCGGTGTTGGAAGCTATACTGTTGAAGCACTTGTAAGAAGTGGTTTAGGAACAATTGATATTATTGATGATGACAAAGTTTGCATTACAAACCTTAATAGACAACTTTATGCAACGAGAAAGACTGTTGGTAAATATAAAGTTGATGTTGCCAAAGAAAGAATTTTAGATATTAATCCTGATTGTGTTGTGAATACTCATCAAACTTTTTATACTCCGGAAACTGCAGATCAGTTTGATTTTAGTCAATATGATTATGTTGTTGATGCAATTGATACAGTTGTTGGAAAACTATCGCTTATCGAACGTGCAAAAGCCTCTAATACACCAATTATTTGTGCAATGGGAGCTGGTAACAAAATTGATCCGACGAAATTTGAAGTTGCTGATATTTCCAAAACATCTGTTTGTCCGCTTGCAAAAGTTATTCGACAAGAACTTAAAAAACGCCGAATTAAGAAGGTAAAAGTAGTTTATTCAAAAGAATTACCAATCAAACCGAAAGAAGATATGGCGATCAGCTGCAAATACAATTGTGTATGTCCACCAGGAACAAGAAAATGCACCGTTAAACATCAAATTCCAGGAAGTACCGCATTTGTTCCACCTGTTGTCGGAATGATTATTGCAGGTGAAGTTATTAAGGATTTGATTGGATAAAACAATATGTATTAATATCCTTTATTTAAATCTTCGTAAATATCAGATATATCCCATTTGATTTTTCCATTAGTCTTTGAACAATCAAATGTTGAAGTCCAGATCCAATTTGAAAACATTCCATTTCCTTTATAATAGACTCTAATTTTTATATTATTGCCGTCTTTGTTAACATGGATACTTTCAAAGTGCTTTTTATTTGAGTCTCTGTGTCCATTAATATCTTTTCTGTCATAAGTGAATAGAATAGCTTGTAAGTCTTCTGCTGTCCAATTTTTATTATGTTCTTTAATAAACGCTTCCGGTGCAGCATTTGCAAAAGTTGTTGCATTAATAGTTGTATTACCTCTTTTGTAAGTATAAGTACCATTGCTATTTTTTATCATTTTAAATTTTGTGCTGTTAACTGTAACTTCTCTTGTATTATTCCCAGAGCTGTTTGTTGCAGCAGGAGTTGTTGTTTGTTTTCTTACAAACAAATCTAGTTTGTTTTTATTTACAATTTTGCCATTATTGTTAATTGCACCAGGGTTAGCATCAATTAACAATTTGTAGCTTGAACTTCCTTTTATTTCTGCATCAGATTTATTAGCCCAGTTAGGATATACAGCTTTCATAATATCAACTGCTGTTTTGCAATTTTTGTCAGCTATTTTATTTTTTAAATCGCCATTTTGCAATTTGGCATAAGTTGTCCATTCCCAACCTTTGTTGAGTTTTCCACGTTTAAATTTACGTGTCGTTGTTGAGCTACCAGCTCCTTCTGTTGAATGTCTAACGGTATCAGTGCTATCATCAAAAGCACTGGCTTCCTCATTGGTTGCCTCAACTTCGTCAGTGTCTTGAACAGAAGCAGAGTCATCAACAGATATTACCGAATCACTGCTACCGGCACCCTCACTAGTTCCTTCACTAGTTCCTTCGTTAGTTGCTTCGCTAGTTTTTGCAGAGATTTTAGCTGTCAATTCAGCCATTGAAGATGCAGTGTATTCATTTCCTCCATTATTGTAGCGATAAATTACATTACCGCTTTCATCTAACAATAAACTATAACCTGCTGCTTGTGTAAAACCGATTTGATCTAATGTTCGACGAGTGGTGGTTAGTTTGTCCAAAGAGTCAGTTGTTCCAGCTGTATCAGAAGCTCCAGCACCTTCAGATTTACCAAAATTCCATAATGGTAACGTCTGTGCCATCATGGAATTAAACATCATCATTGCTGGCCAAATACTATTGCTTGAACCATAATTACACCCACAGCCATTCATCATTGGCGGAGTGCAAGGAAAACCGAAATTATTATTTATGCGTATATTTGAGCCAGAATTGCCCCAAAAGGTTCTTGGTCCGTGCAAATAAGTGTAGAATGTTTCGCCAGCCATAATATATGTCCTCTATTTTATACTCTTATATATATAAAGTATATAATTGTTATTTAA
>ERZ1026882.1349-NODE-1349-length-10482-cov-4.473866_pt1 | contig 10482 bp, 7 predicted proteins | sample MGYA00380171_ERZ1026882 | MGnify/ENA primary metagenome ERZ1026882 (study PRJEB33269, sample SAMEA4719807) | human gut metagenome | biome: human-associated habitat; feature: organic feature; material: feces | place: Cameroon | collected 2013-10 ...
CTGATAAGTTGAGAACACTGGTTATTTCATTGTAGAATTTACTTACAAAAATTTCCAGCATCTTCTGGCGGGTGGAGTTTTTCTATTATTAGGGTAAGAATTAGTTCCAAGCCCTTTTTTAGTGCCTGTTTCAATAGTTAATTAGCTAAAATGACTGGTAATTAAATCTAACTATGCTCTTGTTGTTTTGTTCTTATGGAGCCCAGGTTTGTAGACGTCGAATTTGTAATCGCCTGTCGTTGAATATAGTCTTTCGTCTTTAGATATCTTGACTTCCTGCTTATACTGCTTTCTAAGGGCTTTATTGTTAGAGCCTATTATTTGAATTCCGTCGTCTTCTTTAAACTGTCCGGCGCGTGTCATTGCACGTTCAAATTCCGCAAAGTATTCCAAACAGAGTGGAAATTTTTTATCCTCTAAAATCATTTCTTTTGCACTGGGCAGAATTTCGGAATTTTGAAATAATGTCTGGTCTTTATTAAGTGCTGTCTTTATTTTAGTTGGATTTTTTGCATAAACATTATTTATAATTGCTTCTAAAATTGATTTATCGCTGTTTTCTCCGGTTAAATCAAAATATTCTAGTATTTTACCTATTTGAAGGCGTTCGTTCTGAGGCAATTCAATATAATTGTCTAATTTTAGAAGTTTTAATGCTGCTTCTTGTGGAGAGTATCTCTGACTAATTGTTGTGACAATATCTTGGAACTCTTTACTATATGAACTTAAACTTGCCGGATAATTTGCAATGTTTTCCCTTGCAAGAATGTATTTGCCGGCTTGAATTTTATCAATTGATCCATCTGGCTTAGTTGCAAATTGAAGTGCTTCCGCAAAAAATGGGTTTTCTTTGTCATAAGTTTTTAGTTCAAAATATTTACTTATGCTTCTTAATTCCGTTTCAAGTTTATTAGGTGCAACAATTGAGCCATCTATGACATGTTTTTGTATTGTTTTTAAAATATCATCTGTAGCTTCTTTGGAATCTTCAATTGTTTTGGGGCGGTGTACAGAACAGAGTGTTGCAACTTCTTCAAGTTTGTTTTGGTACAATTTATCTATTGCAGAGTCAAAATTTTTGCAGTATTCATTATGTTGAGCAACCTGTTTTCTTTCTGCAAGTAATTTTGCTGCTAATTTTTCTTTTTCTTCTTGGTTTAATTTGTTGGTTCCGTGCGGTTGTAGATTTTGTTCTTTAATTAATTTTATACCCTGTTTTAATGTGATTTTTTCATCACTAACATTGTCTAAAATTCTTAAAAATGGAATTAAAGCTTCTTTGTCTTCTGGCGTAAATAGCGAGGAGTCAAAAGCAATTAGATGGTTTAAAATCTCTTCATTTTCTGCGAAATCAGAGTTACCATAATGTTTAAGTCGAACTTGTAATTGCTCTGGCGTAAAGCGTTCGTAATTCCGCTCGGCTTGCTTTATTTTTAAGGCTTTTCTAACAATATCTTTATCTTTTTCATTTGGTTTTTCAAATTTATATTGCAGGTTTGTGAATGTTCTAGGTAAAATGACAGTATCGCCTTCTTTATAAGATATTTCAGATAACTTCTTGCCTTCAATATAGAGTTGTCTGAGAATGCTTAAAATATACTTGTCATAATCAATTTGAAGCAATTGTTTTTCTTCCGGCGATATTATATTTGTCATTGTTTTATTTTTTGTTTGAAAAGAAGAACAATCCCCAGAGCTAATTGCTGCTTTAAGTTTTTGCATTAATTTATTATAAACGTCGATTTCAAAGTTGTTTCTCCAAAATTCATCATCTATGCCAGACGTTTTAGCGACATCACCTAGTTTTGCGTGGAGTTCAGCCAATAAGGTTTTTACAGCTTCTTTTTTTACCGCGCGAGGCTCTTTAATATCAACAAAAGTTTTGATGATGTTTTCTATAAATTTTCTATCAAAAGAGTTTACGATTTTGTTTGCTACAACTTCTTGTGGAGAACTTGGTAGTTTTATTTTGGGAAATTCTTCCTGAACTTCTTTAACTGTTGAAAGTTCGTTAAGTCGCGAGTAATATTTCGCGTAAACTTTGTCCAAATTCATATCGTCGTTTGCTATAGCGGTATAAAATCTGTTTAACAAATTGTAGTCATTTTTGTCTTTTGCAAGTCTTATTTTTTGTTCTTTTTCTGCCTTTTTATATAATGTTTCATAAGCATTGTTTACTAAGTCTTTAACTCTCCATAATACAAAATTCACAATTTCATCTTGAGATGTAATATTAGGATTTTCTTTTATACATTCAAGAGTTTTTTGTTTTACTTGTGTTTTGAATCCTTTTGCAATTCCTTTGTACAGTTCTTTTATTATATTGGTAAGGTTTTGGTTTTTAATTTCATTTTGCAGCGAGCTGATTATTTGCAAAAGTTTCATTTTGTCGTCAATAAAAGAAGTTTTTGCAACTTTTACTCTTTGGATTGCACAAAAAGGAATTTCAGGACCTGATAATTTCGAAAACTCTGGTCTTATATTGTTTGTAACATAATTTTCTTTAGAATTATTATTAGTTGCAAAGCTGTTGCTTTTTATTAAATTTAATTGAACTTGCGAAATTCGCATAGATACTCCTTATTTTGTCAGTATATAGGAAGAAAGTCCCGAAAACTACTAAACTTGCTAGTTTATTACATAATATTACAATAGGATTTCTTTTATATTAGTTGACAATTTGTCTTTATCTATTAGATAATAGAGGCATAGAAAACAGAAAGGCTGGAATTTAGATGGGAAAAGTTATATTAACAGGTGATAGACCAACTGGGCGTTTGCATATTGGACATTACGTTGGCTCTTTAAGAGAAAGAGTCGCTCTTCAAAATTCAGGAAATTTTGATAAAATTTTCATTATGATTGCTGATGCACAGGCTCTTACGGATAATGCGGAAAACCCACAAAAAGTTCGTGATAATATTATTGAAGTTGCGCTTGATTATTTGGCTTGCGGAATTGACCCAGAAAAATCTACTATTCTTATTCAATCAATGATTCCGGAATTAACTGAATTGACTTTCTATTACATGAATTTGGTGACTGTTGCAAGAGTTCAGAGAAATCCGACAGTAAAAACAGAAATCAAGATGAGAAATTTTGAGATGAATATCCCTGTTGGGTTCTTTGTGTATCCTATAAGTCAAGCAGCTGATATCACAGCTTTTGGCGCAACAACTGTTCCTGTTGGCGAGGATCAAAAGCCGATGCTTGAACAGTGTCGAGAAATTGTACATCGCTTTAATAATGTTTATGGTGAAACTCTTGTTGAACCGAATATTATGCTCCCTCAAAATAGTGCTTGTCTTAGACTCCCTGGACTTGATGGTAAAGCTAAAATGAGTAAATCTCTTGGGAACTGTATTTATTTGTCTGATGAGCCGGAAGATATAAGAAAGAAAATTATGTCTATGTATACGGATCCAAACCACTTGAGAGTTGAAGATCCCGGAAATACAGAGGATAATCCGGTATTTATATACCTAGATGCTTTCTGTAAAGATGAAGATTTTGCAGAATTTTTGCCTGAATACAAAAACTTAGATGAATTAAAGGCTCATTATCAAAGAGGCGGACTGGGTGATGTTAAGGTTAAGAAATTTTTGAATAATGTTATTCAAAAAGAGCTTGCGCCGATTAGAGAACGCAGAAAACTTTGGGAGCAAAAAACTTCGGAAGTTTATGAAATTTTGAGACAAGGATCTTTTGAGGCTAAAGAAGTTGCAGCACAAACTCTTCACAATGTTCGTAATGCAATGAAAATTAATTACTTTGAGAATTAATTTAATTAACATATAACTAAAAAAACGACATAGGCAAAACTTATGTCGTTTTTATTTGTAACTTTATCTTTTACTATTAAACTTTACAAGGTAACTTTGGGCTTTGGAGATCTTTTCATTTTTTGTTGTTCTTCAAGCCGTTTTTGTTTATATCCGTATCCTGCATAAATTAAGATTCCGATTAACAGCCATAGTGGAAAGTACAATGATGATGTCGTTAAAAATTTCATTGAAAATATCATTAACCCGCCACAGGTAATTATTCCCAAAATTGGGAATAATGGTGAAAACGGAACTTTAAATGGTCTTGGTCTATCAGGATCTGTTTTTCTCAAAATCAAAACTGCAATACAGATTATTATGAAAGATGTGAATGTTCCAAAGTTGCACAGTTCTGCCGAAATATTTAAGTCCATAAATAAAGCACAGATAACAACTACAATTCCTGAAATCCAAGTCAAAACGTGCGGTGTTCTATATTTTTTGTGGATTAATCTCAAAGATTTTGGTAAAAATCTATCTCTGCTCATAGCGTACAAAATTCTTGTAGTTCCTAGTTGATAAATCAAAAGCACAGATGTCAAAGCACAAAGAGCTCCAATAGATATCAAACCGGCAAACCAATCCATTCCGATAGCCCTCATTGCATGTGCAATCGGAGCTTGAATATCGATATGACCTAGTGGAACATTTCCTGTTAAAACGAGAGCAACGCAAACATACAAAATTGTACAAATTATGAGTGTTCCAAGGATTGCAACAGGCAAATCTCTTTGTGGATTTTCTGTTTCTTCTGCTGTCGTAGAAATTGCATCAAATCCAATATATGCAAAAAATATTAAAAATGCGCCCATAAACACGCCTTCAAATCCGTTTGGAGCAAACGGAGTCCAATTTTCAGGCTTGATGTAAAACGCTCCGACAATGATAAATGAGATTATCATAAACATATTTACACCAACCATAATACTTGCAAATCTTGTAGATTCTTTGACGCCTTTAATCAAAAGAACTGTCAGCAAGAGTACAATAACCATTGCAGGTAAATTTATCGCGACAGGAATTTTGTCAAATAAAAATGGCATTTGAGTATGCGGATCAAGTCCAAACTTGTCACAATATGAAAGCATAAAGCGATAATCGTTTCTTAACCAAAGTGGAAAATTAACAACAAAAGCCGGCAAAATATGCTTAAATCCTTTCAAAAATTGAACAAAATATCCTGTCCAAGCACACGCGACAGTGATATTTCCAATAGCGTATTCAAGCATTAAAATCCAACCAACAAGCCATGCCATAAATTCGCCCATTGTTGCATAAGTGTATGTGTAAGCACTACCGGCGACCGGAATCATCGCTGCAATTTCCGAATAACATAGTGCTGAAAAAACGCATGCAACAGCAGCCAAAACCATTGAAATCACAATTGCCGGCCCGGCTCCAGCACTTTCCGGTCCGCCTTGAATCGCAGTTCCGATGATTGTGAAAATACCGGTTCCAACAACGGCACCAATTCCGAGAACAATCAAGTCAAATACATTCAAAGTCTTTTTTAACTCTGATTTTTTACTCACAGCTATTAATTCGTCGGGGCTTTTCTTTTTTAAAGCATTTTTAATGATTGATTTTAATTCCATTATTTCATCATTTCTTGTTTTTTCTGTTCTACTTTTTCAATATGAATTTTATTTTCGTTAAGTCTATTTTTTACAAAACCGTACAGTAAATAAATAATTGCGCCAAAACCTAACCATACTGGGAATAACAAAGCCGAGCCTGATGGCTGCATTGATTTGTAAAGCATTAATCCTCCGCAGCAAATTATGCCTAACGCCGGAGTTACAGGTGAGAACGGGACTTTGAACGGTCTAGGTCTTTCCGGATCTGTTTTTCTTAAAATCAAAACTGCAACACATACGATTATGAAAGATGTGAATGTTCCGTAGTTACAAAGCTCGGCAGCAACGTCAAGGTTAAGAGTTAAAATTCCTACAATTGCCAACAAGCCGACAGTCCAAGTCAAAAGAGCCGGAGTATGGAATTTTGGGTGAAGTTTTTGAAATCTTTGAGAAATGAAGTGGTCTCTGCTCATTGCGTACAAAATTCTTGTTGCGGCCATTTCTAACACCAATAATACAGATGTTAAGCCGGCAAGTGAACCGATTGAGATTAAACCTGCAGCCCAGTTCATTTTCAACATTGTCATGCAATAAGCCATCGGAGCTTTCAAAAATGCCATAGGAACAGTTCCTGATGTATCTTGCAAGCCTGTCAGAACAAGTGCAACTAAAACGTATACGATTGTTGTAATTATTAGAGAACCGATAATTCCGATTGGCAAGTCTTTTTGAGGATTTTTACATTCTTCGGCAGCTGTTGCCAAAGCATCAAATCCAATGTATGCAAAGAAAATTAAAAAAGCACCGGCGAAAATTCCTGCTGCGCCATGTGGTGCAAACGGAGTCCAGTTTTCAGGTCTTACAAAGAATGCTCCTGCAACTACAAACAATGCAATTACGGCAAGTTTGATAAATACCATTACACCGGCCATTTTGGTAGAATCTTTTGTTCCTTTTACCAAAATCATTGTGATGAGTAAGACAATAAGAATTGCCGGTAAATTAATGCAAATAGGTAATCCAAACAATGTTGGAATGTGTGTTGTAGGATTGTCTGCAACTATTTTTGCAGCAGAAAAACTGTCGTTTACTAACCAAACAGGCGGGTGAGCCAACCATGCCGGTAAAACGTGTTCAAAACCGCTTAAAAACTGAACAAAGTGGTTTGACCAAGCACAAGCTACGGCAATAAATCCGATAGCGTATTCAAGCATCAAAACCCAACCGACCATCCAAGCGGCAAATTCGCCTAATGTTGCAAAAGTGTACGTGTAAGCACCCCCCGCAACCGGAATCATTGTTGCAAATTCTGAATAACATAATGCTGAAAAAATACACGCAAACGCTGCTATTATCATAGAGATTACAAGAGCAGGTCCGGCTCCAAGAGATGAACCGTCGGCACTTCCAGCAGCGGCAATTCCGACTACCGCAAAAATTCCTGATCCAATAATCGCACCTACACCAAGAATGATTAAGTCAAATACACCAAGGGTCTTTTCTAACCCCTCAGCTTTTGCTTCTGCAAGCATTTCATCAGGATTTTTAATCCTTGTAATTGTCTTTAAAAAGTTGCGAGTAAATGTCGCACGGTGAAATTTTTCAGCCATCTATCTTCCTTATATTCTTATATTGTTATTTTTTACAAAGAGGAAATCCCATTTCTTCTCTTTGTGCTACATACAGTCTTGCAACAGCAGATGCCATTGTTCGAACTCTGTTAATAAAGTTAATTCTTTCATCTTTACTGATTACGCCTCTCGCATCAAGCAAGTTGAATGTGTGAGAACATTTCAAAACGTAATCATAAGCAGGCAAAACAAGTTTTGCATTAATACAATTATCAACTTCTTTCTGATACAAATCAAATGCTGTAAATAAAGCTTTTGAATCGCTAACTTCAAAATTGTATTTAGATTGTTCAATCTCGTTTTGCAAGTAAATATCGCCATATTTCAATGTATCATTCCACATAATATCGTAAACTGATTCTTTGTTTTGAAGATACATTGCGATACGTTCCAAACCGTAAGTCAATTCAAGTGCAACCGGCTTAACTTCAACTCCGCCAACTTGTTGGAAATATGTAAATTGAGTAATTTCCATACCGTCAAGCCAAACTTCCCAGCCTACACCGGCAGCACCAAGGGTTGGAGATTCCCAGTTGTCCTCAACAAAGCGAACATCGTGTTCTTTCAAGTCAATTCCCATCGCTTCCAAACTCTGTAAATAAAGTTCTTGTGCATTGTCAGGAGATGGTTTTAAAATAACCTGAAATTGATAATAATGTCCTAATCTGTTAGGGTTTTCACCATATCTTGCATCTGTCGGACGTCTGCAAGGTTCAATCATTGCAGTGTGCCAAGGTTCAGGTCCCAATGAACGCAAGAACGTTGCAGGGTTCATTGTAGAAGCACCTTTTTCAATATCATAAGGCTGTTGAATAATACAGCCGTAGTCCGACCAAAATTTTTGTAAATTAAAAACTAGTTCTTGAAAATTTAATGCCATAACATATTCCAATACAATTGTACTAATTACACTTATTTACACGCACAAATATTTACGTGCTTATCCATGCTACGACGAACATAGCATAATTGCAAATTTTATGTTAAAAATATTAAGGATAGTGAATGGAGAAGTTATGGCAGATAAAATTATAATATTTTCAGGAAAACAGTATGCCGGCAAAGATACAGCCGCAAAAATTTTGCTTGATTCCATGCCGGAATTTAGAAGATGTGCGATGGGGGACATAATAAAATTAACTTATGGAAAAGAAAAAGGTTTGAGTTATGACGAAATAGAAAAAAACAAAGCTAAATATCGTGCGGATTTAATAACTCTTGGTAATTGGGGACGTACGCAGAGTCCAGATTACTGGCTTCAAAAAATTGTTGAACAGGACGGAAATATTGTTGTTACTGATGTTAGAATTCCGCATGAATATGACGTTTTCAAAAAAGCTGGAGCAATTTCTATAAGAATTGAAGCAACTCGTGATGTGCGTGCAAGTCGTGGGCAGCTTATAGGTGAAGATGATATTACAGAAGTCGGTCTTGACGATGTGAAAGACTGGGATTATGTGGTTGAGAATAATTCTGATTATGAATTGCTTAAACGTAAAATGTTAGAAGTGACAGAAGATATAAAGAAGAAATATTATCATTTCTAATAATTCCCCCCTCTTCCGCAGCTCTAATACTCGCAGAGGTTCGCAAAGAACCGTGACCTGTCTTGAATTTGCTCCACGCTCCCAGAGTCCCGCAAAAACAATTTTTTGCCCTCTTTGGTAAATCAAGAAAAACTTCTCGGCAGGGCTACGTGCGTAGCACTTGTAGTTTGTTCCATCTGCTCGCTATCCAGACTCGTTAAGCACTCCGTCCGTCCGCAAATCCGCTCCACCCTAGGAGAGGTGAGTTTCGTTTGGGGTAAGATTTTTAATTATAGCCTCTGTAAACTCTGTATTTGTAGCTTTTCCGCCGATATCTAACGTAAAAATTCCATCGGCAAGTGTTTTGAATAATGCTTTGTTAATTTGTTCTGCCACATCGTTTTCTCCAATATATTTGAGCATTTCGATTGCAGAAAGCAAAAGGGCTGTTGGATTTGCTTTGTTTTGCCCTTTGATATCAGGTGCAGAACCATGGACAGGTTCAAATACAGCACAATCCAAACCAATATTGGCACCTTGCGCAACTCCGAGTCCGCCGATTAATCCGGCACAAAGGTCTGAAACAATGTCGCCATAAAGATTTGGAAGAACTAAAACGTCAAATTGTTCAGGTTTTTGGACAAGTTGCATGCAAAGATTGTCCACCAAGATTTCACGAGTTTTGATTTGTGGATAATCTTTTGAAATATTTCTAAAACATTCCAAAAATAAACCGTCAGAAAGCTTCATTATATTAGCTTTTGTAACTACACAAACTTCGTGCCTATTGTTTTTTACTGCATAATCAAATGCGAATTTTGAAATTCGTTCAGATGCCTTACGTGTAATGATTTTAATGCTTTCGGCTGTGTCATTGTCGATTTGACGTTCTATTCCTGCGTACAAATCCTCTGTATTTTCACGTACAACGACGATATCAACATTATCAAATTTTGTTTTTATGTTTGGTAAATTTTTACAAGGGCGAAGGTTTGCGTATAAATCTAATTCTTTTCTAAGTTGCACATTTACAGAGCGAAAACCTTTTCCAATCGGGGTTGTAACAGGAGCTTTCAGTGCGACTTTATTTTTTTTTATTGACTCTAAAACGCGTTTTGGAAGTGGCGTTCCTTCTGCTACAATTACATCAGCTCCAGCAGTTTGTAAATCCCAATCGATTTTTAGCCCCGTTGCATCAATGATTTTTACGACAGAGTCTGTAATTTCAGGTCCTATCCCATCTCCGTTGATTAGTGTTATTTTGTGCATTTTGCCCTCCAATGTTATTATAAGCTTATGTTTTGATTTTTACCTATTGTTAACAAAACTTAATAAAATTTGTTAGAAAAGCAATTTTGTAAACCAAAACTTTTTTATATATGTAAGGTAGGTTAAATTTTTAAGTAGGTTAGAAAAATGTCAGCGATTACAGGTATTTTAAAAGCCGGTGGACGGTTAATATTTGATCCTAAGTTTCAAGAAATTGCGACAAATACATTGAAACAATCTCGAAAGGTGCAAGGTTTTTCCAATATTCACAAGCAAATAGGTGATGCATTTGTAAAGGCAAATGAAAAGACAAAAGGTACACCCTTTTGGAAAAGCTTAAAAACATCAGCGACAACATTACCAAGGGATATTTCTGCATCTTGGAAAGGCGCAACAGGTATTTGGGCAAAAAGTAAAGGAGTTTTGAAACAACTAGGTAAACGAATGCCGCTTATCGGTTCAGTTTTGACTGTTGCATTTGAGCTTCCGAATATATTTTCAGCATTTAAAGATAAAGGGCTGGTTGGCGGTTTGGTAGAAACTGCTAAATCTGGCTCAAGGCTAGTTGGATTTATGGGGGGTATGGCAATTGGTCAGGCTTTAATTCCAATTCCGGTTGTTGGAGGAATTATTGGTGGCATGCTTGGGGATTGGT
>ERZ1026882.1353-NODE-1353-length-10465-cov-6.833141_pt1 | contig 10465 bp, 7 predicted proteins | sample MGYA00380171_ERZ1026882 | MGnify/ENA primary metagenome ERZ1026882 (study PRJEB33269, sample SAMEA4719807) | human gut metagenome | biome: human-associated habitat; feature: organic feature; material: feces | place: Cameroon | collected 2013-10 ...
ATTGTTCTAATATAATTATTAAAATTTTTATTTAACTTTGTCGAAGTGTTGTGAGTATTGTACCTGCTGTTGTAACTGGCTGAATCTTGTATTAATGACAATAAGAAACATGAAAGAAATGATGCTGGTTATTTTTTGAAGGTTTCAAAAATCAAATAATTATGAAAACTCTGAGGCGATTCTTCTTCAATTTGCCGGCGATGCTGGCTTTGCTTTCGTGCTCCGGAAATCACGACTACATCGGTTTGACGCTCGTTCCTCCGGGGAGAGTTACAGACAAAGTTGATTTGGACATCAGGGCCGGGGTGGTGAACAACGGCGATGCTGACAAGACATATAATATATATATGTATCTTGGCGACGATGCTGACGAAAACATATTGCTCCAGGAGTCCGTTTCCTTAAAGCCTGGCGAAAGCTATGCAGGCAAATATGTTCTCGACACGGACGGTATGTCAGGAGAGAATGAGATTTCGCTTAAAATAGAAAGCGGAAGCGGACAGAAGCATTTGGTGACGCGCCCGTTCGAGGTTGTGAAGTCCGAAATACGCTCAACCCGTCAGATTGACGGAGCGTGGGCCGGACTTTATCATTGGAGCGAAGAAGAAGGCAGGCATTGGAACAAGGACATCAAGGAATTGACAGCGGATCAATGGCGTGAGTTGGTGAAGTCTATGCATTCTGTCGGGATGGATGTGGTTGTCATACAGGAGGTTTTCAGAAACAACGATTATGTCGGCCAGCACAGTACAACCGTAGAGAACTATCAGGGATGCGCATTCTATCCTTCCAGACTCTACCCGGGCCGCATGCCGATAGCCTCGGAAGACCCTGTGGAGGCGATTCTTTCGGAAGCCGATGAACTTGGTATGTCGGTTTTTGTGGGAGTGGGAATGTTCGCGTGGTTCGATTTTACCGCAGAATCGTTGACCTGGCATAAGAGAGTCGCTTCGGAATTATGGGAAAGGTATGGTCATCACAACTCATTCTATGGATTCTACATTTCGGAAGAATGTGCCGGCAATCTGTATAATTCGGAAACGACCGACGAAATGAAAGCCGTGCGGAAAAAAGAAATTGCCGACTTTTTCCGTGATTTTAAGGAGATGACAGGCAAAATCGCTCCGGACAAACCCCTTATGCTCGCCACGAACAGTATGGGGATTATGGATGGTGCGGATGCCTATCCGGCTCTCTTGGAAAATCTTGACATCCTCTGTCCTTTCGGCTTTGCGCGGATGCCGGAGGGTGATTTGACCGGTAAGGAGGCTGCGGATTTGCTTCAGACTTTCTGCGACGATGCCGGTTCCCACCTATGGTTTGACCTCGAAGCCTTCCTTTTCAATCCGGATATGTCCCTGTATCCTAGACCGATAGACCAAATCATCGGAGATTTGAACCTTTTGGACAATTTCGAAAAGGTCCTGTGCTATCAGTTCCCAGGCGTGTTCAGCGACCCTAAGTGGAATTTCAGGGTGGGTGAGGAACGTACAGTGCAGCTTTTCAATGATTATAAAGAATATCTGGAGAAACTCCGTTCCGAAAGAGCAGAATAACCTTCGTTTCGTAAACACGAAAAATTAATATCCACAATAATGAAATCAATCTGTCGAATCCTTTTACCGCTCGCCTGCATCGCGTTGTTGGCGTCGGCTTGTAAAAAAGAGACTTTCGGGGCCAATCCCTATGACCCTTCTACGCCGGTGACAGTATCCGAGTGGCCTAAAGTATTGTCCTTTGCTCCGGAAAAGGGACAGGCCGGGGATGTTATCACCATTACCGGAAAGAATTTCAAGACTGCAACGAAAGTGACTTTCGGAGGGATGGATGCCGAATCTTTCGAAATCGTTGATGACGGGACAATCACCGCCGTCCTGGGGGCTTTCGGAAAATCGGGTGCCGTTGCAGTGACGAATCATAAGGGAGAACGGTCTAAACAGGGATTTACCTACATCTGGCCTGTAGCTCCTTCTGAAAATCCTAATCTGGCGATAGGCGCCACGGCAACCGGCTCCGAGCCATTTGCAGGCTTTGCTGTAGGCAATGTCAATGACGGCAACGACAAGTCATCTTGGGTGGCGGTGAACAATGACGCTTCCGCCGAACGCTGGGTTATGATAGAACTTGAGAAACTCTCGGACATCAATATGGTGGTGTTGAAATGGGACCCGAATGCGGCCGGAACCGACTACAAACTCGAATATTCCGAAGACGGAGTCTCATTCTCCCTCATAAAGGAAGAGACGGCCTGGGTTTCCAACGGAGACGACAATGGCGTGAAGAAAATCAAATTCGGCGCGGTGACAGCAAAGTTTGTCCGCCTCTCCGCTCTATATAACAGCCTTACCACATATAATATGACTCTGCGCGAGTTCGAGATATACAACACGCCGGATGCGGTGAATGTCGCTCTGCAGAAAGTCGCTGATGCGGATTGCGAGGCCAATCCTGGCTCAAAATTCCATCTTGTCGACGGAAAACTGGCGAATATGTGGCAGTGTGACAAGACTCACGAAACGCATTGGGCGACAGTCGATTTGGGCGAAGCTACGGAAATCAACAATATCGTAATATCTATGGATGGCGGTGCCTATGCACGCGATATGAAAATCACGGTATCTGAAGACGGAGCAAGCTTTGAAGAGGTTTACAATGTGACTGACTGGTCGTCCGTGGCGGAACCGAGAGAGCCTGGCGAAACCGTTTGGACAAAGGTTGTTATGGATGTAAGCTTTGCCGACCGTCCTGTCAGGATTATCCGGCTCGACTTTGGGAAGGCAAGCGGAGATTGGGGAATAGGAATATATGAAATAGAGGCATATAAGCAGTGGTAGCAATGAAACACATCGTGAATATAATTTCAAGGATTACGGTTCTCTGCATCCTTCCTTGCCTCGTTTGCTGTTCTTGCGACAGCACCAGCACACTGCCACCTCCTTCAACCGGGGGAGGTTCCGGAACGACGGAGACGGATATGACGGCTCTGTATGAATATGTCCGTTCCTATCAGACATCATATATCCGTTCGCTTCAGCTTCCGTCCGGAGCGATAAAAGACAATGAGACAGAAAACAGCAAGATAACTCCATATTTTGCCAATTTCGCGGCGCTTGCCCTTTTGACGGAACCGACGGAGCAGAACGTATCCGCCGCGAAGAAGTATATCTCTTGGTATTTGAGCAAACTGAACGGAACATCAACCCAATTTAATGAAGGCAAAGAAATCGCCGGCTCCGTTTATGATTATTTCGCTCCGAATGAGACCTGCAAGGGAAAATACGATTCGGTGGATTCCTATGCGGCGACATTTCTTGAACTGGCATCCCGCTTTGCGGACATCTCCGGCGGATGCAAGAGCTGGCTTATGGGGCACAAGGACAAACTGAGTCTTGTGTTATCCGCGATGATAAAGACCATAGACTGTGCCTCTAATAGGCTGCCGGGTGAAAACATAAACGACTGTCTTAGTATTGCCCATTACGGCTATGCCGTCAAATACCTGATGGATAACAGCGAGGTCAATATGGGACTGAAGGCGGCGATGCGTCTGAAAAGCGCCAGACTCATAGAGACATCCCAAGATTTGGATGCTCTTCTGTCGGGAAACAAGTCCGGAATCCTGGGGCTTTACAATGAGTCGGATGGGAACTACGATTTCGCCAAGGGCCAGCCGTCAAAATGGAGTGAGTTTTATCCTTCTGCGACAGCCCAGCTTTATCCTTGTCTTTTCGGAGTCGTGCCGGCCGATGACCCGAGGTCAAAAACGGTTTACGAGAAATTCAATTCCACCTATCCGGAATGGTCTACCGGCACAACATATTCCAATCATCCTTGGACAATGATTGCTTATGCGGCCGCAGCGATGGGGGATGCGGGAAGAGTCAATGCCTACCTGACCCACATCTACGGACTTAATGTTAAAGGGGAGCAGAAAGAGCGTTGGTATGACGCCGAGGCGGGTGCCTTGCTGCTCGCCATAGAGAAAGTAAGTAAAAAATAAGAAGATGTTTGAATTTTTTGTTCAGTTATTTTGAGATGTATTTTTGAGTCAGATTTTTTCGTTTTGAGAGGAGTTTAGCGGTGCTAAATGACGAACAAAATGGGAAAATATGACCAAAAAGACACCAAAAGAACGAACATGTAAAATAAATGTGAGAAAAATTAAAACATATTCTAAAACACGATAGAAATGAAACGACAGACCATTTGGAAAATGAGGCTCTTGACGGCTCTACTCGCCGTATTTGTCCTCGCTCCTGTCTGGGCTCAGAATAGCGGCAGAATAATTAGCGGAAAGGTTGTGGATGAAAGCGGTGAGCCATTGGCAGGCGCTGTAGTTATGATTAACGGAGATTCGTCCTCCGCTGTAGGGACTGACATTGACGGAAAGTTCAGCATCGCGGCTACATCCGGGAAGAATGTGCTTACTGTCAGTATGATAGGTTTCCGGACGGCATCGGTGGACGCGGTTCCCGGGCAGAGCATTGAAATAGTCGCGCAGCAGGATTCTTATGAGCTTGAAGGCGTTGTGTTTACGGGATATAGCGCCATTGCCAAAAAGGATATGACCGGAGCAGTCGGAGTTGTCGGAGGCAAGGAATTGAAAGCTATGCCTGTGACGAGCGTGAATGATGTTCTTCAGGGAAAGGTGGCGGGTCTTACCATCACTTCCACCAGCGGAACTCCGGGTGCGGGCAGCGTCGCAAGAATCCGTGGAATCGGCTCCATTACGGGAAGCACCTCGCCGCTTTATATCGTGGACGGGTTGCCTCAGAACGGAATCGATTATCTGAATCCTAACGATATCGAGTCAATCGCTGTCCATAAGGATGCCTCCGTGGCTGCCATCTATGGTTCGAGGGGCGCTAACGGAATCATTGTCGTGACGACCAAAAACGGACAGAACAGCGAAAGGATGAGTGTCGCCTATGACGGATATGCCGCCTGGCAGTCGCCGTGGAAACGTCCTTATATGCTGAATGCGGAGCAATACATCCAATACAAGAACCTCGCTGCGGACAATGCCGGCCAGGAGAGAATCCCTGCCTTTGCCACACAGGAGAGAATTGATGCCGTGCTGAACTTCGTCAGGAAAAACACAGGTGAAAACGGCACCGACTGGTGGAACGAAATCATCAATCGCAACGCCTTTATGCAGAATCACAATGTCAGCCTGAGCGGAGGTTCAAAGAATGTAGGCATAATGTCAAGCCTTGCATACACGGGACAGGACGGTATAGTCAAAGGCACGATGTATCAGCGCATTTCTTGGCGAAACAATTTCAATGCGAAGATTTCCAAACGCATATCTCTCAAGGGAAATTTCAACATCATAAACGAAAAACGCCACCTCGTCGATGAGAACAATCCTTTTACGGGAACGATTTTTACCGCTATGGGTGCCGATCCGATTACTCCGGTGTTCAGGAACAACCTTGTGGAAGTTCCGGCTCTTCTTTCGCAGATTATGGACGGCTATGAGGCGGACAATCTCTATTCGCAGTATTCGGGAATCCTCTTTTCGAACAAACGAAACCCTGTGGCTCAAATACAGAGGATGCGTCAGAGCACTTATGACTATCTCTATATTATGGGTGGTGCGGACCTTGAAATCAAGTTCTGCGATTTCCTCAAGTTCGATTCGAGGTTCGGAATGAATCTTTCCAGAAGTGCGGTGGACGGATTCCAGCCGAAATACAGGCTCAATGCCAATGATTACACAAATGAAAGTTCCGTAACCGCGAATACGTCACGCTCCGACTATTATGTCTGGGAACAGTTGCTTTCGTATGAGCAGAGCGCCGGAAAATTCAAATGGGGAGCATTGCTCGGCACCTCAGCCGAACTTACAAACGGCTCATTTGTAGATGCTTCCGTGGAGGGTCTGCCGGACAATAATCCGGATATGGCAGTGATGGCGGCAGGAACCATAAATGCCAAGGTCGGCGGCTATCCTTATTCGAGTTCGCTTCTTTCCTTCTTCGGCGGGGTCAATTTCGATTATGGCAGCAAGTATCTCGTTTCTGCCAATCTCCGTTATGACGGTTCGTCCAAATTCGCGAAGGGTCACAAGTGGGGACTGTTCCCTTCAGTCTCCGCAGCCTGGCGTTTCTCCGGAGAGGAATTTATGAAGTCTGCAAGCAGTTGGCTCAGCGATGGAAAAATCCGTGCGAGCTACGGACATATAGGCAACCAGAACATAGGCGGCGGAGCATATATGTCAACCTGGGGGAGTACGATTTATGACCGCTACAATTTCGGAAGTCCGTCCACGGCCGTGATTGGCGCGGGTGTGACCTCGGTGGGGAACCCTGAACTTATGTGGGAGACCTCACGCCAGTTTGACGTCGGTCTGGACTTGAGCTTTTTCAACAGCAGTCTCGATTTTGTTGTGGACTACTTTGTGAAGAATATCGACAATATGCTTATGCAGGAGCCGCAACCTACGACTCTCGGTCTGATTTCATATCCTTATGCGAACGTCGGCTCTATGAAAAACGAAGGTTGGGAGTTCGGCATCAACTATCGCAAGGGCTTCGGGGACTGGTTCCTTACCGCATCTGCGAACATATCCACATATAGAAACAAAGTGAAGTCGCTCGGTAACGGAGATGCCATATACGGATACGCCTACAATAAGAATGTTGTGACAAAAACGGAAGTTGGCAAACCTGTAGGCTATTTCTACGGATATGTAACCAATGGCATTTTCCAGAACGCAGAACAAGTTGAAGGCAGTCCTCAGAGAGAAACCGCCGTTCCCGGTGATGTCCGTTACAAAGACTTGAACAACGATGATGTCATTGACGACAACGACAGGACAATGATTGGAAGCCCGTGGCCGGATTTCGTCTATGGTATCACTCTTGGTGCGGCGTGGAAGGGCTTTGACTTCAACCTTTTCATTCAAGGTTCGCAGGGAAATGACGTGATGAATATGACTTTGCTCGATTTTGAGTCCGGCACAGGATATATGAACGCCCGTTCCGACTATCTTTCACGCGCCTGGAGCGGAGAGGGCTCTACAGACCGCTATCACAGGATTTCCGCCCGTCAGGAAGGCAATCTCCTTGTTTCCGACTATTTTCTTGAGGACGGTTCTTATGCGAGAATTAAGAATATCCAGCTCGGATACGACTTCTGCAACCGCGTAATCAAGAAAAACAAGATAATCAGCCAGTGCAGGCTCTATCTGAGCGCACAGAATCTCTTCACCTTCACCAACTATTCCGGCCTTGACCCGGAAATCGGTTCTTCAAATGCTACGGTAAACGGCATTGATTCCGGATTCTATCCGCAGGCACGTGTATGGACAGTAGGCTTAAATCTTAAATTCTGATAAAGTTATGAAAAGGAAATATATTATACTTGCTCTGATGTCAGTTTTGGCCCTCGTCTCCTGTTCGGATTTCCTCACCAAGAATCCTCGGGGGACTATGGACGAGGACCGTTTCTTCGCTTCCCAGGACGCCGGCTTTAAGGCCCTGATAAAATGCTATCAGACGCTTAATGATTTCTATCGTTTTGAAAGACCGCGTATGGACCTCTATAACATATCTACAGATGATGCGGAAAAAGGCGGCTCGGATGCCGGCGACGGTATGGCTGCTGCTGAACTTTCGTTCGGAAGACCTCTTTCGTCCAACGAAGACCTCTACAATCTGTGGGAGGGAATGTATATGGGGATTGCCCGCTGCAATACTCTAATCGAGAAACTTCCCGCATCGGAAATGATTGATGCAGCCGGCTATCCTCTTAAAGACGAGGTGAAAGCCAGATATATTGCAGAGGCTCGCTTCCTCAGGGCTTTCTACCATTTTGAACTTTGCAAGATTTTCGGCGGGGTGCCTATTGTCGACAGAACTCTCACCGTTGCCGACAGCAAGAAACTTGTCCGTGCTTCCGAGGCAGAGACAGCGGCCTTTATCATCGATGAACTGAAGGCAATTGCCGATGACGGAAGTCTCCCTTCCAAAATGATGTTGCCGTCCGCTGAACTCGGGCGTGTTACCTGCGAGGCTGTTTGGGCTATGCAGACGAAAGTTTATATGTATTTTGCGAAAGACGACGAGTCTCTGTGCAAGGATGCTGCGGATGCGGCAAAAAGAGTGGTGGATTCCGAAAATTTTGGCCTTGAACCGGATTTTCAGGAACTCTATCGTGCCAACGGCTATCTCTCTCGTGAATCCATATTCGTAAACATACGTGGAGATATGCCTGCCGAGTACATCTACGGCTCTTTCCTTCCTTGCTATGCAAGTCCGAGGTCGTCAGGCGCATACGGTTTCGACCAGCCGACGCAGAGCCTTGTCGATGAATTCGAAGAAGGTGACCCGAGGCTTCTGTACACCATCATTCAACCGGGAGACAGATTCCCTACAGATTCGGGCACCGAGACCCTTAATTTCTCGACATATCCGAACACCGGCTACCACAGCCGCAAGGTTTTCCTCATCCAGAGCCGTCGCGGTCCGGGTTGGGGCGATGATGCCTGGTCGTTCCACCATATCCGTTACGCCGACATCCTTCTGCTGTATGCCGAGGCACTTATTAGAACAGACGGAGACAAGGCTCTTGCCGTGAAACTTATAAACGACGTGAGGACACGTGCCGACAATTCACGCGCCGGAGACAAGGATGCAAGCACCCGAGTGCTCAAGATTGCGAACAAACATCTTGTGCCGGTGAAGGAGTCGGATGACCTACTTGCTGCGGTCAAGCACGAACGTCGGGTTGAACTTGCGATGGAATACAATCGCCTCTACGACCTCAAGAGATGGAACTGCTATGTCGAGACGATGAACGCCTTTTCCGCCCAGCCGTATTCTAACGGAAGGGGAGCGGCCTTCCGCAAGGGAGTAAACGAACTTTTCCCTATCCCACAAAGCGAGATTGACCGCACGGGCGGTTCGATAAAGCAGAATTTCGGATATAATTAACTTGAAAACTAATAATATTATGGAAACCACAAACTACAAAAGGCCTTTGTTGGATGTCGTGGCCTTTTCTCCGGAGGGAGGTTTCGCCCAAAGCGGGGTGATGACAATCCAGAAATGGGTTTATGACGACAGCCAGAGTGATCAACTTAAATTTTAAATCGTTATGAAAAAGATATTTTACCTCTCTCTTGGGGTGGCTATGATACTGTGCCTCACGAATTGTGCAAAAACAGAAGAACCGGGAAAGCCGGACGTTGTTCCGGGACCGGAAGAACAGGTGCTTGATTTCAGTCTCTATGCCGCAACTCCGACTTTGAAGACCGTGAATGATGGACTTGACACCAAATGGGCTTCAGGAGACGCAATCAATCTCTTCCACGCTGCAGTAGGGCAGAAAACATACATCAGCGACGGAAAGTTTACCCTCTCTTCCGAAGATGTCGTGAACGGACTTTTCAAAGGCAAATTGTCACAGGCTCTTGCAGGGGGGGGCAGCTATGATTGGTATGCGGTCTATCCATACAATTCTGCGAATACGACTCCATCCGGAACATCTGCTTCGGATGCGGCTCCGGTCAAAATCGGAGACCTTTCGGTGACTCAGAACGGCAACGACAGCAAGGCACATCTCGCAGGTGAAATCTGCCCTCTTTACGGAGTGGTAAAGGCTGTAGGGAGCGGTGATGTCCTTTCGATTCCGATGAGACAACTCACATCTGTCGTGGCCGTCAAGGTCATCAACACTGCTTCTGATCCTCTTACTGTTTCTTCAATTTCCTTCACTTCGACAGAGGATATCGTAGGCACATATTTCATTGATTACTCCAATCCCGAGTCTGTCGTCTATACCGCCACCTCCACTTCTGGCGTGTCTTCGACCGCTCAGCTTAACATAGTAGGCGGAGCGGAGATTGCCAAGGACAGGAATGCTGTTTTCTACATTCCAATAAAGCCTCATAAAGTCGCGGGCGGGAAACTCTCCATTGCCGTAAATGGGGTCAATAAGGAAATCGGAGTCAAGAATATCTCATTTGCAGCGGGCAGTATAGTGCCTATGGAGTATAGCTATGTGGTGGAACCTAAACCTGCTGTGAACCTTGCATTGCAAAAGTTGGTCACTGTCGACTGTAATACGGTAGCAGGATTCCACGTAGTTGACGGCACATTTTCCAATCTTTGGCAGTGTGGCCAAGATCACGCGGAACATTGGGCGACGGTCAATCTTGGAGAAAAAGTGGCGCTCAACAACATCATTATCTCGTGGGATGGTGGTGCATACGCAAAGAACATCAAGATAAGTCTTTCTACAAACGACAAGGATTACACTGAGGTCTATTCCGTAACTGATTGGTCGCCAGTGTCGGAACCTATAGAGCCTGGTAAAGCTGCTACAAAAGTCGTTACAGATGCCAAGTTCAGCACCACTGAAGCACAGTATATAAAGGTGGACTTCAATGGAAATTCCAGCCCTTGGGGAATTACAATTTACGAACTTGAGGCATACTGCCGCAACTGACGAATGACAC
>ERZ1026882.1356-NODE-1356-length-10429-cov-6.646135_pt1 | contig 10429 bp, 10 predicted proteins | sample MGYA00380171_ERZ1026882 | MGnify/ENA primary metagenome ERZ1026882 (study PRJEB33269, sample SAMEA4719807) | human gut metagenome | biome: human-associated habitat; feature: organic feature; material: feces | place: Cameroon | collected 2013-10 ...
AGATAATATTATCGTAGATAATTCATATACAGAGGCACAGGCACAAGATTACTGTTTTGTGGAAAATGTTGATATAAATGAGTTACAGGATAACATAAGTAAGATTTATGTGTATAAGTGGAATAGAAAATATCCGTCAGACGTTACATTTCCGGTAGCAATGCTTGATAATTACCAATTGGAAAATGTATCGGAATTTGAGGGTAATTCCCACGATAAAATAACAGAAGAAATATATATAAGGAGTAAGGTGTAATTATTGTGAAGTTATGTTAAATAGAATATTGTCAAGTAAAGAAAAAATTAATACGTCAAATAAGCGCCTATGTAAGGTACTGTCTGCATTAATTCTTGTCTTATCATTAGTATTAAGCTTAGCAGGCTGTTCAGGTGCTGATATTGCAGAAAGCATTAACCCGTCACAGAATGAGAGTACAACTGTACAGACTGATAAGGCAGGTGGCAGTAATTCCTCCAATAAGAATAATTCCGCAGATAAGAATGATACATTAGCGGCGGGAACGGATAGTGCGGACTGGCGTGCTACATTACCAGAATACAGTGACAGTCCATATGTTATAGTTAATAATAATGAACCATTTTTTACAGAAAATGATATGACAGCGGACTCTTTTGAGTATTATGGTGAGTTAGACGAGCTTGGAAGATGTACAGTAGCTTATGCAAGCATAGGAAAAGACTTAATGCCAACAGAGAAACGTGGCTCAATAGGTTCTGTAAAACCTACAGGCTGGCATACAGTAAAATATGATATAGTAGACGGAAAATATCTTTATAACAGATGTCATCTTATAGGTTACCAGCTTACAGCAGAGAATGCCAACAAGAATAATCTTATAACAGGAACGAGATATCTTAATGTTGATGGTATGCTTTTATTTGAAAATATGGTAGCAGACTATATTAAAGAAACTAATAATCACGTTCTGTACAGGGTTACACCGATATTTACAGGAGATAACCTGCTTGCAGATGGAGTACTTATGGAGGCTGAGTCTGTTGAGGATAATGGAGAGGGAATTTCATATAATGTATTCTGCTATAATGTCCAGCCTGGTGTAAAGATTGATTACGTTACAGGTGACAGTTCACTTGAATAAATTAGTATAAGAAATCAGTGGTAAGAAAAATCAGTGGTAAGAGAAATCTTATCACTGATTTTTTTGTAAATATTTTCCTGTGTGACTTTCGTGTGACCAGAATGGGTAATAATACCGCAGTAAAGTAAATAAAGAAAGGAAGCACTGTATGAAAGGTAAGCAAAAGATACTGTTGTTAGTGTGTTCTGTTATTGCAGTTGTGTCAGTCAGTTGTATGGCTGCATACGCTTTGTTAAAGACGGTAACAGAAACTAAGACCAATGTATTTGCGTCGGATAAATCCATAAGTATTGACCTGACAGAACCGCAATGGGAGAGATATGGAAAAGAAGCAGCTAAGGTATATGTGCCGGGGCAGACAATTGATAAAGACCCAACCGTAAGCCTTAATGATGAAAGTATCAGTGCATATGTGGCATTAAAGGTTCAGTTCTTTGATGAGAAGAATAACGAACTCACATTCAGGGAATTTGCTGACAGATATCTTTATGGAGGTTCAGAGCTTGCTAATGCAGGAATTGACTGGTCTAAAGATTGGACATTTATTGGAAATGCCAATTCAGATTTAGAAAATGATGAATATGCAAGCCGGCTTATGTATATGTATAATAAGCCGCTTGATAAAGATAATGCCAACACAGATATTAAAGAAAATATTTCAAAGCCTTTATTTACTAAAGTGCATTTAAGCAATGAAATTACTGCAGATAACACAACTAAGAGATTACCTGAGTTCAATATCAAGGTTACGGCATATGCAGTTCAGGCAGAGGGCGTATCAGTAGAGGAAGCGAAGAATTCGTTATTGGAAATGAGTATTGTTAGGGAGGATTAATTATTATGACAACTTGTAAGAAGATTACATTAACAGCAGCAGCTATGGTACTTTCAGCAGGTCTTGCAGTAGGAGGTACATTAGCATATCTTAATGCAGTAACAGAAACTAAGACCAATACATTTACTTCAAGCCGTAATATTACAACAACACTTACAGAAACAGAATGGACCAGTGATTCAGGAAAGAATTATCTTCCAGGAGATGTAATAAAGAAAAATCCTGTTATGAATAACGAATCAGATCAGCCTGTCTATATGGCAGTTAAGGTTGATTATTTAGATGATAAGGGCAATCTTATGAGTGCAGAAGAATTTAAAAAATATGCCTCAATTACAGATTACGACAATGATAACTGGAAAATGGCGACAGTCAATTCAGACGGAAGTGAAGTGTGGATATATATGACAGCCGTTGAAGCAGGAGAGTCAACAGAAGCATTATTTAACAATGTTACAGTTAATGCTGGAATAACAGAAGAATGGTCAAGTGCAGCTAAGACAACAACTATCTATAAGTGTGATGCAGACGGCAATAAGTTATCAATAATTGATACAACTAAGGAACAGTACGACCCAACTGTTATATACAAGGATGCAGATGGTAACATTGTAAGTGCAGGTACACTTCCTACATTCAATATCAAGGTTACAGGTTTTGCAGTTCAGGCATCAACATTTGCTGATTACAACGAGGCACAGCCAGAACTTATCAAGCTTGTAAACAGCAAGACATCTGCTGATGCACAGTTCTAATAAAATGTATTATATTGAATAAATCGGACAGTGCTTTTTGCGTTATATTATTGAAATTGTATTATATCATTGGAATTGAACAATAACAGTATAATATTTATTTATTCAGGAAAGAGGTTATATGGTTAATAAGAAGAAATTAACTGCCGGTGTAGCAGCTTTGATACTTTGTATTACAGGGGTGACTTACGGAACACTTGCATATTTTACAGATAAGGATACAAGAGCAAATGTAATAACTATAGGACACGTTACAGGAACTTTGACAGAAACAGATGAGCATATGCGAGATGATAATACGACAGGTAAAGATTATACGAATGTAAAGCCGGGTGATGTGCTTGATAAAGATCCGACAGTGACACTTGATAAAGAGTCAGAAGATGCTTATGTAAGAGTGAGCATTAATTATGAGGGACTTACTAAGGAGCAGGCATTAGCTATTGAGAATAATCTTGATATTAGTGCTGGCTGGACTAAGTCAGAGGATGGTTATTATTACTATAATGAGATACTTTCTAATAAAACAGGAGCAATCAATTCATCAAAAGTATTCTCTAAAGTTACTATTCCAACAGAATGGGGCAATGAGATTGCAGGAATAACATTTAATATTAACGTTAAGGCAGAATTTATCCAGTCTGATAATTTTACACCTGTAACTGATGAAGCTGGTAATATTACAGGCTGGGGCAATGTGGCTATTGAAAAAAGCTTAAAGTAATTCAAGCGTTATTAATATGCAGCAAAAGTTGTCATATATATTACACCAGCCCAATATAATAATAAATGTAATGATGTCAGGGGCAGATTAATAATTTGCCCCTTAATTAAATGAAATGAGAGGAAGTATATGAAAAGATTCATATTAGTTGGTACGGCAATACTTGTTATTGCTGGTTTATACACGGGAAAGACAATGGCAAAAAATCGTGTGTCAGCATACGTTGATAAGACAGTTACGACATCTTCGTTAGACTTAAGCTTGTGTGTAAGTGGTGCGGGAATTGATGATAAGGGCAATATGCAGACTAACGGAATTAACACAATAGATGACACTATTGAACAGAGAGTATCTGTGCTTAATAGTGGAGAGAAGGCACAATATGTCCGTGTAATGATTAGCAAGGATAACTGGGTTAATATCAATTTGATTAATAAAGATGATTGGATAGTATCCGATAATCATACAGATAGTGAAAATGTATATGTATATTATAATAAGGTATTAAATCCAGGTGAGAGAACACCAGAGCTTATGGATTCAATAATACTCTTTGATTCGAAATCTGAGAACACTAATAAATACAGCGGAAAGACTATTAATATTAATTGGGATGCAGAAGCAGTCCAGACAGTTGCGGCTGGTGATGCTATGCTGACAGAATGGGGAGTTGAAGCTGAATTAGGTGATGATGGCAGCCTTAAAGCTGTATCTGACAGGTAGGAGGAGATATGCTTTTAAAGAAATTAGTGGCGGTAGTATCTGCCGTAGTTGTTATTGCAGTGCCATATGTTAAAGTCTTGGCAGATGATACGGTTATAACACTTGATGAAACAGCTAAGAAATTCGTAGTGATTGATAAAGATCTTGAGTACAGGGATATGCTTCCAGGAGAGGAGAGAAGTTCAGTTATTAAGATATCCAACAGTTCAGCAGAGAATATGGAATTCTATATTAATGGAAAGGTTCTTGATAACCTTGCAGATAAAGGAACTGGAGATCAGACGGCAGTATATGGAATTAAGCTTTATAAAAACACAGATACAGAGCCTTTTTATAATGAACTTATAGGTAACAGCAGTAAGACACAGTCTGACAAGTCGTTTTTTGATGAAGATGTCAGGATTGCACAATTAAGTAAGGGTGAGAGCTGTGATATAAAGCTTGTATTGTATATAGATGGTCGTTCTATGGACAATTCTTATATGAATAAGCAGGGACAGTTGGAGATTACGGTTAATGCAGAACAGCCAGATTTGCAGGATACAGTAAGCAATAATGTGATTACAGCGGTAAAGACAGGTGATAGTAATAATATATTATTATATATAATTGTGGCACTTGCAGGCATAGCAGGAATAGCTGGTGTTGTTGTAATGAGGCAGAGGAACAGGCAGTAATAATGTATAAATCAGAAACTGATACGCAGGAGTTGAAAGTTACGTTTTTAGATGATTTTAAAATCACTTATAAAGATAAAGAGCTTTCACAAAAGAGTATCAATTCTGATAAGGTGACAAGACTTCTGGCATATCTTATATGTCATAAGGAAAATGTTGTGAGTGTCGGGGAGTTATCTGATGTCCTTTGGACAGAGGGTGAATGTGACGACCCTGCCAATGCACTTAAAAATCTTGTATACAGGGCAAGAAGCGTATTAAAAAGCCAGCTTGGAATCAACCCTATAAAGACATTAATGGGAAGCTACTGCTGGAATGATAATGTTAATACAGTTATAGATACTGAGCAGTTCGAGAAGCTGTGCAACAGGGCAGAATGTGAGCCGGATATTAAAGAGCGTATATCATACAGTGCTTATGCAATAGACATTTATAAAAAGAAATTCTTTAATAAATATTCATATGAATACTGGGTTGTCACATTCAGCGTGTATTATCATTCAAGGTATCTAGAGGTTGTTAAAAATGTATTGCAGGATTTATATGGTGAGGGTGATTATGACAGGATTGAACAAATCGGACATAGAGCCATAATGATAGATGGATTAGATGAAGATATACAATTCTATTATATTAAGTCACTGATTGCTAAGAATAAAATAGCAGAAGCGGCAGGGCATTATGAGAAGGTGAAGGATTTGTTAAAAGAACAGCTTAATGTAAGCCCTGGAAGAAAGTTAATGGAACTATATAACCAGCTTCTTATAATGACACATTCAGCCAGATCGGATATAAGGACTGTAAGAAGAGAGCTTTATGCAGGCAGGACAGCTTTAAAGGGGGCTTTATTCTGCGATTATAATAGTTTTAAGAAAAGCTTTGAATTGGAACTTAGAAGAAGACAGAGAAGTAATTGTTTTTTTACAATTGTGCTTGTCACTGTAAATAGCAGGAACAGCGCACATATAAAGAATACATTGCTGGCTTCATTAAGGGAAGGAGATCTGATTTCACAGTACAATAAATGGCAGTATGTGATTATGCTTACGCAGTGTGATTATAACAATGCGTTAGTTGTTGTCAGAAGGATTAAAGGAAATCTTAGAGTAAAAAAGCTTGATGAGAGTATAGAGTACGCAATAGAAAGAATACAGTAGTAATGGAAAGGTGAAAGGAGCTGACATGGGAATTAACTGGAAGCACAGGAAGGTTATTGTTTCTATTGTGATGTGTGTGTTATTGTGTGTGACAGCTATAACAGCAATGATGTATACAGCATTTGGAGCAGGCAGCAGTAATATAAAAAATGTTAATGCAATACAGGTGTATTCTAATGATAAGGCAGGAGGTGCAGATACATCAGAAGGTACAGACACTACAGGAAATATAGATAAGGCAGGTAGTACAGATACTACGGGAAATGCGGATACACCAGGTGTTAGTAAATTGGCGGCATCAGATAACGTGCTTGAGGGATATTGCACATTTTATGATTATGTAGTTGCACCATATAAAGGAAATGTGTATGGCTGGGGTTATAAGGAATATCCAAAGAGAAGTATTAATACTTCATCTAATTACGCTGACAATGGAAAGCCAAAGCTTACTGTTGGAACCATAGACCAGAACTTCAGGGCTAACCAGCACAATTGTTACGTTAATGGACTTAATGTCAACACCTGTATATATTACAATGGTGGAATTAAGACAACAGGCTCATTCAGCGGAGTAAAAAAAGATTATATGAATGCTTCGCAGGGAATTATTTATGGGCTTGATAAGGAAAATTATAAAAATGTATTGTTCAATGTTGATGAGCCGGGATTATTTTCTGATGCTAAGAAGACAGGAAAGACAATATATAACAATTATAAATTGACATTTGATAAACAGGATAATGGTAATGACAGCAGCACTTACACATTAAAAAGCGTAACTTCGCCATCAGGTGATGTGACATTGGCGGGAGATAATTTCTTCCCATTAAATAATGCGGACTCCAATGTGTTAGACTGCGGTTATAATGCGGCTGATGGACAGAAGGGTACTAACTATTATTTCGGAATGAGATATGATATTTCATTCTCGCTTAATGGTTATACAGGCGACCTTTTATATAAGTTCACAGGTGATGATGATTTGTGGGTATTTGTCGATGGTGAGCTTGTTCTTGATCTTGGTGGAATACATCCTGAATGTGGTGGTGATGTAGACCTCTGGCAGACAGGGCCTATAGCGAGGGAATTACAGACTGTTGCAAGCAGGGATAAAGTGAATATGTCAACTAACCACACAATAACAGTTCTTTATATGGAGAGAGGTGGTAATGCCTCTAACTGTAATATGAAGTTTATTGTTCCTAATTCAGCAAGAATTGATATTGCGGATAGTGGCAATCTTAATTTTAAAAAGATTGATGATAGGGGTAATGGGCTTGCTAATGCAGTGTTTGGAATTACAAGTAAAGATAATAAGGAAAATGCTTTAGCTAAAACAAGTGTATCTGATAAGAATGGTATAGTAAGCTTTGATAATCTTCCAGTTGGAAAATACATTTTAAAAGAAATAACAGCACCAGACGGCTACACAGGTTCAGGTGAGGAATACAATGTCGAGGTTGTACTTGATGAGAATGACAGTTCAACAGCTATAGCCACACTCACAGACAACAGTGGAAATGTAATTGCTGTTACAAGAACTAAAGTACAGTATATAGACGGCAAGAAGAGTTATGCGGTTGAAAATGTATTTAACAGCAGTATTGTCAATACAAGAAATGTAAGCATAGAGGATTTTATCGTTGATAAGCAGGTAAGGGTAGAGGATTGGGATAACCGCACATATAAGATTAATCTTATGACAGGTATCAGCAATAATAATGGAAGCTATGCAGAAGGTGATGTGATTAATAATGTAACAATAAGAGATTACATTGATTCGCGATTTGACATTATAGCTGATAATAACGAGATAGTTACGGCTGATAAAGCGGCTGACCAGCCATACAGTGTGAATGGCGGTAATATAAAGTATGATAAGGAAAGAAATCTTCTGTATGTAGAATGGGATAACCAGTCAGTACAGTATTCTGATAGTAAGCTGTATACATGGGAGAAAAGCATATTTGTAAAGGCAAAGGACAATTATATAGGTGGTAATAATGTCACGACTAATGCTTCGGCTTCTGGTGTAATTATCAATGGAGGTATTAAGGAATTCAATACACCGAAGGTTAATGTAAAAGTCAACGGAACTCTTAAGTGCAGGGAAAATGTAATATTTTACGGAGAAAATATTACCTCAGCAGATTATGAAATGTCCGAAATGTTCAAACTTAACGGCAATATCCGTGAAGACGGAAATGCATTAACAGAGCAGGATTATTATACGGAGTGGTATGAGGATAATAATGGAACATTAGGAAGTGTTATAACTAAGGCAGATGTTATTAACAGAATTAATAGTAATGCCAGCACAGGAAGTGACAGCGTATATTATGTGAAAGGATTTTATAATGTAACACCTGTAAGTAATAGCGATGAGTGTACTATTAATACAGATGGACATATAGCAAGCAGCATAATATACAACAATGACGAGCCAGGTGATCATTATGGCAGTGATTGTGCGTGCTATAGAATAAAGGTTGTTAAGGGGCAGCTTGATATAACTAAATATATTGATGAGCAGTATATTGATAACAAAGTTATAAGAGCTAACCAGACATTTATATTCAGAATAGAGCAGTATGGTGTTGTGAATGAAGATAATACAGAGAACAAGGGTGCATTAGAGGCGGTATTCTATGCCACAGCTTCATTTGATGCCAATGGTGATGTATTGTCAGCGACAAGTACAGTGACTGGTTTAAAGAAAGGCTTTTATAGTGTTATAGAGGAAGAAAGCTGGACACCAGAATATACCTTAATTAAAAAGAGTGATAACTATTCTGGCAATGACTCCTATAAGGAATGTGAGGATATATTTATAGGAAAGAGAATAGATGGCACAAAACCGGAATTCTTCGGGCTTGATAAACTGCATTATGGAAATACTGCTGATGGAGATAAGGCACAGGCAGATTTTAGCAATGTTATTAAGAAGAATTATAACTGGTTAAGAGATGCAGCATCAGCAGTTAATAAGTTTATAAGATAATGCACGAGAGGGGAATATGAAAAGGTTTATTAAAATTGTCACTGATATTTTGTTGGTGATTGTGTTGGTTATAGCGGCAGTTCTATATATTCCAAGGCTTATGGGACTTAAGACTTATAAGGTGCTGTCGGGAAGTATGGAGCCTGAATATCACGTTGGAAGTGTTGTATATGTGGAGAAATCATCAATTGATGATATTGAGGTGGGTGATGTTATTACATTTTATATTAATGATAATACAGTCGTCACCCACAGGGTTATTGATAAAGATAATGACACAGAGAGTTTTCACACCAAAGGTGATGCGAATGAGACAGAAGATGGCGGAAGTGTAGCTTATGATAAGGTTGTGGGGAAAGTGGTATTAAATGTGCCGTATCTTGGATACATTTTAAGATAGAGAGAGCCTTATAGCTATTAAGCTTCTTGATAGTTATACAGTAATATTATGAATGGTTTACAGGTTAAAAATTTATAAAGTCCATATGAGGTAATAATTAGAAAAAATAACTGGAAGGAAGTCAGAAGTATATGGGAAAGTTAAAAAAGACTGCACTGGCGGCTGGAATAACTGTATTACTTATGGGTGCTGCCGGGACTACTTATGCCCTGCTTAATACAAGGACAGTGACAGTGTCTAACCAGTTCGCAGGTGCGGCGGTTAATATAGGTGTAGCTGAGCACTTCAATGATGATAATATAATAATATATGAAGATATGGGTGAACAGCTTACTGATAATATTAATGATGTTTATGATAGAATTAGAGACAACAATACTACGAGAACCAAGGAAATAGCTGTAAAGAATATTGATTCGGATGAGTATCCTACAACTGATACTTATGTGAGAGTAAGGTTAGTACCTATGATTGTATATGATGACAGTAAGGAAAATATTAAGGCAGGAATTGCAGGAAATATAGCCGCTGTTGATATGAGGGGCAAGGTCAGTTATTCGTATGCCAATGAGTTAAAGAGTAAAGCTGATATTGATAAAGCTATGAAGGATAATGAAGATTTAACCGGAAGCTGGTTCTATATGGATAATTCTTCATCTGACGATAATGAGAGATATTATTATTATAGTGTGCCGGTTGCACCGGGGGATATGACATCACGTTTGATTAATAAGGTAACATATACAGGTGATATTCCAGAAAATGCACATTTTGAATTAAAGGTACTTGCAGAGGGGGTGTCTTCTAAGCAGGAAGACAGCAGGGCAGACTGGGGCTTATAGTTATGCAGTTTAATGCTGATATTATTGATTATATTATAGCAATGTAATATTATTCTATATTTGAAATATAAATATATAGTAAATACTACAGGGACTAAGGTACAGATATAGTACTTTAGTCCCTAATTATTCATACTTTTTTCATAAACTTCTATTGCCTCTGTCTCTTATACACATCTGACGCTGCCGACGAC
>ERZ1026882.1357-NODE-1357-length-10425-cov-5.605111_pt1 | contig 10425 bp, 8 predicted proteins | sample MGYA00380171_ERZ1026882 | MGnify/ENA primary metagenome ERZ1026882 (study PRJEB33269, sample SAMEA4719807) | human gut metagenome | biome: human-associated habitat; feature: organic feature; material: feces | place: Cameroon | collected 2013-10 ...
ACCCTGCGGGAGGCGATGGAAGAGCTGGATGCCGCCTGATGCATTCCCGGGAATGCCGGGAATGCATCAGAGCGGAGGTTAGAAAATACTAATGTAAAATGAATGTAAAATTCAAGAAAAGAACCGTCTAAGAAGGCCCGGAAATCTTAAAATTCCGGTCAAAAAAGTGATTTTCCTGTAAAATAATGCTTGTTGAGCCGGGGGGTTCGATGCTATAATAAAAAGGACGGCGTTTTGCGTATGGAGAGCTAAGCACCGCCGTCTTGTGCAATGGAGCAATAGGAAGATTTTAGGAGCATTGTTTTATGGACATTACACACATCACCTCTCTGCTGGGCGGTATTGCGCTGTTCCTGTATGGCATGTCGATCATGGGTGCCGGCCTCGAAAAGCTGGCCGGCGGCAAGATGCAGGGCGTATTGCAGAAACTGACTTCGTCCACCATCAAGGGCGTCATTTTCGGCACCCTCATCACCGGCGTCATCCAGTCGTCCGCCGGTACGGTCGTCATTTGCGTCGGCCTCGTCAACTCCGGCATCATGACCCTTACGCAGTCGGTAGGCGTTATCATGGGTGCAAACATTGGTACTACGGTCACCGGTCAGCTCATCCGCATGGCGGATATTTCGGGCGACAGCCTCATCCTGACCCTCATCCAGCCCAAGACGTTTGCGCCTGTGGTGGCGTTCATCGGCTGCATTTTTTATGTATTCATCCGTAACGCGAAGAAAAAGAACATCGGCCAGATCATGCTGGGCTTCGGCATCCTGTTCACCGGCATGAGCCTGATGGATACCGGCGTGTCTCCCCTGCGTGAGAGCGCAGCGTTCCAGGAACTGTTCGTCACCATGACCAACCCCATCCTCGGCGTTCTCGTGGGCGTGGTGGTCACGGTCATCATCCAGTCCTCTTCGGCCTCTGTGGGTATCCTGCAGGCGCTTTCCAGCACCGGCCTCGTCACCTTCAGTTCGGCTATCCCCATCGTGCTGGGTGCTCACATCGGCACCGCCTTCACCCCGCTGCTGACCATCGGCGGCTCCTCCAAGGACGGCAAGCGCGCCGCTCTCATCCACCTGTACTTCAACATCATCGGCAGCGTCATCCTGCTGGCACTGGTCTATGCAGTCCAGTTCACCATCGGCATCCCCATGTGGGGCGATGTGATGAACAAGAGCAGCATTGCAAACATCCACACCATGACCAGCGTCATTGCGATGCTGTTCTTCCTGCCCTGCAGCGGCGTGCTGTCCAAGCTGGCCATGATGACCGTGCCGAACAGCGCGGAGGAGGCACAGGAGCTGAGCATGCCTGTGCTGGATGAGCGTCTGTTCAAGAGCCCGGCTGTGGCTCTGCAGCAGGCCAAGAACGCGGTGGTCAAGATGTCCCGCCGCGCAGCCCGCAACGTCGGCCTCGCCGCCCCGCTGCTGCTCAAGATAGACGAGGACGTCGTGAGTGCCATCGATGTCCGCGAGAACCTTATCGACCGGATGGAGGTGGACATCTCCAACTACCTCATCAAGTTGGCAGACCAGGAGCTGGGCGACGCGGAGAGCCATGAGGTGACTGAGCTGCTCAACTTTGTCACCGAGTGTGAGCGTATCGGCGACTACGCAGTCAACATCAAAGAAAAGGCGCAGGAGCTGGCCGACAAGGAAGTCACCTTCAGCGAGAAGGCACAGCAGGAGCTGAAACTTCTCGACAATGCGCTGGAAAAGATACTGACCCTCACCACGGACGCCTTCGAGTTCGACGACGCCCGGACCGCCAGTCAGGTGGAGCCGCTGGAGCAGGTCATCGACATCCTCGTGGAGCGGCTTCGTGCGCAGCACATCAAGCGCCTGAAGGATGGTGCCTGCTCCATTGATACCGGTGTCGTCTACCTCGATGTGCTGAACAATGTAGAGCGCATCTCGGACCACTGCTCCAACATCGCTGCCCGTCTGGTGGGCATGGAGGCAGGCGAGGACTACGACTCCCATACCCTCAAGAATATGATGCACCACAACCCCACCAAGGAATATATGCTCAACTACGAGCAGTGCCGCAGGGACTACCTCGTCCCGCTGGAACAGCTCGAAGCCTGATTTTGATAAAGTATAAAAACAGTGCAGACCTCCCCGGGGAGCGTCTGCACTGTTTTTGTTTATTCGCCCAGGTCTTCCAGCAGCGCCCGGAGGGCCGTTTCGCCGGTGACGTAGAGGCCCTGCTTGAGCCGGAGAGCATCGGCCTCGGGCAGGAGATTGACGTAGATACCGGTGCGCAGGAGCCGTTTGTCGGGCAGTCCGTTGTCGGAGCAGGTGTAGACGACCACCCGCCCGCCCTCGTCGCAGAGGTAGAAGTCGGTGCCGCTCTGCCCGGCGGAGCCCTGCGCGGCCAGACCCGGCTCGGAGGCCGGCGTCTCTTCGCCGGAGTCGGCAGGGAAGGGGAGACTGGGCAGGGCCATCCAGAAAAGGCTGAACACGATGGTAAAAATGCACAGCGCATAAAAAATGCAGAGCCAGACCTTGCGCATGGCAGTGGACTCCTTTCGGCTGAAATGGTGTTTCAGACGGTAGTATGTGCAAAAGAAAACTGCCTCAGACAGGAATGCAGAATTTTCACACCCGGATGCTGTACTTTGGCGGGGCAGATGTGCTATACTAGCATCGTATCCGGTCGATTTCCCCCTTGCGGAAGAGGGCGGTGCGGACTATAATGTATTATTATGGCTGTGGGCAGTCTGGCCACAGCAGGAACAGCAAACGGCATCGTCAGAGGATGCTTTGAGATGCAGAACAGTGAAAATTGCGATAGGAGGCGATCCTTATCTCAAACAATGAAAGACGGAGACTCCACAGTGATGGTGCGCTCCGGGAGCAGCGGCCCGCAGCGGAGCAGAACCGGCGGGTCCGCGAGCCCCGCGGACCGCAGGAGCAGGGAGAAAAGCACGGTCATCCCGTTCTCGGATTCCTGGGCCGGACCATCGTCACCCTCGTCTGTCTGGGCATTATGGCGGGCAGTCTGGTGGCAGTGGGCGCTGTGTACTATGTGGTGCAGGCTACGGCCAGTGACGGCGACCTGCTGGACCTCGACAACATCGAACTGAGCCAGTCGAGCCTTGTGGTGGCCACCGACCCCGACACCGGCGCACAGGTGGAGTACGCCACTCTGCGCTCTTCCAACAGCCACCGCGTCTGGGCGGACCTCGAGCAGATCCCCACCAACCTACAGTATGCATTCATCTGCACCGAGGACAAAGACTTTTACAGTGAGCCGGGCGTCAACTTCAAGCGCACCATCGGCGCGATGATCAATGAGTATATCCTGCCGGTCTACAGCTCCAAGCAGGGTGCCTCTACGCTGGAACAGCAGCTCATCAAGAACCTGACCAGCGACAAGAGCGCCAGCGGCATCGAGGGCGCACTGCGCAAGCTGCGCGAGATCTACCGCGCCCTCATCCTGAGCCGCAGCTACTCCAAGGAGACCATTCTGGAAGCCTACCTGAACACCATCAGCTTCACAGGCACCATCCAGGGCGTCCAGACGGCGGCAAACGAGTACTTCGACAAGGATGTCAGCGAGCTGACCCTCTGGGAGTGCGCATCCATCGCGTCCATCACCAAGAATCCCACCAACTATAACCCCTACACCAACCCCGAGAACCTTATCAACCGCCGGAATTTCCTGCTCTACAATATGTGGCAGCAGGGTGTCATTTCGGAGGAGGATTACCGCAACGCCGCTGCCCAGCCGCTGGTGCTGGCAGAACCGGACAAAACGAAGAAGAGCAGCTCTACCACCTCTTACTTCACTGATGCCCTCTTCAACGAGGTGGTGAAGGACATCATGGCCAAGGAGGGCGTGGACGAGTCCACCGCCCAGAGCATGCTCTACACCGGCGGCTACACCATCGAGGCAACGGTCAACCCCAAGATCCAGACCGCGATGGAGAACCTGATGCTCAACACCGACGACGCCTACTTCCCGGCCGGCTGGCATGAGGAAGAGGTGACCAGCATCTCCGACGACGATGTGCAGGTCTTCAATGAGGACGGCACCCCCAAGACCCGCACCGGCGACGACGGTACGGTCTACTATTACCGCAATGTCCGCACTCAGGCGGCGATGGTCACGCTGGACTATGACGGCAATGTCATCGCCATGGTGGGCGGTCTGGGCGAAAAGACCAAGAGCCTTTCCCTGAACCGCGCCTACGGCGTCACCCGTCAGACCGGTTCTACCATCAAGCCCATCGGCGCCTATGCGCTGGGCATCGAGTATGGTCTGGTCAACTGGTCCACCATGCTCAACAACTCGCCCCTCTACCTCAAGCAGGACATGGTCATCCGCGACGAGGACTACTGCCGCCGGAACGGCCTCATGGGCCTGACGGACAAGCAGCTGAAAGCCTACCCCAACGCATGGCGCAGCTGGCCCCGCAACTACGGCGGCAACTACGGCGACAACACCGACCTGCCTCTGTGGAACGGTCTGGCACGCTCCCTGAACACCATTGCGATCCGCGTGGGCGATCTGGTGGGCGCAAGCAACATCTTCAATTTTGCCTACAACACCCTGCAGCTGACTACGCTGGACCCCTCCAACGATGTGGGTCTGGCCCAGATGGTCATGGGCAGCCAGACCCACGGCGTCACCCCGATGGCGCTGGCGGCGGCGTTCCAGATCTTCTACGACGGCGAGTACACCACGCCTCACCTCTACACCCGTGTGCTCGACCGCGACGGCAACATCTATATGGAGAGCAACGACACCAGCTATCAGGCTCTGACGCCCCAGACGGCCTATGTCATGAACCGCCTGCTGAAGAACGTCCTGTTCTCCAGCGTCGGTACGGCCAGCGGCCGCTACCCCAACTCCAACGGCATGGAGGCCTTCGGTAAGACCGGTACGGCCAGCGATGAGAAGGACCTGTGGTTCGTGGGCGGCACGCCCTATTACGTCACCGCTGTGTGGTGGGGCTACGATGCACCTTACGACATGACCAAGACCCTCGGCAAGCAGCAGGCCAAGACCCGCACCTGCGTCATGGCATGGAAGGCCCTGATGGAGCAGATCCAGGCAGACCTGCCCTATAAGGCATTCCCGGCGGCTGACGGCGTCGTGGAGCGCAGCTACTGCACCCAGAGCGGCCTGCTGGCCAGCGGCTCCTGCCCGAGCACGGCAGTGGGCTACTACCGTGCCGACGACCTGCCCGACGTCTGCAATTATTCTCACGGTCAGGCAGCTGTCGCCAGCGCACCCCTGACGGCAGAGCCGGACACCACCAATCTGGACACCGACTAAGGCAAAAAATCATACTTTTCAGCACATCGGGTTGCAGATTCGGTGCGCTGAAGGGGTACTTCACGGCTCAAAACTGGATAATCTGACAAAATAGCATCCGACCTCTTGCAATGCGGGGAGTCGGATGCTATTATATTTTCTGCAAGAACACTTGTGTTTGAGAGGTGAACAAGTTGGAACGCCGTTTTTATCTGGTGGATGCACAGGTCCTGCCGGAAGTTTTCCTCAAGGTCGTCCGGGCCAAGGAGCTTCTGGCCAGCGGAGAGGCACGCAGCATTTCGGCTGCGACCCGCAGCGTAGACCTGTCGCGCAGTGCATTTTATAAATATAAGGACTGCATTTTTGACTCGGAGAATGGCCGCGAGGTCATCACCGTCATGGCGACCCTGCGGGACGAGACGGGTGCATTGCAGAGCCTTCTGGCCGGCATCAGTGCCGCCGGTGCCAGCATCGTGACCATCAATCAGTCTACTCCGGAGAACGGAGCCGCGCTGGTGGCTGTCACCATCCGCACCGACACCATGCAGATGACCCCCGAGGAGCTGACGGAAAAGCTTTCGCGCCAGCGGATGGTCGTGGGCGTACACTGCGGATACAATCTGTGACAGTACATTCATAGAAAAAAGGAACGAGGGCAGTATCATGGCAAAAATCGCGATTCTGGGCTTTGGCACGGTGGGCAGCGGTGTGTACGAGGTGCTCTGCCGCAACGCCGCAGGCGTCTCCCGCCGCGCAGGCGAACCGGTGGAGGTCAAGTACATCCTTGACCCCAAGGACTTCTCGGATCATCCGGCTGCACAGCTGTTTATAAAGAATTTTGACGCCATTCTGGAAGACCCCGAAGTGAAGGTCGTCGTCGAGACCATCGGCGGCACCCGCTTCGCTTACCCTTACGTCAAGGCTTGCCTCGAGAGCGGCCGGAGCGTCTGCACCTCCAACAAGGAGATGGTGGCTACCTACGGCGCAGAGCTGCTGGCTCTGGCCAAGGCACACAACTGCGCCTTCCTGTTCGAGGCTTCCGTGGGCGGCGGCACGCCCATCATCACCCCGATGCACCAGTGCCTCGCGGCCAACGTCATCACCGAGGTGGAAGGCATCGTCAACGGCACCACCAACTTCATGCTCACCAAGATGGTGCGGGAGAATCTGGGTTTTGACGAGGCTCTGAAGATCGCTCAGGAGCTGGGCTACGCCGAGACGAAGGACCCCGGCGACGATGTGGATGGCCGTGACGCCTGCCGCAAGATCGCCATCCTGTCCTCGCTGGTCTGCGGCCACCAGATCTATCCCCAGAACATCCCCACCCGCGGCATCCGCGACATCACGGTGGATGATGTGGCTGCGGCAGAGAAGCTGGGCTGCGTCATCAAGCTCATCGCCTGGATGAAGCGGGGCGAGGACGGCAGCGTTGCCGCCGGGGTCGAGCCCTGCCTCGTGCCGAAGGCGAACCAGCTGGCCGGTGTCGATGACGTCTTCAACGCTGTCCTCGTCAAGGGCGATATGCTGGGTGACGTGGTCTTCTACGGCAAGGGCGCGGGCAAGCTGCCCACCGCCAGTGCTGTCGTGGCCGACGTGGTGGACGCCCTCAAGAACGGCGTCAAGGTCCACGACAGCCTGTTCTGGCAGCCCGCCGAGCCGGTGGAAGGAATGCTCACCGACCCCGCGCCCGCCGCATACTATGTGCGTGTGGAAGGCATCGCCCCGGCGGTGGCCGAGGCCATCTACGGCAAGGGCCATGTGGTGGAAGAGCACTTCGACGGCTGCTCCTACTTTGTGGACAGCGCCGACGACAAGGCTCTGGCTGAAGCAGCCCGCAAGGTAGAGGCCATGGGCGGCAGCGTGAAGCTGGTGCTTCGCCGCCTGCCTGAGGACGCCTGAGCGAGAGAGAAGAGAGGGAACTGCGATGAAGATAAAAGTTTCCGTCCCGGCCACCAGTGCCAACATCGGCTCCGGCTTCGATGCGCTGGGGCTGGCTGTGACCTTGTATAATACCGTGACGTTCGAAGAGAGCGACCATCTGGACATCTCGGCGGCGGACGGCACCCGCATCCCCCGCGGTGAGACCAATCTGGTCTACCGCTCGGCCAAGGGTCTGTTCGATAAGGTCGGCAAGACCATGCCGCCCCTCAAGCTCGTCCAGACCAACGCCATCCCGATGGCCCGGGGCCTCGGCTCCTCCTCAGCCTGCATCATCGCGGGCCTGCTGGGTGCGAACCGGATGCTGGGCGATGTGCTCAACACCCAGGAGCTGCTGACGCTGGCTACCTCCATCGAGGGCCACCCGGACAACGTGGCACCGGCCCTTCTGGGCGGTCTGACCAGCAGCGTCTTCGAGGACGGCACCGTCTACTCCGTCAAGCGGGATGTGGATGAGAGCCTCTGCTTCGCGGCCATCGTGCCGGACTACAAGCTGCTGACCGAAGCCGCCCGTGCGGCCCTGCCCAAAGAGGTCACCCACAAGGATGCTGTGTATAACCTGTCCCGTGCAGCCCTCATCCCGGCGGCGTTCTGCGAGGGCCGCCACGACCTGCTGGCCATTGCCACCGAGGATAAGCTCCACCAGCCCTACCGGATGCCCCTGATGCCCGGCTCGAAGGAAGTCTTTGATATGGCGCGGCTCTGCGGTGCCAAGGCGGTGTACGTCTCGGGTGCCGGCAGCACCGTAATGGCTGTGGCCGAAAAGGCCAACGCCGAGAAATTCTACTCCAAACTGGAAAAGGGCCTCGAGCTGCTGGAAGGTTTGGACGGATGTGAAGCATTTACACTGCTGCGGCTGGATGCCGACAACACCGGTGCGACAGTGGAATGATAAACAGGACCGGAAGTGCAAGACCGCTTCCGCCCGGTGTACCCCTCACACACTGAGGGAGCAAAAAGAGGAGAGTGACAAGATATGGCGTTGATCGTACAGAAGTTCGGCGGTTCTTCGGTGAAGGACCGGGACCGTATCTTCAACGTGGCCCGCATCGTGGCCAACACCCACAACGCGGGAAATGACGTGGTCGTGGTAGTGTCTGCACAGGGCGACACCACCGACGACCTTATCGCAAAGGCAGCAGAGATCACCCACAACCCTTCTGCCCGTGAGATGGATATGCTGCTGGCAGCAGGCGAGGAGATCAGTATCGCTCTGCTGGCTATGGCTCTGAACGAGCTGGGCTGCCATGCCACCAGCCTGACCGGCTGGCAGGCAGGCTTCCGCACCGACCGTGCCTACACCAAGGCCCGCATCACCAAGCTGGAGACCGAGCGCATCTCTTCGGAGCTGGAGCGCAACCGCGTCGTCGTCGTGGCAGGCTTCCAGGGCCTGAACAAGCTGGACGACATCACCACGCTGGGCCGCGGCGGTTCCGACACCAGCGCTGTCGCCATCGCAGCAGCGCTCCACGCCGACCGCTGCCAGATCTTTACCGACGTGGAGGGCGTCTACACCGCCGACCCGCGCAAGGTGCGCAACACCCGTAAGCTGGATGAGATCACCTTCGACGAGATGCTGGAACTGGCATCCCTCGGCGCACAGGTGCTCAACAACCGCAGCGTGGAGCTGGCTAAAAAGTATAATGTGGAGCTGGAGGTCCTCTCCAGCCTGAACCCCGTGCCTGGCACGGTCGTCAAGGAGGTTGTAAAAGACGTGGAAGGTATGCTGATCAAGGGTGTCGCAAAGGACACCGACGTTGCTGTTATTACGATCCTGAATGTTCCCGATGAGCCGGGTACCAGCTTCAAGATCTTCGGCCTGCTGGCCCAGAAGAATATCAACGTGGACATCATCCTGCAGTCCACCGGCCGCGACGGCAAGAAGGACATCAGCTTCACCTGCTCTGAGAGCGAAGCTGAGACTGCCATGCGCGTCCTGCGCGAGAGCGCAAAGTTCGACCAGGTTACCTGCGACGAGACCTGCGCCAAGGTGTCCATCGTAGGCGCCGGTATGCAGAGCCACAGCGGCGTGGCCTCCAAGATGTTCGAGGCTCTGTCCAACAACAACATCAACATCAAGATGATCTCCACCAGTGAGATCAAGATCTCCTGCATCATCGACCGTGAGGACGCTGACAAGGCTGTCAGCGCCATCCACGATATGCTGTTCGAGTAAGACGTGGCTTCAAAGCCGCCGTGCCGTGCGTCCTGCGCCGGTGCGGCGGCTTTTTGCGTACACAATTTTTTTACAGCCCCTGCCGTTTACACCCAGATAAAAGGGGTGTATAATATTATTATGTGCCTGTATCCAGGGCGAACGTCAAAAACAGGAAGGAAGCTGCATCATGGAGCAAAATCGACCCGCACCCCGCCGCGCTCTGTCGCCGAAAGAACGCCGCCGGAGACACCGTATCCGCCTCGTGCGCAACTGGACGGTCTTTCTGCTCAGCTGCGGCGCGGTCATGGCTGTGATGACCGGCGGCATCCTCTGGCTGCTGCCCAGAGCCTATGCCCTCATCGCGCCGCCGACGGCCTTCGAGGCCCGGGAGTATGAGGGCGGCGCGGAGACGGACCTTTCGGATAAGCGCCTCATGCTGGTGAATGCAAACCTTCCCCTGACGGAAGAGCCGACGCCGGAGCTGGCGGTGGCCGATGATGCCACCGGCGTTTCGCTGGAAGCCGAGGCCGCTGCAGCCTACCGCGAAATGGCCGAGGCCGCAAAGCAGGATGAGATAGAGCTGGTGCTGACGGCAGGGTATCAGGATGCCGCCGCCCGTCAGAGCGCCTATGAGGCTGCTGTCCAGAGCTACCGGGAGTCCGGCTGCTCGGAGGAAGAGGCCGCTGCCAGGGCTGCGACCGTCCAGCCTGCGCCGGAGGCCAGCGAATATGCCACCGGCTACAGTGCCGACATCCTCGCGGCGGACAGCATGGAGAAGGACACCGGCTTCGCCGACACCCGTGCCTATGAGTGGCTGGAAGCCTACGCCGCAGAGTACGGCTTCATCCTGCGCTGGCCGCAGGAGCGTCAGGCCGCCACCGGCATGGTGTTTGAGCCGTGGCACTGGCGGTATGTGGGCAGGGACAACGCCCTCGCCATCCGCGCCTCCGGCCTCTCGCTGGAAGAGTATCTGGCGCTGGAACAAACGAAATAATACAAAAGGACGATAGAACATTGAGACGATCCCAAATCGCGCCCGGCGTCCACCTCTCGTATGACCTGTCTCT
>ERZ1026882.1361-NODE-1361-length-10396-cov-3.815492_pt1 | contig 10396 bp, 5 predicted proteins | sample MGYA00380171_ERZ1026882 | MGnify/ENA primary metagenome ERZ1026882 (study PRJEB33269, sample SAMEA4719807) | human gut metagenome | biome: human-associated habitat; feature: organic feature; material: feces | place: Cameroon | collected 2013-10 ...
ACCTTGAAGGCAGACTGAACGACAACAACATACACACAACGGCGACAACGGCGAAGAAAGCGCAGCTGCTGCTGGTGGTGGACAACACTCTGCAGGACGAAGCCTACGAACTGACGGTGACGCCGAAGCGTGCCGTTATAAAGTCGAACGCTCAAGGGGCGGGCTTCTTCTACGGCGTGCAGTCGTTTCTGCAGCTGGTGCCGGCAGATGCTGACGCAGAGGCTGCGGTTCAGTGCGTAGAGATTAAGGATGCGCCGCGCTTTCAGTATCGCGGTGCGATGATTGACGTGGCTCGCAACTTCCAGTCGAAGCAGACCGTGTTGCGCTTCATCGACCTTATGGCGGCGTTCAAGATGAACCGACTGCACATTCATCTCACCGATGACCAGGGTTGGCGCATCGAGATAAAGCGCTATCCGCTACTTACGGAGGTGGGATCGAAGCGCAGTCAGACTATGATTGGTCACTCCGACTACTACTATCCGCGCCGATTCGACGGGAAGCCGCAGGAGGGTTTCTACACGCAGCAGGACATTAAGGAGATGGTGGCGTATGCTGCCGACCGATTCATCACGATCATACCAGAGATTGAAATGCCGGGACATTCGTCGGCGGCGCTGGCGGCTTATCCGCAGTATTCGTGCGGACTGGGCAAGCAGTATGTGGTGCGCGACTATATGGATATCTTCGACGAGGTGTACTGTCCGCAGGAGCAGACGTTCGAGTTCTTGCAGAACGTGCTGACGGAGGTGATGGATCTGTTCCCGAGCGAGTATATACACATCGGCGGCGACGAGTGTCCGAAGAAGGCGTGGAAGGTTTGTCCGCACTGCCAGGCGCTGATAAAGAAACTGAATCTGAAGGACGAACACGAGCTGCAGAGCTGGTTCGTCCATCGCATTGAGCGGTTCGTGAACAGCAAGGGAAAGAACATCATCGGCTGGGACGAGATTCTGGAGGGCGGACTGGCGCCAAACGCCACCGTGATGTCGTGGAGAGGCGAAGCGGGCGGCATTGAGGCTGCGAAGATGAAGCACAAGGTGATAATGACGCCGGGCGACTACTGCTATATCGACCATTATCAGGAGGACCCTGAGCATGCTCCGCTTGCCATAGGCAGCTATCTGCCGTTGGACAGCGTGTATGCGTATAATCCGTTGCCCGAGAGTCTTACGCCGGAGGAGCAGAAGTACATAATCGGTACGCAGGCTAATCTTTGGGGCGAGTATGTGCAGACGGCTGATTATCTGGAGTATATGGCTTATCCGCGACTGATGGCTATGGCTGAGGTGCAATGGACTGACGCAGGGAAGAAGGACGTCAACGACTTCCACCGACGTCTCAAGACGCAGTTTGCCTGGCTCGACAAGAAGGGTGTAAACGCCTGCCGCAACTTCTATGAGGCTGAGTTCAGCGGCGCATGGAACAATGCGCAGAACGTATATGGGGTGAAGCTCAAGACGCTCTGCCCCGACGCCGAGATACGCTATGCGCTCGACTGCGCCGACGAGAGCCGCTTCAAGACCTACTCTGCGCCGATAGCTCTCGACAAGGAGACGGAGCTGTGGGCGGCGGTGTACGTTGACGGCAAGCGGATGGGCGGCATAACGCATAAACGCTTCGCCGTGAACAAGGCTACGGGCTGCAAATATACGTGCTCGCCGAAGGCTGCTTGGGAGAATATGCACGAAGGATACGCGCTCACCGACGGACTGCGCGGATTCTCGAAGGACACGCGCTACTGGACGGGGTTCAACAAGGACACGCTGCGGATAGACATCAGTCTGCACAAGGCGACGACAATAAGCAGAGTGAAGCTCGGTACGCTGTGGCGCACTTGGAACACGATGTGGCCGGCTCGCGAAGTGAGGGTGATGGTTTCGGACGACGGCTCCGAATACAGAACGGTTGCTTGTCAGAAACCCGAATACGACTTCTCGCTTACTGAGGCTACGCGCTTTCCTGTTGAGGTGAAGTTCGCGGAGAGCGGCGCAAGGTTCGTAAGACTCGTGATTTTGGGCGGCGGAAAATGTCATGAGGGTCATTACAACGCCGGCAAACCGAGCGAACTGGCATTGGACGAGATTGAGATTTACTAAGCACGGCAACCACACGTTTCAAAACAAAATGCAACAAACGGACAAACCAATAAGAACAACTATAAACAACTATAACAAATGAACAAAAACCTATTAGTCACATTGCTTTTCTTGCTGGTAGCAGGAACGGCATTTGCACAACACAAGTTCCGTTTCAACAACGACGGCAAGTTCAAGATTGTGCAGTTCACCGACATCCATTGGGACCCGACATCTGCCGGATGCGACACCACACGCAACACCATCCTCTCCGTACTGAGTCAGGAGAAGCCCGACATAGCCATTCTCACGGGCGACATCGTTACTGCCAACCCAGCTAAGAAGGGTTGGGAGGCTATAATAAAGATTTTCGAGGAGGCGAAGATGCCGTTCGCCGTGACGCTGGGCAACCACGACGCCGAGCCGCAGTATATGAGCAAGCAGGAGATATTCGACGAGCTGTTGAAGTCGCCTTACTTCGTAGGCTCGCACGGACCGCAGGGCATTCCGGGTCATGGCCAGTATGTCATTCCGGTGTACGGTTCGAAGGAGAAAGACAAGGTGAAGTCGCTGCTCTACTGCATCGACTCTAACGATTATCCCGAAACCGACGAGCTGGGACATTACGACTGGATTCACTTCGACCAGATTGCGTGGTACAGATCGCAGAGCGAACAGTATACTAAGCAGAACGGCGGCACGCCCATACCGGCGTTGGCGTTCTTCCATATCGCTCTGCCTGAATATCGCAACCTCATGAACCGCCCTGGCACTTGGGGCAAATGCGACGAGGGCGAGGTTTGCGCGGCTGACATCAACAGCGGAATGTTCGCTTCGTTCGCAGAGTGCAAGGACGTGATGGGTGTGTTCGTGGGTCACGACCACGACAACGAGTTCATCGGTCAGGAGAAAGGCATCTGTCTTGCATACGGACGTGTGACGGGAACGGACGCTTACGGCGGACTGGTGCGTGGCGGTCGCGTCATAGAGATGTATGAGGGCGAAAGACGCTTCGACTCGTGGGTGACTACACCGCAGGGCAGGGAGTTCGCTTACTACTATCCGTCGGGTATTACGTCGATTGACGAGGAGGGTCCGTATCTGCCGGCTCTGAACGTGAAACCGAAGAAGCACGGCGTGAACTATACTTACTATGAGGGCAAGTTCAAGAAGACTGCCGACATCTTCAACAATGGTAAGAAGATGAAGGAGGGCGTGCTGAACAACTTCATCATCACCGAGGCTCGAAGCGAGGACCACTTCGGCTACGACTTCCGTTCGTTCATAAAGATACCTGCAAAGGGCGTATACTACTTCGACATCGCTTCCGACGACGGCTCGCGCCTGTTCATCGACGGCAAGGAGATTATCGACAACGACGGTTCGCATAGTCAGGAGTTCGTAGCTGGTAAGGTGGCGCTGGAAGCCGGCTTCCACGAGATGCGCATCATTTACTTCGAGGACTACATGGGACAGAGCCTGAAGATAAAGATTACGGATAGATACAACAGTAGTCGCATACTTCCAGACGATATGCTTTACACTAAATAGAATTACCACGTAGGTAAAACATCATTCCATCATATCTGTAACAATGTTACCGATATGATGGAATATCATTACCACGCCACAGGAATAATACATGTCTTAAGCCTCAACCAACTTAAACTGTATTTTAACGCTTTAAGTTCTATAGTTTAATATTGCTGACCACATTATTAGTTTTACCGAACAGCAATAAAAGAAAAAAACTCCGCACAGCGAAACATTCTGCTGTGCGGAGTTTTTTGGTTTAATAAGTATTAGTAACCGACGGTTAACGAGTGTTTGTAACCGTCGGTTAATGAGTGTTTAATAGCCGTCGTTCTGCTTAAGCGCACCACCCGACTTCGTGATTTCTGTTGAAGGATACGGGAACACCATGAGATGGTCGTCGTACTCTACGGGCTTAACCGCAGGGTTAGCCTCGTTGAGATAGTCCTCGTACGGTCCTACTTCGAAGGTGCTGTTCCAGTCGCTGCGGTCGGCATAGTGACGAGCACGCGGATGAGCGTTCAGCTCCTTCTTCGCGAGCTCCTTAATCTCGGCTGCACCAGAGTGGAACCAGCGCTTCAGGTCGTAGAGGTGGTCGCTGTACTCGAAAGCGAGTTCGCAACGACGCTCGTGATAGAGGTCAGCCCATGTAGCGTTGCCCGAAAGCGGAGTGAGGTGAGAGCGGTTGCGCACGCGGTTGATGTCCTTTGCTGCAAGGTCGGCATGACCGAGAACGAGGTTAGCCTCGGCACGGAACAGAAGCATCTCGGCAAAGCGAACGAGCGGCATGTGAACACGCGCTGTTGGCCAGTTGCCGTTAGAACTTACATAGCCGTTCTTGTCGGCGTTCTCATACTTGAACGGATCCATGTACTTGTTGATCATGAAGCCCGACTCAACGTCTGATGTAGAGAAGAACTTGCGTGTCTCGCCGAAGAACTGGAACTCCTGACCGTACTCGAGCACTGAGCGTGTGATGCGGGCGTTGCCTGCACCGTCCTTCAGCATCTCCTCGAAGATGTCGTACGACGGCTTGATCTGACCCCAACCGTTGTAGACGCCCCAACCCTTGTTCTCAAGGATTACGCCAGGGAACTCAGAGCCGCCAGGAGTGTCGCCACCTGTGCCGGCAATGCCGAAGAGGTATTCCTTTGTCCAGTAGTTAGAGAAGTCGGAAGAGAAGATGTCTGCGAACTCGGGAGCGAGGTCGCGTCCGTACTCCTGTCTCTTATACACATCTCCGAGCCCTCAAGAGCGTCTACCATCTTTATCACGTTCTCCCACTGCTTGCTGTCGAACGCAGCCCAGTAAGCATAGACCTTAGCCTTGTAAGCAACGGCGGCTGCCTTGTGAGCACGTCCGCGGTTGTCGATGCCGTAGTCCTTGAAGTTCGGCAGATACTTGATGGCGTTGTCGAGGTCTTCGATAATCATCTTGTAGTTGTCCACTACCGATGCCTGCTGCTTCGGAATAGAGTTGTCGTAGCCGCCAGGGAAGTCCTCGTAGCGTACGAACGGCACACCCTGCTTGTCGTTACCGTAGCGGTAGGCAACATAGAAGTGGCTGAAGGCGCGCATGAAGAACGCCTCGCCGAGCGAGCGTGTCTCTACAGCGGTGAGCGCAGTAGACTGCTGCTTCTTCAGCAACTGCTCCACAACCCAGTTGGCGCGAGAGATGAGGCCGGTAAGGCGGCCGTATGTGCCCTTCAACGGGTCTTCATCGCCTGTATACTGGAGGTTGGCGAGAGTAGGATAGCTGCGCGTACGACCCCAAACGATGTCGCACGCACCGCCCTGCTCCCAGTAAAGTTCGCGACCGAAGAGGCCCTCCTGATGAATCGGCGCATAGAGAGCGTCGATAGCATCTACAGCCTGGTCGTCATTGGTGAAATATAGCGTCGTCGTCGGATCGCCCTCTTTCTGTACGTCGAGGAAATCGCTACACGAGCTCAACAGTGCCGCAGAGAAAACGGCTGTCAATATATATTTTGCTTTCATAGATATTGCTTTTTAGTTGTTTTAGTAAGTAAGTTTCACACCGAAAGAGAATGTGCGAGCCACCGGATACTTCATAGCGTCCCATCCGCCACACTCGGGGTCGATGCCGGTGTAGTCGGTAATGGTGAAGAGGTTCTCGCCACTTACGTAAACGCTCAAACGACTGTTGCGCGAACCGAAGTGTGAGCACTTGCGGAGAAGGTTGGTGAGGTCGTAGCTTACGGTCACGTTCTTCAGACGCAGGTATGAAGCGTTCTCAAGATACCAGTCGGAAGCTGTAGAGAAGTTGCCGTTCGGGTCGTTCTTAGAGAGGCGCGGAATGTCAGAGTCGCGGTTTGTCTCGCTCCATGCGTCGAGGATGCGCGAGTCGCGGTTGAAGTTGCCCTGAACGTCTGAGAGTGTCATATACTTTGCTACGTTCATTGCCTTAGCACCTGCTACGCCCTGGAGCATTGCAGAGAAGGTGAGGTCTTTCCATGTGAAGCCTGCAGAGAACGAGAAGGTGTACTTCGGTGTGGCAGAACCACAGTACTGACGGTCGGCGTCTGTAATCTTGCCGTCGCCGTTCTTGTCGATGAACTTCAAGTCGCCTGCCTTTGCGTTAGGCTGAATGCGGTTGCCGTTCTTGTCTACGTAAGAAGCTGCTTCGGCGTCGCTCTGGAAGATGCCTGCGCTCTTGATGAGGTAGAACGAACCGAGAGGCTGACCCTCTGCGTCCTGATAGCAGTAAGGCAGGTTGCGGAACGAACCGCCGCCAGTCCATACACCTGCGTTGCCGTCTGCGTCCTTCACGCCGATGTCGCTAACCCAGTTCTTGAGCCAAGAGAAGTTGCCGCCAACGTAGTACGACCAATCCTTATTGATGCGGTCGTTCCAGTTGAGCGAGAGCTCGAGACCACGGTTGCGCACCTCGCCCTGATTGATGAGCATCGGGTCGAGACCGATAGAGCCAGGCCAGTTCATCGACTGTGTCTGTATGAGGTCGAACGTGCGCTTCTCGAACCAGTCGAACTGCAAAGCCAAACGGTCGTTGAACATATTGAGGTCAACGCCGAGGTCGAACTGCTCTGAGGTCTCCCAAGTCAGGTTGTTGTTGAGGGCGATAGAGTTGTAGATGAATGTATCCCACAGTGTATTCTTCTCAACGCCATACTGCGCCTGCTCCTGCCAAGAATTTGTAGAGAGCACTGCCGAACGGTAGTTGTAACCGATAGAACCGAGGTTGCCTACTCTACCCCAAGAAGCACGCAGCTTGAGGAGCGACACAACGTCGGTCTTCGGGAAGAAGGCTTCGTTAGAAATCTTCCAGCCGGCTGTCACAGCGGGGAAGTCGCCGTGGTTCTTGCTCTTAGGCAGACGACCTGCATAGTCGCGGCGCCAAGAAGCTGTGAGGAAGTAGCGGTCGTCGAACGAGTAAGCCAGACGTCCGATGAGCGATACGTTGGCGTCAGGACCTGTGAGATAGTCCTTGCCTGATACCGATCCGGCGTAAGCGATATACTGCAGATAGGGCGACTCGTCGGCGAATGTCTTGCCGTTCAGCTCGAAACCGCGCACGTTAAAGTGGTCGGCTGTGGTAGAGAAGAGTGCGCCTACGGTGTGTTTGCCGAAGGTGTTGTCGTATGTAAGGGTGTTCTCTGTCTTCCACTGGTCGGTGCGGTATGTGCTCTCGGTGAGCGAGTTGCCGCCGTCGGGCTTACCTACCTCGTCGCGACGCGGAGTGAAGCCTTTATAGTGGTTCGACTTCAGGTTGTATGTGAAGCGGCTCACGAACTTCAAGCCCGGCACTACGTTTGCTATCTCAAGCGATGTGGTAGACCAAGCGTCGTTTGTGCGGTCGAAGATGTTCTTTGAAGAGAGCGTGCTGATTGGGTTCACAGCGTCGCCATGGGCATCGGCGAAGTTGTTGCCGTACGTAGCGATGTATGCCGGGTCCTCGGTTGTTGTTCCGCCGAAGCCGCTCTTTGTGAACGGACTGTAAACGGTGGCACTTGCCGGCATGTAGATAGCCGAAAGGATAGGTCCGGTGTAGCCCTCGTTAGTGTCAGTGGTGCGGCTCTCGGTGTTCTTCCATACGAAGTCTTCGCTGATAGACACCCACTTGTTGATCTGATACTTGCCTGTATAGTGCAGGGCAAGGTTCTTGTTGAATGTGTAGCGCATTACGCCCTCGTCGTTGTCGTAAGCGAACGACAGACGGTTGGTGAATGTGTCTGTACCTGCGTTGATGGCTACGTTATGGCGCTGGTAGAACGCTGTGCGGAACACCTCGTCCATCCAGTTTGTGCGGGTTGTTGCAATCCACGGGTTCTTCTTTTCATCCCAACCGTTAGGCAGAGCCAGACCTGCGTTGCCGTAAGAGCGCTTGCGCATCTCTATCTCCTGCTGTGCGTTGAGCGGCTTGGGCAGGTTTGTAGCGTTGCGCACGCCTACCATACCCTCATAAGATACTGATGTGGCTCCCTTCTTTGCCTTCTTTGTTGTCACGAGCACTACGCCACCGGCTCCCGACTGCGCACCGTAGATTGCTGCAGAAGCGGCATCCTTCAATACTACGATCGACTCGATATCGTTGAGCGAAGCGATTGGTGCACCAGGCACTCCGTCCACAACCCAAAGCACGTTGTCGCCGTTCTGCGAACCTTGACCGCGGATTACGATGTTAGGAGCTGCTGTAGGATCGCCACCGTCGGCAGCAACAGTCACACCAGCCAACTGACCCTGCAACATACCTTCGGTAGAAGTCACCGGACGCACAACCAGCTCGTCGACATTGCTCACAACGCCAACGGCAGCCGAGAGGTCCTTCTTCTTTGTTGCTGTACCGTAACCGATGGCTACAACCTCGTTGAGCATCTTGCTGTCCTCGTCGAGGACAACAACGATGTCGCGGTTGTTAGCGCCAACCTTCACTTTCTTTGTTGTATAGCCTACATATGAAATCTCAAGTGTGCCTCCAGGCAGAACCTGAAGACCGAAATTACCATTCACGTCAGTAACTGTGGCTGCCTTGTATCCCACGAGCTTTACGGAAGCGCCGATGATAGGCTCTCCGTTCTGATCCTTCACAACGCCCTTGACGGAAATGCTACCGCGCAATGGCTGTTGTACCTCAGTCGCATTGGAGAAAGCAGTGCCTGCATAAGCCGAAGAGGAAAACGACAACATAGAACATGCGGCTACTCCGAAGATGCCCCACATCCAGTTTTGTTTAGAAATACCTTTTCCCATGTTCAATAAATTTTAATTAATATATGCAATAGATTATTATTCGTTGTAAATGTAATAGTTGATACACATTGCAAATGTAGGCAAAATATCAAAATCAAGCAAATAAATGTTTCAAAGATTAAAAAATGAAACGTAATTTTAATGATTACGCATCAAAACAACTGAAAAACAGGGCGGATTCAGCTGATTAGCAACAACTTTTTGCATTGATACAAGACAATACGAGACAAAAAAAAACGTGCATAAAGTTTGCCGTTACATATTAAAATGCTAACTTTGCAGATGGAAAAAGCTATACATTATTATATAATGTGGCAGACCAGCAACGAAACAAACGTTTTTATACATAAAACAATAAACAATTATGGTAAACTACAAAGAATTGGGCTTGGTGAACACACGTGATATGTTCGCAAGAGCCATCAAGGGTGGTTACGCTATCCCTGCATTCAACTTCAACAACCTCGAGCAGCTCCAGGCTATCATCAAGGCTTCTTCAGAGCTGAAGTCACCGGTTATCCTCCAGGTATCTAAGGGTGCACGTGCTTACGCTAACGAGACTCTTCTCCGTTACATGGCAGAGGGCGCTGTAGAGTACGCTAAGGAGCTTGGCTGCAAGCATCCTGAGATCGTTCTCCACCTCGACCACGGTGACAGCTTCGAGCTTTGCAAGAGCTGTGTAGACCTTGGCTTCTCTTCAGTAATGATCGACGGTTCTTCACTTCCTTACGAGGAGAACATCGCTCTTACAAAGAAGGTTGTAGAGTACGCTCATCAGTTCGACGTAACTGTAGAGGGCGAGCTCGGTGTATTGGCTGGTGTAGAGGATGAGGTATCTTCAGACGTATGCCACTATACAAAGCCTGAGGAGGTTATCGACTTCACAACTCGTACAGGCGTTGACTCACTCGCTATCTCTATCGGTACTTCTCACGGTGCTTACAAGTTCACACCGGAGCAGTGCACACGCGACCCGAAGACTGGCAAGCTCGTTCCTCCTCCATTGGCATTCGACATCCTCGACGAGATCATGGAGAAGCTTCCGGGATTCCCAATCGTTCTCCACGGTTCTTCTTCTGTACCACAGGAGTATGTTGACATGATCAACGAGTACGGTGGCAAGTTGCCTGACGCTGTTGGTATTCCTGAGGAGCAGCTCCGCAAGGCTTCTGCTTCTGCAGTTTGCAAGATCAACATCGACTCTGACTCTCGTCTCGCATTCACCGCTGCTGTTCGCAAGGTATTCCACGACAAACCAGGTGAGTTCGACCCGCGTAAGTACTGCGGTCCTGCACGCGACCTCATGGAGCAGATGTACAAGCACAAGATCACAGATGTGCTCGGTTCTGACGGCAAGCTCGCTCAGTGCTAATCAAGCTGCTTAGCATTTAAAGCTAAATAAAATGGAGCGCTCGAAACGTTTATCGTTTCGAGCGCTTTTTTATTAGGATAAAACCGAGTAGGTGAAAAAATCCTCCATATCTTCCAGAAACAGTGTAACCATACCCCAATTCGGGATAAAATAGCGATTAGTTGCATGTGAAGACAGATACGCGA
>ERZ1026882.1364-NODE-1364-length-10390-cov-3.031543_pt1 | contig 10390 bp, 9 predicted proteins | sample MGYA00380171_ERZ1026882 | MGnify/ENA primary metagenome ERZ1026882 (study PRJEB33269, sample SAMEA4719807) | human gut metagenome | biome: human-associated habitat; feature: organic feature; material: feces | place: Cameroon | collected 2013-10 ...
AAATGGAACGGTTGCGCCGCCATCAAGAAGTGCGACGGCCGCCTCCACCTGATTTGGGCGAGCCGAGATTTCCTGAGCAATACGCGTAGTGATGCGAGAGGAGAATTCTGTCATGAAGATCCTGCAGAAAATTTGGGCGCTCTCCCAGAACCTCATCGGTTCAGGACGGAGCGCCCGCAATAATAGCTGTTAGCAATAATCAGTTCTTAAGCGCCATTTTGCGCTCAACAATATCGGTAAGCATCTGCGCCACAATGCTCTGGTCTTTGCTCTCATAAGCAAGACGACGCAGATAATCGACCTGTTGTTCACGGGAGTTCATCTCTATTGCTGTCGGCACTTCTGGGCGATCTTCGAAATAAATGAAGCGGATGAAGAGTTGCCCAGGCTCTGGTTCTTCGATCTGCATGGAAAAGTCAGATGCCGGCCGTTCCCCGGAACCAGCCGCATGGGAGCGGTAGCTCCCATCTGCTCCAATTTGTACTGTCTCATGAAAGACCAAGTGTCCAAAGTAGATGTTGCGTTCAAATGCGATGCTTCCTGGTTCGCTGCCGCGCCGCTCTGGGGAAACAACCTCCGACTTCGTGACTTCTTCTAAAAAATGCTCCGGCCGATGCGCGAAATCCGCAAGCTCGACTGAAAGCTCTTCCCGAGTAACCTCACAAGGAAGTCCGGGAACAGTAACGCGAATGATGTGTTCGTGGAATTTCATGAAAACCTCAAATACGGACAACGTGGCGCGCCTTTGCGCCTTTCAGCCGTAACTCAAGCCACTGACTGTACCGAGAAATAATGAAACTCGAAATAAAATAGACAAGCGCAATGAATACGTACCCTTCAATGAAATAGGCACGCCAGACAGCATCGCCCAGTGCGAGCTTCAAACTACCCGTCAAGTCATACATAGAGACGACGGTAACTAGGGACGTGTCCATGAAGCAGGAAAGTAGGCTGTTGACAAACGCGGGAATAATGGCAACCAAAGCCTGCGGCAGGATCACGTACTGGTAGCACTGCCTTTCGGTAAACCCCAGAGATCGGGCTGCCGCATACTGTCCCTGGGAAATGGTTTGCAAACCACCGCGCACAGTTTCTGCCATATATGCCGCCTGGAAGAGTGCAATGCCAATAGCAACGCGCCAGAAGGCATCACACTGCAACCATTCAGGCAAGAGCAGCGGAAAAACAAAAGTTGCCACAAAGAGCACCGTGATGAGGGGCACACCACGAACCAATTCGATGTAACCTGTTGATAGTGCTGAAACTACGGCGGCCAATCGCTAACAGAATACCAAGCGGCGACGAGGTAGCCATGCCAAAAAGCGTAATGATGACGGTGAGAGGCAAACCGCCCCACATATCGGTACCAATAGGCTCTAAATTGAAAACGCCGCCCAACATCAAAATAAAAAAGGCAAAAAAAGCGGCTACCCACCCCCACAACAACATGCGTACACCCTGACGCGTCCAACAGGCAGGGATTGCGGAAACTACAAGCATTCCGACGATGATCAAAGTTGCCAGCCCCGGACGCCACTGCAGTTCATAGGGGAATCGGCCAAAAATAATGAGACGCCACTTTTCGGCTACAAAACCCCAACAGGCCCCTGAGGCCTCACGGCAAGCCGCAGGGTTGGGATCCCAAACGGCATTCACGATGCCCCAATCGAAAACATAGCCCACAACGGCCAAAATAATGAGACCGAGTACAACGGAAAGCACGCTCGCAGCGGGCGAGTAGAAGCAGTTTTCACGCAACTTCATAACCCAGCTGCCAGGATTGCCGACTGTTTGAATCTGCGGCATGACGGCCTCCTTACTGCGGGGCGCGCATGATACGCGCATTAAAGTGGTTCATGATGAACGCGATGATGATATTCACCGTGAGATAAACACCCATGATGATGCAAATGACTTCCAATGCCTGCCCCGTCACATTCATCACTGTCGTGCCAACATTGACAAGATCCGGGTACCCCACCATGACAGCAAGAGATGAATTTTTGGTAAGCGTCATGAACTGACTGGCGAGCGGCGGCATGATTAAACGCATCGCCTGCGGGAAGATCACGTAACTCACTGCTTCCCCAGACTTCAATCCCAAAGCCGCCGCTGCGGCCCATTGCCCAGGTCTTACCGACTCAACCCCCGCACGAACAATTTCCGCAATCGACGCAGAAGTAAAAAGCGTCAGTCCCAGCCAAAGAGTGAGAAATTCCGGCGTCATCGCCGCTCCGCCACGCATTGAGAATCGTGTCGCAGTCGGATGATCCCACCCCCCTATGACACCACAAAGGATCCAAACGAGAGCACTTAAAATAACGAAAATCAAAAAGCCGCCCATATTGGCAATGAGATTCGTTTGAACCCTCTGAAGTCTCTTTGCAGCTAGCCATCCACCAAAGACGCCGACAACCAAAGCGCCCAGAAGCGCTTTCATTCCCCACAGAGTTACGGCACAGAGCAATCCTGTCTTAGAGAGGTAAATCCAATTGCCCAAATGCCAAGCCTGACGAACGCCTGGCAGGAGCTCCGTTACCACCAAATAAAGTGCAAGAAGCAGGACCAAAAGCGGTACATTGCGGTAGGCCTCAACATGTGCAGCACCGAGAAAACGCACGACACCGTTTCTCGATAAGCGCATCAGTCCAACAATGACACCAAGAACTGTTGCCGACACAATCGTACAGGCCGAAATTCGCAGTGTATTGAGAAGCCCAGTCAAAAAAGCTTTCCAAAGCGGATCGCTACTCGAGTAGGCAATCAGTTGTTCGCCGATCTCGAATCCCGCTCGATGATTTAAGAAAGCAAAGCCACTGTGAATATTCTTTGCCGCGAGATTGTCTGCAACATTAGTTGCCAATACGGCAATGAAAGCCACCAAAATGAGAATCAACACGGCTTGAAGTGTGTATTCCCGACGACGACGTGCCTTTTCTCGTGCAATCCAGGCTTCGTCGCCTGGAACGATGCTGAAGCTGTCTCTAGCAAACATGTTGGTGGCTCAAATTATTAGAAAATCAACATATTGAGAGGCTCCAGGTCTCGATTAAGTCCTGGAGCCTCTGATGGGAGCTGCTCAAATCGCTCCCTGCTGCCGCAAGGCGGCAAACATCAGCGGATCGGCATGGCGTACATCAGGCCGCCATCGGTCCAGAGCTTATTCATCCCGCGAGGAAGATTAAGCGGTGAGGTCGGACCAAAGTACTTAGTCCATGATTCACCGTAGTTGCCGACCTGCTTAATGATACGGTAAGACCAATCCTTGTCGAGACCCAGCATACGCCCCATATCCTCACCAGTTCCCACAAGGCGCATCACGTTGGGATCCTTAGAAGTCTTGCGCATGTCATCAACATTTGCCTGCGTTACACCAAGTTCTTCAGCATTAAGGAAGGCCATAAAGGACCAGCGAACGATTTCAAAAAACTCCCAATCTCCGCGTCGAACGGCCGGTCCAAGGGGTTCCTTGGTGATCGTTTCCGGCAGAATGTCAAATTTGGAGGGATCCTGAGCCACCGTACGAACGCCGGCCAAGTCAGACATGTCGGACGTATAAGCGTCACAACGACCGGAAAGGAATGCCCCCTGCGTAGCCTCTGTGGTGTCGAAGACGACTGTCTTGTACTGCATGCCATGCGAACGGAAGTAGTCCGCCGTAGTCTTTTCGGTGGTTGTGCCCGTTTGGACACATACCGTCGCACCATCAAGCTCCTTCAGGCTTTTCACGCCGAGACTCTTTGGAACCATGAAGGCCTGACCATCATAGTAAGAAACGGCCACAAATACGTTGCCGTGACTTGCGTCACGAGTCATCGTCCAGGTCGTATTGCGCGCAAGCATATCAATCTGGCCTGAAGCCAGTGCTGTCATGTGCTGCGTAGAGCTCAAAGGAACGTACTTCACCTTGTCTGCATTGCCAAGCACCGCTGCAGCCACGGAGCGGCAAAGATTGACGTCGAGACCTTCCCAATGTCCCTTACTGTCGGCACTGGAAAAACCCGGAGCAGACGTATTCACGCCACAGACAAGCTGATCATTGGCACGAATCTTATCGAGCACGGCACCGGCGAAGGCGGGTGAGGCAGCCGTTGCGGCTGCGGCAACAACCGCCGCTGAAAGGAGAGTGGTCTTCATAGTTGGTTTCCTTGTAGTGAAGAGATCGTCGCGGCGGAACGTCCTTGAAGAGATCGCCGGCTGGCGGAGGGAATTATCAACGTCTGGGCTTCCGAGTGTAGCTGACGAACGAAGTAAACCTCGTCTTCATTATCCATCAACACCCAATATCCGAAAAATAATGCGAAAAAACAAACGGTTAGTAATTGAAATATGCTACACTTCATGATCTGCATCTAATTTGCAGTCGAGCCGGCGTAAAAATTGCGGACTATCGGAAAGTCCCTCAACCGCCGTCCGCTATTCCTTTTTCCGCCCGTTCTGCCTATCGGATTCCTCATGATCTCCTCCCTGCCGCAAGTCGTCGGCCTGTTTTGCCTCGTTCTTCTGAGTGCGTTTTTCTCTTCGGCTGAAATTTCTCTTTCAGCCGCTTCGAAAACTCGCTTGATGGCGCTTTCTGAAGACGGCGATCGTCGAGCCGCCATGGTATTGGAGATGCGCGAACACCCCGGGCAATTCTTCTCTGCTCTGCAGATTGGACTAAACGCTACCGCGCTCTTGGGCGGCATTGTAGGTGATGCAGCCTTTTCGCCTTTCTTTCAATGGTTACTTGCGGAAATTCTGCCGGGGCAAGATTGGGGACACATCAGTTTTGTTATTTCGTTCCTTATCGCGACGACGCTCTTTGTAATCTTTGCGGATCTCCTCCCAAAACGACTGGCTATTGCACGTCCGGAAGCCGTAGCAATGTTCGTTGTGCGCCCAATGCACTGCATCATTACGCTCTTCAAGCCGTGCGTTTTCATTCTTGAGCGCCTTTCCGATGCCTGCATTCGCTCTCTCGGTGTACCTACAAAGCGCCAGGAAGCGATTACCTCCGAAGACATTCTTGCGAGCATCGGCGCAGGTACAGCTGCCGGCGTTATTGCTCCGCAAGAAGAAGCTGTTATTCAGAATGTCTTCGAAATGGAAAGCCGTCTCGTACCGTCAGCCATGACTGCACGTGAAAGTATTGTTTACTTCACGCTCGATGAAACCGAAGCGAGTATCAGAGCAAAGATTGGTACGGTCCCCTACAACCGCTTCCTCGTCTGCGACAAAGACCTTGATCACGTCATCGGCTTTGTGGATTCCAAACATCTACTTCGTTGCGTCTTGGAGGAAAAGCCCATTACCTTCAAAGATCCAGAGCTCGTGCAAAGCGTGCAGTTCATTCCAGACTCACTCACGCTCTCAGAGGTGCTTAACACCTTCCAACGCACGCACTCAGACTTTGCGGTCATTCTTAACGAATACGCGCTCGTGGTCGGCATTATCACCATCAATGACGTCATGTCCACAGTAATGGGGGACCTCGTAACCATTGACGAGGATATGCAGATTATTCAGCGCGATGACAATACCTGGCTCGTTGACGGTGCGACCCCAGTTGACGATCTAGAACACGCACTTGAGATTGATGAATTACCGGAAGATTCCGCTTATGAAACTGTAGCTGGCTTCATGATGTATATGCTTCGGAAAATTCCTAAACGCACCGATAAGGTTGTCTACGCTGACTACACCTTTGAGGTCATGGACGTCGATAACAATAAGATTGACCAGGTTCTCATCACTAGAAATATCAAAAAACCTGATGACCCAGTAAAGCCTTTGCCTCCTGAAGCCTAAAGCACTGCTGTCACCACCGATCAGAACAACAATGCCGCACAAGTCTTATGAAATCTTGTGCGGCATTTTTCATTCCATCAAGCTAATCGGTCACTCTCCTGATGACGTACGGCGTGTGCGTTTACCTGTGGCAGTCTTTGCCGCCGTTGTCTTCCGCACAGTTTTCTTGGCAGGGCCTTCTTCCTCGTGGTCTGACGCCGATTTCTCTGCAGGTTTTTCGCGTTTTTCAAACTCGAATACCACGGATTTCTTCTTCGAATCCCACACGAGATAGGATTTAAACGCACGGTTCGTACGCTTCGAAATAAAGCCGTCAAGAAGCGGCGTTCGTCCTTCGGCCAGGAGCGTAGCGACTTCGTCGTGCGTCAAAGTTCGCTGCAATATGGTCTTTCCCACGCGGAAAGTGCAGGTCCGCGGATCATTCACTGCATGCTCGCAGACATATTGATCATTGAGATCAAGTACTCGGCCATGACACAAGGGGCAATTTCCTACCGCTGAAGCGGAAGCAATCTCTTCAGCATCAACCTCTGGGCGCTCTTCGAATGCAAAACGCATGCCCCACTGTCCGGTTTCTTTGTCACGCTCCAAAAGAAGTTCCCCCTCAAAAGGGAAACCACGACGACTCATAAAGCCCGAAAGAGGTCCTACTCGGTGATTTGCTAAAAGCTCTTCAACCTCATGAATCTCAAAAGTGCGCCCTGACGGATGTTTTGAAAGCGAGAAGTAACAGCCGGGAGTCGTACAGGCGTAGCGACGATAATTTTCAACAATTTCACCTCCGCAAGCGGGACACCGATTGTGGAAATGAATCGGGTTGACGATGGGAACACTATCACCTTCATACTGCTTGGCCGACGCAACCATACGTTCGGTCATCTCGCGAATCTCGTGCATGAATTCGTCACGCGAAACTTGATTCTTTTCTATGAGAGAAAGCTTGTATTCCCATTCAGCCGTTAGCCTGGGTTGAGTCAGCGCATCGATCTTCAGTCCTCGTACAAGCTGCATCAATTGGAAAGCTTTGGCATTCGGAATGAGGTCGCGTCCATCACGGCGCAGATACTTTTGCTCGATCAGCCCTTCGATGGTCTGCGCGCGAGTGGCCGGTGTACCGAGGCCCTTTTCGGCCATAGCATCGCGCAATTCGTCAGCGTCTAGTTTCTTTCCTGCCGATTCCATCGCCGAAAGCAGCGTTGCATCCGTAAAGCGTGCTGGCGGACGAGTTTGATCAGCCTCAACGGCTATATTCTTTGTCTGAACGGCCTCACCGCTTGTAATAGGACAGAGGTCGGACTGGGTCCGGCCGGCGCGGCCAACAACGGCCATCCAACCAGGCTCAACAAGAACCTTGCCTTCCGTCACAAATTTTTCACCTTCAACGATCGTTTCGCGGGTCGTGACATCGAAAACCGCGGAAGGAAAGAATGCCGCCATGGTACGACGCACTACTAGGTCGTAAATTTTCTGTTCTGTTTCTTCAAGATCTTTAGGAAGTTCACCAGTCGGCACGATGGCAAAGTGGTCGCTGATTTTCTTATTATCAAAGATCCGACGATTATCTCCCTTGACCCAGCCACTCATCAGAATCTGCCCGGCAAAGGCGTTATAAGCCTCCAACTTCTGGAGATGCGAAAGAGTCTCCTTCATCGTTTCAGGATAGTCTTCCGGTAGCGCACGGGAGTCGGTACGCGGATAGGTAAGCACCTTGTGGCGCTCATAGAGACGCTGCAAAATCGCCAGCGTCATCTTGGCGGGGAAGCCAAAGCGACCATTGGCTTCACGCTGCAGACTGGTCAAATCAAAAAGCGCAGGAGGAGCAGAGGTCGCCCGGCGCTTGTGATCTGTGACAATACCGAGCTTGCCCTGACATTTAGCGACAATGGCTTGCGCTTCGGCAGCAGTCCAAAGACGTTCTGGTTTGAGCTCCGCAGATTGACCCTTCGTTTTTTTGAAGTCGGCATCAACCCAAACGGAGTCATAATCCCCCGCTTGTGCGCCGAAAGTTGCATGCACTTCCCAGTAGTTCTGCGGTTTGAAGTGCGCTATCTCTTCCTCTCGAGCAACAACAATAGCAAGAGTCGGCGTCTGCACGCGGCCAACGGTGGTAAGGAAGAAACCGCCATCTTTGGAATTGAACGCTGTAAGTGCGCGTGTGCCATTGATGCCGACGAGCCAATCAGCCTCAGATCGACTACGGGCAGCCGCCTCAAGTGGCTTCATTTCAGCGTCTGATCTCAGCGCTGTAAAAGCTTTTTGAATAGAGGTTTTCGTCATCGACTGCAACCACAATCGACGAATAGGTTTCTTCGTTCCGGTTGCCTGAATGATGTACCGGAAAATCAACTCACCTTCACGCCCCGCATCACATGCATTGATGATGTCGGTAACGCTGCGGCTGCGAATTTTTTTCTCCAACCCCTCAATCTTTATGGATTTCTTGATGGGTTGCAAATCAAAGTGGGGCGGCAGTACAGGTAGATTTGCGAACGACCATCGGCCGCGCTTTACGTCGTACTCTTCTGTAGCCTTAATTTCGAGCAGGTGTCCGACAGCGGACCCCACAATCATGGCATCGCTTACCCAGAAGTCGCCGTCCTTCTTAAAGCCGCCCAATGCCCGAGCAATGTCGCCAGCCACAGAAGGTTTTTCTGCGATCACCAAGGTCTGTCCCATGGCACCTACTCCTCATACGCTTTTCACTGCTAAGCGCAGAATCTAAAAATATTGTTGTTCTACAGGGTTTGCCGAACATTGAAAAGACTTGTCCGGGAAAAACACGCGCGCATTATGTCATTAGTTTGCCGGCGGGCGCCTTTCGCAGCCCAATATCTGTAATCATTTCCACTAATGCAGCACCGTCTCGGATAAGCTGATGACAGCCCTTGTAAGCTCGATTATGAATGCTTCCTGGGACTGCACCAACCTGCACGCCCGCGTCAGCAGCCTGACGAGCTATGTTCATCACCGAATCGTTCCTCTCAGCCTCAATCACAAGGAGCATAGGTGCAAAATTTGCCAAAAGTGTGTCCCGTACTCGCCTAGAGTGCTCATCGGTACTTGCTCCTGGAAATGCTGCCGAAATGAGTAGTCCGCCTTCATCCACCACGCGATGCTGCAGCTGCGAGATTGCGCTCAAAGCTCTATCTGGTCCAGTTGTCAAAAGGGCAATCGGCGTCCCCTTCACAGATAAAGCCCCTTCCAGCACGGCACCGCCCACATCGTCCGGCATCTCCAATGCAGCAACGGATACTGCTCCAGCTCGGGCTAACGCCGCACCAAAATCTGCCGCATTTGTTCGGCCTTCAGCATCTGGACGACTTGTTCCAACTACCGTCACTCGCTGCTTGTTAAGTACTTCAGCATCCCCGCAAAGAAAGAGTGCCAACGGCGCAGTGCCTGCCTCAATGAGTTGTTGAGGATAAAGCGGGTCATAAAGCGGTAGTAGTGCGGTTTGAGGTCTACTCGTCAGCCAATTTAGCGCTACATCAAGCGCATCATCACGTGCACCTCGGCCGACAGCCCGCATAGCTTCTGCCATTCGACCACCCACTTCCCGAGCGAGCTCTTTCAGTGGTGCGGACAGCGCTTCAGAAACTCCACCGAAAGTCTGAACAGCCCTAAGTGCCAACGGTACAGGAAGATTGGGGACGAGCAAGAGACGCATCCATTCTTCAGCTTCATCAAGACAATCCGTAGCAATCGGCATGGACATCCTTCCAAAACAAAAACTCAGCAAATCTATAATGCACCGACTCAGAAGCCGTAAAGTCCGAGTTCTGCATTCATTTGAGGAGAAGCCAGAAAGTGGCCAAACTGCCTATCCTTCAATACCCGCACCCAAAGCTTGCCGCTAAGGCAGAGCCTGTCGCTGATTTCAACGATGCCATCAAAACACTCGTTAACGATATGGCTGAAACCATGTACGCTGCGCCAGGCGTTGGTTTAGCAGCCAATCAAGTGGGCATCCTCAAGCGCATTGTCGTCATTGACATTACTGACGACAACTCTGATCTTCTTGTTTTTATCAATCCAGAGATCATCGAAACAAAGGGCGATCTTGTCGATCATGAGGAAGGCTGTCTTTCACTTAAAGGACTCTATGAGCATGTGAAGCGGCCCGGGCAAGTCCGTGTTCACGCACAGAACATTGAAGGTGAACCATTCGAACTTGAATGCACGGGGCTTCTCGCCGTTTGTATTCAACATGAAGTCGATCACCTTAACGGCATTGTTTTTATCGATCACCTCAGCCAACTGAAAAAGCAGCGTGCCTGCACAAAGCTTCGCAAGCTTCGCCGAGAAGATCGCGAACGTGAAAAAGACAAAGAAAAGGAACACGTTTAAATGTCTAAGGATTAAGCCGGGTGTGCATGACAATGCTCGGCGATCCACCGAACATAGGATTCCATCAACGCTGGTGCAAGCTGATGACCCAAACCATCTACAGCGATCAACTTCGCGCCGCGAATAAGTGCCGCCGTTTCCTCACCAGCCTTAAAGGGCAGAAGCGGATCATCCCGTCCATGGATTACGAGAGTCGGCGCTGTGAGTTCACGCACCTGTCGAGAGCGGTTACCGCTCGCAAGTAACGCTATTAACT
>ERZ1026882.1365-NODE-1365-length-10385-cov-5.056631_pt1 | contig 10385 bp, 6 predicted proteins | sample MGYA00380171_ERZ1026882 | MGnify/ENA primary metagenome ERZ1026882 (study PRJEB33269, sample SAMEA4719807) | human gut metagenome | biome: human-associated habitat; feature: organic feature; material: feces | place: Cameroon | collected 2013-10 ...
AAAACGGTAGAGAATCATCTTAATCTGGCTCTTAAAGAAATAAAAAAAGCCTTGTATCTGATGATTTTATTGCAATCGTATTGGGTGTAACAGTCTTTTAATATGTCTTTAATATAATAATCATACGGAATATATTATGGCAATAAATATAAAGCAAATCATAGCATATTATTTAGAGCACAATGTGTCTGCTAAAAACAGAGATAGGGTGTTGGAACGCATTGCGCACGCTAAGGACAACAAGGATGTAAATGAGTCTTTAGGTTCATTGTGGGCTCAGTCTGACTCTGCGTCTATGGACAAAGGCGAGATATCTGCGGCCTATGAACGGCTACGGATAACAAACGTGGAAAAGAAAAAGAGCAAATACCTTAAGCTCTTCACTTGGCAAAGGATAGCTGCCGTTATTGTCCCCTTGGTTATGTTCGTTGTGTTTGGCAAGCTGTATGTTCAGATGAGCGATGAGTTGAGGGCTTCGCAGGTGGTGGCTATGCTTCATGAGCATACTATCTCCGGCGAATGCAAGACGATAGCTTTGGCAGACGGTACGCAGGTAAGGCTGAATCAGAGTTCGGTACTTCTTTATCCCGAGAAGTTTGTAGGCAAAGAACGCAAGGTATTCTTGACTGGCGAGGCTTTCTTTGATATCAAGCACGACGGCAGACATCCTTTTCATGTGAGCACACCTTATTTTGATATAACCGACTTGGGAACATCCTTCTCGGTATCTTCCTACGCAACAGACGAGGAAGTTTCCACTACGCTCAAGACAGGTAAGATAGAGCTTAAGATAGTAGGCGAGGACAAGGTGTATAGGATGAAACCTAACGATCAGTTGGTGTATAATGTGAATACCAAGTCGGTCGATTTGCGTTTGGTTTCGGATGAGGATGACGGGTTGAGTTGGCGAAACAAGCAGATCTCGCTTGATGATGTCACTCTGGCTGAGGCTGCCCGCATGATGGGCGGTGTCTATGGCGTTAAGTTCGTCTTCAGGTCGTCACGCCACCGCAACACAAAGATTACTGTCCACTTCAATCGTGGAGAAAGTCTTAAGAAAGCCTTGGCTATCGTGAAGAATCTGGTACCGGGATTGGAGTATGAGCTGAAGAAAGATGAGGTGGTTATAAAATAGTTATGGCAAGAATAGTGGAGCGCATCATGATGAATGATGCGCTTTTTTTGATAAAAGTTTCATTTTTTTTGTTTTTTGATTGGGTGTAAATTTAGAAGGGGTAGTCTTTAAGGTGTAGCTACTCAAGTAAGAATAATAACTAAAAAAATAAATCTATGAATTTTAAAAGAATTTCAGCTTCATGCTTTTGTTTGTTGCTGGCTGGAAACATAGCGGTTTCAGCTCAAACAGTGACGCTTGGCTCTAATAAGGTCTCTCTGAAGGCTGCGTTTGAGAAAATCGAGAAGGCATCTAAGTACAAGATAGCCTACAATTCCTCGACAATTAACGCTAACCGTATGGTCACCATCAGCAAGACTAAAGGTGACGTCTTGGAGATATTAAACCTGCTGTTGAAGGAATGTGGTTGCACTTATGAGGAAAAGGGCAATTATATTATTGTGAAGCCTCAGTCGAAGAAACAATCCAACGGGCAGAATGTGAAGCGTGTGACAGGTCAGCTTATCGACGAGCTTGGCGAACCGATGATAGGCGTTACTGTCATGATTAAGGGCACCACAACTGGTGCTGTGACCGATTTGGATGGAAAGTTTTCTATAGACGATGTGCCGGCAGGCGCTTCCGAGCTACATATTTCATACATAGGCTATGAGGCCAAAGATGTGCAGATTTCGTCTTCTGCAATGCAGATAAAGATGAATCCCGACAATGAGTTGCTTGACGAGGTTGTTGTGGTTGGTTATGGAACTGTAAAAAAGGATGACCTCACAGGCTCGGTTTCTGCCATAAAGCCAGACGAGTTCAATCGTGGAGCCAAGTCAACAGCCCAAGATGCCTTGGTCGGCAAGGTGGCTGGCGTCAATGTAGTGTCAAGTTCGGGCGCTCCTGGTTCGGGTTCCACTATCCGTATTCGTAGTGGTGCCTCGCTTTCAGCGTCCAACGATCCGCTGATTGTGATAGACGGTGTTCCGGTAGACAACTCTTCCATCGAGGGAGGAACCAATCTTATCGGTGGCATCAATCCGAATGACATTGAGACCTTCACGGTTTTGAAGGACGCTTCGGCTACAGCCATTTACGGTTCGCGTGCATCCAATGGCGTCATCGTGATAACAACCAAGAAAGGCACGAACGGCAAGCCTAAGTTCAACTATTCTTCCAACTATGCCGTAAGCACTACAGCAAAGCGTTTGGAAGTGTTGACAGCAGACGAGTTCAGAGCTTTCGCGCCTACCGTGACGGGTGTTCCAGAGAATGTGGAAATGGGCAAGAGCAACACCAACTGGCAGGATGAGATTTACCGCACGGCTTTTGGTATGGACCATAACGTCTCCATGTCGGGAAGCATCAAGAACAAGACACCCTTTCGTGTGTCTGTAGGCTACACAAACCAGAATGGTGTGATTCGCACCAACAACTATCAGCGTTACACTTTTGACGGAGGCATCTCGCCTAAGTTTTTCAAGGACCATTTAAGTCTGAACCTCAATGTCAAGGCTTCCTACGAGGACAATAGACGAGTGGACGAAGGAGTGGTAGGAAGTGCTTTGTCTTACGATCCGACGCGTCCGGTGAAAACGGGCAGTGCCACTTCTGCTACAGATCCTGGTCTTGGCTATTTCATTTGGATGAACGGCAATGCGCCAATGGCTATCCAGGGCGATAACCCTATGGCTCAGCTTGATTTGCAGGACATGCGCAATAGAATCTATCGTTCTATCGGCAATGCTTCGGTTAATTATAAGGTGCATGGCTTTGAGGATTTGCAGCTCAATATGAATTTGGGCTATGATATTTTGGAAAGCAAGTATGCCAAGGATGTTCCTGATCTTGCCGGTATGATGTATACAGCCAACAAGAAGGATGGAACGGGCTTGGATTATGATTCGAAACAGAAGAAGCGCAACACCCTGCTCGACCTTTATGCCAACTACCAGCATACATTTGCCGGAAAGCATGATGTGAGCGCGATGGCCGGTTATGGATGGCAGCATTTCTGGAAGAAGTATAACGATACCACTCTTTCTCCGAAAGGCGAAGAATTGTTCTCGCCGAAACACTACGAGTCTGAGTATTATCTTCTGTCTATGTATGGACGCTTGAATTATGGCTTTGCAAGCAAGTATATGGTCACGGCCACTTTGCGTGCCGATGCCTCTTCTCGTTTTGCGAAGGGCAACAGATGGGGATACTTCCCCTCTGTGGCTTTGGGCTGGAAACTGACTGAAGAGAAGTTCCTTAAGAACAGTAAGGTGCTTACCAACTTGAAGCTGCGTCTGAGCTACGGTCTTACCGGTCAGCAGGATATCATCAACGACTATCCTTACATGACCACTTTCTCCGTGTCTTACCCAGAGTCGAGCTATCTCTTCGGTGACAAATGGTATAACACCTATCGTCCAAACGGATATGACAGAGACATAAAATGGGAGACTACCGAGACTTGGAATGCCGGTTTGGATTATGGATTTCTCAACAACCGCATTTATGGTTCGATTGATGTCTACAAACGCCATACCAAAGATTTGCTGAACACGATTCCGGTGATTTCGGGTGTGAACTATTCTGCTGTCCTGACTACCAACATTGGCGAGATGGATAATAAAGGTGTGGAATTCTCAATTAATGCTGTACCAATCAACACAAAGAATTTCACATGGTCGGTAGGAATGAACTACACCTGGAACGATTCGGAGATAACCAAGTTGAACGTGTCGGATAGCGAGGGCTCTTATGTGGAGACGGGTGCTATTTCGGGTACTGGTAAATTTGTTGAATGTTTCATGGTGGGCAAACGCCCTTACACATTCTATCTGGCAAAGCAGGCATACGACGAGAAAGGCAAGCCAATAGAGGGACAGTATGTTCAGCCCGATGGCTCGATATCTTCTACAGAGACACGTTATGCCAATAAGTGTGCTTTGCCGAAGTCGTACCTTGGCTTGAACACTCAACTCTCTTACAAGCAGTGGGAGTTGGGCATTACCGGTCATGGCTCTTTCGGCAACTACATTTACAATTATATCGAGGCCGACCAGTATCAGCAGCAGGTGTATAGCGACCAGGGCAATTTCTCGAACATCCTGAAGGTGACAGCAAACAAGGGATTCCAGCAGCAGCAACTCTACACCGACTATTTCTTGCAGCGTGGCAACTTCTTCCGCATAGACAATATCACGTTGGGTTACACGTTCAGAAAACTGTGGAACAGCACTTCGTCTCTGCGTGTGTCAGCGGCTGTTCAGAATGTTTGCACATTCACCAGCTATTCGGGCATCGACCCTGAGATCTACTCAGGCATCGACAGAAATGTCTACCCACGTCCCCGTACCTACTCTTTGTCATTCAATCTGAATTTCTAAACGATCATAATTAACGACAGGAATATGAAAAAGAATATATTTAAAATATTGATGTTTTTATTTATAGGTAGCTTGACAACTTCGTGTTTCGGCGACCTTGACACAATGCCTCTTGACGAAACACAATTGGTCGGCGAGAAGGTTTATAGCACAGCAGACGGCTATACGGGTGTGCTGGCAAAATGCTATGGCTCTCTCATCTTGACCGGACAGAAAGGTGGAGATGGCGGCGATGGCGACATTGAAGGAGCCAACGAGGGCTATTCCAGCTATATGCGTCTGATGTTCTACCTGCAGGAATTGAACACCGACAACTTCCTTATGCCGTCTTCGTCCAATGGCTTGCGCAAGTGTCTTAACCTTCAATGGGATGCCTCGAACGCATCGGTCATTCGTTGGACCTATCAGCGTCTGTACATGAGTATAGCTTATTGTAACGAGTTGTTAAGAGAGTGTACGGAGGAAAAGTTGAAGTCGCGCGGTCTTTGGGACCAGTTGGGTGGCGAGTGTGCCTCCTATCGTGCAGAGGCCCGTTTCATCCGTGCTTATTGCTATGCAACCCTGTGCGATATGTTTGGAGCCGTACCTTATATAGATGAAAATACGGGTGTGAAGGATATTCCGGCGCAATGGTCGCGTAAGCAGATCTTTGAGTTCGCCGAAAATGAGTTGAAGGATATACAGAAAGACCTGAAGGCTCCTGGTGAGAATGTTTATGCACGTGTAGACTGCGTGGCAGACTGGTTCTTGCTCTCTCGCATGTATCTGAATGCGAAGACATGGATTGGAGAAGACCGCTATGACGACGCTTTGACTTATGCCAAGAAAGTCATCGAGGACGGTCACTATCCTTTGGCTTCTGACTATCGCCATATCTTCCTTGCCGATAACGACCAGTGTAAGGAAATCATCTGGCCTTTGGTGCAGGATGGATTGAAGGCGCAGAGCTCTGGTGGCACCAACTTCTATGTGAAGGCTTTTGTCAATGGTCCGATGAACGAACTTTATAACACTGGCGTCGGTTCGCGTGGTTGGGGTAATGTCAGAGCCAAGACAACTCTCGTTGATGCCTTTGATGCAGCCGACGTGATGTTTGACGTGAATGATCCTTGGGGCAATAATAAAAACGACAAGCGTGCGCAGTTTATGACGGCTTTGCCTAATCAGGTGAAGGAAACATGGGACTCTAAAGACGCCATGACCAGCACCTACACATGTGGATACGGATACATCAAATGGCGTAATGTCACCAGAAACGACCAGATTCCGGCAAGTGGCGACGCTTATACTTCTATTGATTTCCCGCTCTTCCGTACGGGTGAGGCATACCTGACTGCGGCTGAGGCCATTCTGCGTGGAGCCAAGGGCAGCAAGGCTGAGGCTCTGAAGTATGTTAATGAAATTCGTGAGCGTGCCTACATGAGCGGCAAGTATGCACAGGCAGGTGTGCGTTCTGATGTCTCTGGCGATATTGAGGAGAGCGAGCTTACTCTCGATTTCCTTATGGCTGAGCGCCAGCGTGAGTTGGCATCGGAGCTTGTGCGCCGTACCGACCTTATTCGTTTCGGCAAGTACACAAAGGGACATAACTGGGACTGGAAGAACGGCGAGCGTTTGGGTACTGATGTGGACGACCATTTCCAGCTGTTCCCAATTCCTCAAACAGAATTCTCAAACAATCCGCAACTGAAGCAGAACGCTGGTTATGCAAACTAAGAAACATAAATGATGAATCTAAGAATTAAGATATTTGCCTTTATATTGGCTACTGTGGGTTTGGGCGTTAATGCCCAAACCACATTTGAGGAAATCAGTGCGGATCTGAACAAGGCGGGTGGTGTTTATCTGGCATATCCGGAGGTAGAAGCCAAGCAGACGCCAGCCCCCAAGGGGTATAAGCCTTTCTATGTGAGCCACTATGGCAGACACGGCTCTCGCTATTTGTTGGGCGACCGTGATTATCTATGGATTATACAGCTGATGCAAAAGGCCGACTCCATAAATGGTCTTACTCCTCTGGGCAAGGATGTGTTGAAGAGACTGTCGTTGGTGTGGCAGGAAGTTCAGGGACGCGCAGGCGACCTGACTCCATTGGGCGTTCGCCAGCATCAAGGTATTGCGGAGCGAATGTCAAAGAATTTCCCTGAGGTGTTCAGCGGCAAGCGTTCTGTCTCTGCACGTTCTACAGTGGTTTATCGTTGCGCGATGAGTATGGTTGCTTTTGGCGATCGACTTAAGGGATTGAACCCTAAGCTTGACATCAGTTATGAGATGAGCGAGAAATACATGTCGTATCTCAATTACCATACCGACCGCTCCAATGCCTTCACCCATGGCGAGAAAGGACCTTGGGTGGAAGAATACCGCAAGTTTGAGAAGGCGCAGGTCAAGCCCGACCGTCTTGTGAACTCTTTGTTCTCCAATGCCGATTTCATCAGATGCGAGGTGAACCCTGATAATCTGATGTGGGGATTGTATTGGATTGCTGTCGACATGCAGGACATAGAGACTCCGTTGTCTTTCTACGATATTTTCACAGCCCGCGAGATGTTCGACTTGTGGCAATGCGTAAACTATCGCTTCTATATCGGCAATGCCAATCCGTTGGCAAGCAAAGGCATCGTGATGGCTAACGCCAAGTCGTTGGTCGAGAACATCATCGAGTCTGCCGACGCAGCCATCAAAGACCGCTCTATAGCTGCCACGTTGCGTTTCGGGCATGACGGCAATGTGATTCCTTTGCTGGCTTTGCTTCAGATAGAGAACTTCGATGTTGCTGTCGCCGGACCTTCTGAGGTTTACAAGCATTGGTGCGATTTCAAGGCGACGCCTATGGCTTCAAACGTTCAGATTGTGTTTTTCGAGAACAAGAAAGGCGATATCCTGGTGAAGTTCCTGCACAACGAGAATGAGGTTCATATACCGGTTGAAACAGATATCTGGCCTTATTATCATTGGAATGAAGTAAGAGATTATTACCAGAAGCGTTTGTCTGGCATGTAGTCTCGCCGCCAATTCGACAAGTTGGCGAATAAGAAGTACAAATACATTTGAAAACATTTAACCTGCTTTTGTTACAGCAGCGTGGTAATGCGATACCCAGTACGCGGTAACGCTGTTCCCAATATGCGGTAATCATGTTTTTGCTGCGCGGTAATTGTTTTACCGCGCAGTTTTTTGCTTATTATTTCTGAGGATTGATAATAATAAGTTTGAGAGTTAGTGAAAAAGAGTGTAATTTTGCGGGGATGTTCCTTCAGAATATCTCTTGAAAACGGAAAAGACATCAAGCTGAAAGCCGAAACAAAATACACTATAAACATATGAAGAAATCATTACTCCTGCTCACTTGCGCACTTGTAGCAAGCCAAGCCTTCGCCGGAGGTCCGCTGCGCGCCGACACCGACCAGCACAACTTCCGACCTTCTACCAACGTCTCCTTCAGCGAGACCACGCTCCCTATCGTTTACATCACGGTCGACGGACAGATAATACAGCGCGAGAGCCGCGTGCTCGCCACAATGAAGATTATCGACAACGGCGACGGACACAACTACACCGACCTCACGGCGCACCCGTCGCAGAAGGTGGACTGGGAAGGTCCGGTAGCGCTGAAGTATCGCGGCAACACCTCGTTCACCGGGTCTGACAAGAAGCCGTTCTCGCTGAAGACGCTCTCCGCCGCCGACCTGAAGGCGAAGAAGGCGAAGGTGTCTATCATGGGCATGGGCAAGGACAACGACTGGGCGCTGCTGGCTCCGTGGGAGGACACGAGCTACATGCGCGACGTGCTCACCATGCAGCTGGCGCGCGGAGGCCATTCGTTCGCGCCGCACATGAAGTATTGCGAGGTGTTCGTCGACGGCTACTACTACGGCGTGTACATCATGTCGGAGCGCGCCACGAAGGGCAAGACCCGTCTCAACCTCGACGACCCTACCGCCGACAACCTCACGGGAGACTTCCATGTTGAGATCGACCGCAAGGACGAGGAGCACTACTACGTGTCGAAGCACCATCCGGTGAGCGCAAGCGGCGTGGAGTATACCGACCGCACCGTGGCTTACCAGTATAAGGAGCCTGAGTACGACGACTTCGCCGACCTGCCTGAGGGCACTCACGAAGCTATCGACAACGCCATCGCCACGATGGAGGACGCTTTCGCCTCTGCCGACTACACGGGCGAGAACGGATACCGCAAGTATATCGACGTGGCGTCGTTCGTCGACTTCCAGATTGCGCAGGAGATGGCGGGCAACGTAGACGCCTACCGACTCAGTTCGCCGCTCTACAAGTACAGCGAGACGCACGCCGCCGAACTCGGCACCGACTCGAAGTGGAAGACGGCGCTCTGGGACTTCAACATCGCCTATGGCTCAGCCAGCTACTACGACGCCAACAAGGTGAACACTTGGCGCTACACGAGCAACGACCTCATGGCTTACGCCGACCAGCAGCTCGTGCCGTTCTTCTGGTACAAGCTGATGAACGACCCGACGTATGTCGACGAGCTGCACCAGCGCTGGACCGACCTGCGTTCTGCCAACTACTCGGAGACGAACATCACAGCGCAGATCGACTCGCTCGCTGCCGTGCTTAAGGCGAGTGGCGCCCTCGACCGCGACAACCAGGCTTGGCGCAACCACTTCGGCACGTTCGACGACGCCGTAAGCACGCTGAAGACTTACTGCACCAGTCGTCTCGCCTTCATCGACAAGAGCTGGAAACTGAAGGAACCTATCGACGCCGACATACAGACGCTCGCCGTATCCAGCGGATTCAACGCCGACATCATCGCCGAAGCGCTCACCTCGTCGGAACACACCACCGCCACCGTCGACCAGACCGGCTACGTGCTCTACACGAAAGCCGTCAGAGAGAGCGGCGCGCTGGCAGGCGACGACGGCGTAGTGATGTCTGACGCCGGCGTGACCTATCAGCTTGCCGACTACACCAAGAACAACGCCCTGCTGCTCACCACGTCTTCCGACGCCGACGTGGTGTTCGACAGTCCCGTAGCGGCGAAGTCGGTCTACTGTCTTGCGCTCAGCGGCGACGGAGCGTCCGAGCTCACCGTCACTCCGCGCTACGCCGACGACACTAAGGGCGACGCCTTCACAGCCAGCGTGCCCGACTGGTACAGCTCGTCGGCGCAAGGCGATGAGGCTGTGTACGGATTGGGCCGCATCCTCACCTCTATGAGCGGCGGATGGCAGGGCGCAACCGACCAGTTCGACAACAACGAGTACATACGTCTCTACGAGATAGAGGTGCCCACCGACCCTGAGCTCCAGCTCAGCGGACTCACGATGTACAAGACCGGCGGACGCACATCGGTGCTCGCCATGACTGCCGTTAAGGAGAAGGTGGAGACCAGCGTCGATAGCCTTTCGTCAGGCGCTGGCAAGACGCTCCTCGGCATCTATTCTACCGACGGCGTGCGCCGCACCGTGTGCCGAAAGGGCATAAACATCCTGCGCTACTCGGACGGCAGCGCGAAGAAGATAGTAAAGCGATAATTCTTATAGTCAACCGTAGCGGAGGTCTCCGGCCTCCGCTACGGTTTTGTTATATGGTTTTGACGTTATAAAAACTATTGCTGTCCGGTAAACAATTAGTTCACCTTATATTGGTTGTTTATCAACGTTTTATAGTAATATTTACTAAAGGGGCTTGCCTATGTACTATGCGGGCTGAAAGCCCAATAATCACATAGCCCAGGGCATCGCCCTGGGTATTTAGTGTATATATTGAGTAGTGCGCCCTGTAAGGGCAACACCTTAATAATTAGGCTTTTGCCCTTGCAGGGCGAAAGGAGGTGTGGGGTATAATGTTTACCCAGGGCGCTGCCCTACCCTTTATACACATCTTTTGTTCTTTGAAATCAT
>ERZ1026882.1367-NODE-1367-length-10377-cov-4.976555_pt1 | contig 10377 bp, 11 predicted proteins | sample MGYA00380171_ERZ1026882 | MGnify/ENA primary metagenome ERZ1026882 (study PRJEB33269, sample SAMEA4719807) | human gut metagenome | biome: human-associated habitat; feature: organic feature; material: feces | place: Cameroon | collected 2013-10 ...
TACTAGAAGAAGCCACAAAAGATCTGCCTAATGTGCAGATTGACAGTTTCAGTGGGCTTTTAGTGGATTATGCCAGGGAAAAAGATCTGCATGTTATCGTAAGAGGCTTACGCGCCATTACGGATTTTGAATATGAACTGCAGATGGCACAGACCAACCGGATGTTGTCCCATGGCAAAATTGATACGGTATTTTTGACCACCAGTCTGGAATATGCCTACCTCAGTTCTTCCGCCATCAAGCAGATTGCAAGTTTTGATGGAGATATCACCCCTTGTGTTCCGGATTTTGTGGCGAAACTGATCTACGACAAATATCGCGAGAAAAAGCTTTCAGAGCATAGTGATGTGTAAATAAGGAGAGTTTCATGAGCAGCAGAATCGAACAGTTAATTGATGAAATAGAAGAATACATCGAGGGTTGCAAGCCGAAGTTCATGTCCAGTACCGAAATCATCGTGAATAAGGATGAGATTGATGAGTTACTGCGGGAACTGCGTATGAAGACCCCGGATGAGATCAAGCGCTACCAGAAGATCATCAGCAACAAGGAAGCCATCCTAAACGATGCCAAAGCCAAGGCAGAAGCATTGATCAACGAGGCTACCGTGCATACCAACGAGCTGATCAACGAGCATGAGATCATGCAGCAGGCTTACGCCCAGGCCAACGAGGTCGTTACCATGGCCAGTAAGCAGGCCCAGGAGATTCTGGACAATGCCACTATTGAGGCCAACAATGTCAAATCCGCTGCCATGCAGTACATGGATGATATGCTGGCACATCTGGAGAATATTATTTCTTCCTCCACACAGCAGGCCAGCGCCAATTACGATGCTCTGATCGGCAATCTGAACCAGTATCGTGACATTATTCAGTCCAACCGCAGTGAGCTGCACCCCGTAGATGAGGATCTTGATGACGTAGATACTGCTGCGGATGCTGAAGACAATCTGGACGTTATGTAAAGCATGTCCAAACAACGAGTACGAAAAACCAGTTTTCTGCTGAAAGCTGGTTTTTTAAAAATAAAGGAATACGATAAATGAAAGTATGGAAAAAGCAAAAAGGGCTGTTAGTCAGGACAATGATCTGTGCGGTCAGTCTTGCGGCAGCCTGTTTTTATGGAAATTCCCTGCCTGCACAGGCGGCTCCCAGAGCGCAGGAGACCGGAGAAAGGGTCGTCATTGTCATTGATCCCGGACACGGCGGTGATAACGAGGGAACGCTGGAAGGCCCTGCACAGGAGAAAAAAATGACCATGGTGACTGCGCTGGCCATGTACGAGGAACTGACAAAATACGATAATGTGGATGTCTATCTGACTCATACGGATGATGTGACCATGTCTCTGGCAGACCGGGCACAATTTGCTGCAGACCGGAATGCGGATTTCCTGTTCAGTATTCATTACAACGCTTCCATGGATCATGATCTGTTCGGATCCGAAGTCTGGATCTCTTCCGTACAGCCTTACAACGCTTACGGCTATCAGTTCGGCTGGGAACAGATGCAGCAGATGCAGGACATGGGACTGTTTCTACGGGGAGTCAAGACGAAACTTAAAGATAACGGTGATGACTATTACGGAATTATAAGAGAAAGTACCTCCAGATCCATTCCCTCCGCCATCATCGAGCATTGTCATGTGGATGAGAGCAGAGACACTCCTTACTGCCAGACAGAAGAGGACTGGAAGAAATTCGGCAGGGAGGATGCTTTGTCTGTTGCAAAATATTTCGGATTATCCAGTGCAAGTCTTGGTGTGGACTACAGTGGAGAGGCAGACGCTCTTCCGGAAGTCTCGCTGCAATCCATTCTGCCTGCCACTGTGCGGGACAAGACCGAACCGGATATCTGCCAGCTGACTTTGCAGAATGCAGACTATGAGACCGGAGAAGTCTCTCTGGAAGTGACGGCAGCCGACTATGACTGCCCCATGATGTATTACGATTACAGTACCGATGGAGGCAGGACTTATTCCGAACTGCTTCCCTGGCCGGGACTGGATATTATGGCCGGGACCTATCCCGACACCTTCACATTTTCCGTGACCTTCACAAAGGGGGAACAGCCGGTGATCACCGTTCGCGGTTACAATCAGGCGGATCTGTTCACAGAGAGTGATCCTGTCACCTTTGCACAGCCTTTTATTGATCAGGAAAAAGCTGCCGAAGAGGCATTACAGGAAAGTCTTGCGGCACAGGAGGCAGCGGAAGCTTCCCGGGCTGCAGAGGAACAGATCACAGAAGCTGGCAGTTCCGTGATCACCATGGCCGATGCCGCCGGAAATACTCCGATGCCTTCCGAAAAAAGTCCGGAAGTGAATTTCGGTGTTTTTCTGGTGATCTGTGGGATTCTGGTAGTGCTGTTGTTGCTGGTCTTTTTGTTATACCAGATCCAACAGAGCAGACACAGAAAACGAAGACGGAAAAATCAAAGCAGAAAAGTATCCGGAGACAACAGAAACCATCCCAGATAATAAGCTGCAGTAAGCACTGTCAGTACCATTTTATGAAGGATGTAGGACTTGAGAGAAAGCCCGGTATTGCGGATACAGCTTCCGGTCTGGGCGATACAGCTTAAGCCGCCAAAGGGCAAAAGCAATAACGTATACAAAGGGAATCTGTCTCCCAGCAGCTTCAGGCCCCCACTGATCTCCAAAAGCGGTGCATACCGGAAACTGTCGGGAAGTAAAAGCCTTGGCAGAAGGTTCAGCAGATTGAAAAAGATCATGTAGCCTCCTAACTGTAAGATGCTTCTTCCGGCAGCGGTAATAGCATCATCCAGGGCATCCGTCAGGGACATGGCAGGAAGGGGAGCCGGACCGGCCGGTTCCAAAAACTTCGCAGCATTGTCTCTTCCAAAAGAGTGGTCTGTTTTCTCCGAAATCCGATTTTTGTACACACTATAACGAAGGAAAATGCCATATAGCAAAGGAACGCCGTACATACCAAATACATAAGGGAACAGCAGCTTCCTATGTAGCAGCGGCAGTACAAATCCCAGGAAATAGACTGGTCCCAGATTGTTGCAGAAGGCCAGCAGATATTGTCCTTCCTCCGAAGAAATTTCTTGTCTGTCCCGAAATTCCGAGGCAGTGTGGGCACCCATGGGAAAACCGCACAAAAAGCCCATCAGGATCACATAGATTCCCGGTGCTGACAGGCGATAGATTCTTCCGAACAAAGGTCTTACCGGACGGATCAGGCTGTCCGTCATGCCCATACGGATCAAAGTGCCGGACAGGATCATAAACGGCAGAAGCACCGGCACCATTTTTTCGTACCAAAGAGTTAATCCCAGGGCAGCATAGGCAAGGCTCAGGGAAGAATGAGTCAGAATACAGCCGGTCATTAGAACAAAGAAACAGATTCCGAATATTTTTTTCATGGCTGTCTGCCTTGAAAGGTTTGTATACTATATGCCGATGAAGAAAAATTAAGTCTAAGAAAGAGATCAAAGCCCATGCGGTTGGATAAATTTTTATGCGATAACAATATTGGCACCCGAAGTCAGGTGAAAGAGTACATCAAAAAAGGTCAGGTGACAGTAAACGACCAGATAATCAAAAAGCCGGAGACAAAAGTCAATGAAGAGACAGATACGGTGGTCTGTCAGGGACAGCCGATCCATTATAGGAAATATGTCTATTATATGTTAAATAAGCCGGAGGGGGTTGTCTCTGCCACCAACGATAATACAACCCCAACCGTGGTAAGTCTCCTTACTGTCCCGGAACAAAAGGATCTGTTCCCGGTAGGGCGGCTGGACAAGGATACCACGGGATTGCTGCTCCTGACCAATGACGGTGCTCTGGCCCATGATCTGTTGTCACCGAAAAAACATGTGGATAAGACCTATCTGGTAAAGCCGGAAAAGCCGCTTTCCGCAGAAGATATCCACCGGTTGGAAAACGGGCTTGACATCGGTGATGAGAAACCGACAGCCCCGTCCAAAGCCAGACTCACAGAAAACGGTGATCTGTTATTGACCATTCATGAAGGCCGGTTTCATCAGGTAAAACGGATGTTGCAGGCGGTTGATAATCAGGTACTTACACTGGAGCGGGTAAGCTTCGGCCCCCTGTCCCTGGATTTTTCCCTGCAAAGAGGGGAATACCGGGCATTGACGGAAGAAGAGATCGAAGTCTTGTCTGGCTCTGGAAAGAAATCATAAATAAAGGAGTTATTTTTCATGCAATTCAAAAGAATGTTTACCACTGATGCCTATAAAGGAACCCGCGGGTATCTCCGCACACAGAAAACTTATGAGATTTTAAGAACCGTGCTTTATTTTGCCATCTCTCTGTCTTTGTTTATCGCCGGATGGGTCAGCACCGGAAGCCGTGAGAATCTCCTGACCATCGTGGCGGTACTGGGATGTCTTCCGGCCTGCAAGAGTCTGGTAGAAATGTTCATGTTCCTGCGCTGCCGGGGCTGTGACGAGCAGGTAGCTGCAAAAATCGCGGCACATACAGAAGGCCTTACCACTCTCTACGATATGGTATTTACTTCCTATGAGAAGAATTATGTTATCTATCATCTGACAGTCTGCGGTAATACGGTCTGCGGCTACACCACGGATCCGAAATTTGCGGAACAGGCTTTTTACAAGCACATTCAGGACATTCTGAAAAAAGACAATTACAGAGAAGTCTCTGTGAAAATATTTAACGATCTGGACAAGTATCTGACAAGATGTGATCAGTTAAAGGAGCTTTCCTCACAGCCGGAACTGTCTGCCGGGATCTGCCAGACCTTAAAGAGCGTATCTCTATAACTTACTTCTCAAAAGGAGGGTGTCCTATGCAGTTGCTTACCATTGGCAAAAATCAGGCGGGACAACGTCTGGACAAATTTTTAAAAAAAGCGTTACCTAATGCAGGCACCGGATTTTTATATAAGATGCTTCGCAAGAAAAATATTACGTTGAATGGGAAAAAGGCTGAAGGTAAAGAAATCCTTGCCCAGGGAGACGAGGTAAAATGCTTTTTCTCTGAGGAAACTTATGCCTCTCTGTCCGGTGCTGGGGCAGCGGAAGATACTTCCGATTACCGTAAGGCTTACCGTTCCTTAAAGGATATCAGCGTTCTTTATGAGGATGAAAATATCCTGTTGCTGAATAAACCTGCCGGAGTTCTGACCCAGAAAGCAAAACCGGAAGATCTTTCCCTGAACGAATGGCTGATCGGCCACCTGCTGGCTGCCGATGCCATCAAAGAAACCGATCTTGCCACCTTCCATCCATCGGTCTGCAACCGCCTCGACCGCAATACCAGCGGTATCGTATTGTGCGGAAAGACGCTGGCCGGTTCCCAGGCACTCAGCCGGATCATCAAGGATCGTTCCGTGAAGAAATATTATCAGACCGTCTGTAAGGGCAAGATTTTACAGGAAAGCACCCTGGAAGGCTATCTGTACAAGGACGAACGCACCAATACGGTACAGGTATTTCCAGATATGGCGGAGGCTCCGGAAGAGGCTTCCTTTATAAAAACGATCTACACTCCCAGTGCGGTGTCTGGGGAATATACCCTGCTGACCGTAGAACTGGTCACCGGCAAAACCCACCAGATCCGCGCCCATCTGGCCAGCACCGGACATCCGTTACTTGGTGACACCAAGTACGGAGACAGCAAATTAAATCGCAGGATGCAATCGGAATACTCTCTGCACCACCAGCTTCTGCATGCCGGAAGAGTGTGTTTCCCGGAAGAAGCGGAAGGACCTCTTGCAAAGGTGAGCGGTCAGACTTTTGACGCACCGCTTCCCCATAAATTTGCAGAGATCTTACAGGCTCTGAATCTGACACCGGATTCCGCCTGCTAGAAAGGAAACTAAGAACAATGGCAACATGGAATACCAGAGGGCTTCGTGGATCTACTCTGGAGGATATGGTCAACCGCACCAATGAAAAATATGCCGAGGCCGGTCTGGCCCTGATTCAGAAGATCCCCACCCCCATTACCCCGGTCAAAATGGATAAGGAGAGCCGCCAGATCACCCTGGCCTTTTTCGAACAGAAGAGTACCGTAGACTATATCGGTGTCGTACAGGGCATTCCGGTCTGCTTTGATGCCAAGGAATGTGCGGTGGACACCTTTTCCCTGCAAAATATTCATCCTCATCAGGTGGAGTTCATGCATCAGTTCGAGAAACAGGGGGGGATCGCCTTTTTCCTGATCTTTTACAGCCATAAGGATCTGTTATATTATCTTCCCTATGAAATGCTCCGCTTTTTCTGGGACAGGGCACAGGAGGGCGGCCGGAAAAGCTTCCGTTTCGAGGAACTGAACCCGGAATATATTATCCCGAAGCATCAGGGAATCCTGGTTCCCTATCTGGATATTCTGAAAAAGGATCTGGAAGACCGGGAGGAATAATAAATAATAATTTCTTGACAGCGGAGAGGTCTCCTAGTATACTACAAATAGTTTCACATGCTACTATGATAATATGGTATCACATTAATGCATTAAAGTGTATGAATTGAGGAACGCTTATGAACAACAGACTTTTACATACGCCGGAGGGCGTCCGGGACATTTACGGCAAAGAATATGCAAAGAAGCTGGCTGTAGAACAGAAACTGCAGCAGGCGATCCATTGTTTCGGTTACGAAGATATTCAGACCCCTTCCATTGAGTTTTTCGATGTTTTCTCCAAGGAGATCGGAACCACTCCCAGTAAGGAGCTGTATAAGTTCTTTGATAAAGAGGGAAATACGCTGGTGCTGCGGCCGGACTTTACGCCGTCCATCGCCCGCTGCGCAGCGAAGTATTTTATGGAGGAAAAGGTGCCGCTTCGTTTCAGCTACAACGGCAATACGTTTACAAACACTTCCAATCTGCAGGGGAAATTAAAAGAAGTGACCCAGATGGGGGCAGAGCTGATTGGGGATTCTTCCGTGGAAGCAGATGCCGAAGTGATCAGTATGGTGATTGAAGCACTGAAAAGTGCCGGGCTGACCAGATTTCAGGTGACCATTGGTGAAGTAGATTACTTCCGCGGTCTCTGTGAAGAAGCCGGTCTGGATGAGGATACGGAAAAGGAACTTCGTTCCTGTATCTCCGGCAAGAACTTTTTCGCTGCCCAGGAATTACTGGAGCAGAAGCAGATCCCCGAGCCTTATCACAGCATTTTATTAAAGCTTGCAGATATGTTTGAAAACATAGAGTCTCTGGAAGATGCGAAAGCACTGGTTAAAAATGAGAGATCCCTGCAGGCGATTGCAAGACTGGAAAAGTTAAAAGAGCGTTTAGAGCAGTACGGCGTTGCTGAATATATTTCATTCGACCTTGGAATGCTCAGCAAATACCAGTATTATACCGGCGTTGTCTTCAAAGCTTACACTTACGGCATCGGCGATGCCGTGGTGAAGGGCGGCCGTTATGACAACCTGCTTCGGAAGTTCGGCAAGAATGCGGCAGCTATCGGTTTTGTCATTGTTATTGATGATTTGTTAGAGGCATTATCCCGCCAAAAAGTGAATATCGATATTCCTGATTCCGGCAAAGTAGTGTATTATCGGGCAGGAGACGAGGCAGATTATCTGGTGAAGCTTTCCGAAGTCGTAAGTTTACGTAAGCAAGGCATTCCCACCGTGCTTTCCCCCGAGATTACAGAGAACGAGGAGGCAGATCAGTAATGAGTGAAGAAAGATATCTTACGTTTGCTCTGGGAAAGGGCAGACTTGCCAAAAAGACACTGGAGCTTTTCGAACAGATCGGCATTACCTGCGAAGAAATGAAGGATAAGGATACCAGAAAGCTGATCTTCGTCAATGAAGAATACAAATTAAGATTTTTCCTGGCAAAGGGTCCCGACGTTCCCACCTATGTAGAGTATGGTGCTGCGGATATCGGTGTGGTCGGCAAGGACACCATTCTGGAAGAAAACCGGAATGTTTACGAAGTGCTGGACCTTGGCTTCGGCAAATGCCGGATGTGTGTCTGTGGTCCTGCTTCCGCCAGAGAGTTGTTGAAACACCATGAGCGGATCCGGGTAGCCAGCAAATACCCCAATATCGCCCGAGAGTATTTCTATAATAAAAAGCATCAGACCGTAGATATCATCAAATTAAACGGTTCTGTAGAATTAGGGCCGCTGGTAGAGCTGTCTGACGTCATCGTGGATATCGTTGAGACCGGTTCCACCTTAAGGGAAAACGGGCTGGAGGTTCTGGAAGAGGTATGTCCTCTGTCCGCCCGTATGATCGTCAATCCGGTGAGTATGCAGATGGAAGCCGACCGTATCCGCAAGCTGGTGGGTGCGATCCGGGAGCAGTTAAAAATACAGGCCTGACCGAGACGATAAGCATCGTCATAAAAAGTATTTAAAGGAGAGTACCGTCATGAGAATCGTAGCATTGGATAAAGAATCAAAGCAGAGTATTTTGAACGACCTTTTAAAGAGAAGTCCGAACAATTATTCCCAGTATGAGAGCACTGTAAACCAGATCATCGAAAAAGTCCGTGCCGAGGGTGACAAGGCATTGTTCGATTATACCTTACAGTTTGATAGGTTCGCTTTAAGCGCAGAGAATATCCGTGTCACAAAGGATGAGATCGCCGAAGCCTACGCACAGATGGATGAGAATCTGATCGATGTGATCAGACAGTCTGCGGAAAACATCTGCGCTTTTCACCAGAAGCAGCTTCGTAACAGCTGGTTCGATGCCAAGCCCGACGGTACGATCTTAGGCATGAAGATCACCGCCATCGAAAGAGCCGGTGTCTATGTCCCCGGCGGTAAAGCCGCTTACCCTTCCAGCGTACTGATGAATGTGATCCCCGCTAAGGTAGCCGGTGTGGATGAGATCATTATGACCACCCCTCCCGGAAAAGACGGTAAGGTCAATCCCGGAACTCTGGTAGCCGCTGATATTGCAGGCGTGGATACCATCTATAAGGTCGGCGGTGCCCAGGCTATCGCAGCCATGGCTTTCGGAACCCAGTCGGTACCTAAGGTCGACAAGATCACCGGTCCCGGTAACATTTTCGTAGCTCTTGCCAAAAAAGCTGTTTATGGCTATGTCAGCATTGATTCCATTGCGGGCCCCAGCGAGATCCTGGTACTGGCAGATGAGACCGCTACCCCCAGATACGTTGCAGCAGATCTGCTGTCTCAGGCAGAGCATGACGAACTGGCAAGTGCCATTCTGATTACCACTTCGAAGGAACTGGCGGAGAAAGTCTCCGAGGAAGTGGACGGCTTCGTAAAAGTACTGGAGCGTGCTCCCATTATCCAGAAGTCTCTGGACAATTACGGCTACATTCTGTTAGCCGACAACATGGAAGATGCTATTGATGCCGCCAACGCCATTGCTTCCGAGCATCTGGAGATCATTACAAAGAATCCTTTTGATACCATGACCCGTATCCGCAATGCCGGTGCGATTTTCCTGGGAGAGTATGCTTCCGAACCCTTGGGTGATTATTTTGCAGGTCCGAACCACATTCTGCCCACCAACGGTACCGCACGGTTCTTCTCCCCGGTAAACGTGGACGACTTCATCAAGAAGACCAGTATTATCTCTTATTCCAGGCAGGCACTGGAAAAGGTGCACAACCAGATCGAGACCTTCGCCAAGAGTGAAGGCTTGACCGCACATGCAAACAGTATTAAAGTTAGATTTGAAGATTAATCATTTCCTCTGGGAAGGGAGTCATCGGATATTATGGAACGAATTGCAACTGTGACCCGTACAACGAAAGAGACCGACATTGCCATCACCTTAAATCTGGACGGCACCGGAAAAGCGGATCTGTCTACCGGCATCGGATTTTTTGACCATATGCTGGACGGCTTTGCGAGGCACGGCTTTTTTGACCTGGAATGCAAGGTGAAGGGCGATCTGCAGGTGGACGGTCACCACACGGTGGAGGATACCGGCATTGTCTTCGGTGAAGCTATCAAAAAAGCGGTAGGAGACAAGAAGGGCATCAATCGTTACGGCTATTTTATTCTGCCTATGGATGAGGTACTTGCTTTGTGCGCCGTTGACTTAAGCGGCCGGCCTTATCTTAATTTTGAATGTGAATTTACTGTACCGAAGGTAGGTGAACTGGATACGGAGCTGGTAAAGGAATTTTTCTATGCCGTATCCTACAGTGCCGGAATGAACTTACATATCAAAATGTTGTCTCCGGGCAATAATCACCATATGATCGAAGCCATGTTCAAGGCATTTGCCAAGGCGCTGGATCAGGCCGTTTCCTATAATCCGAAGGTAACGGATGTTTTAAGTACCAAAGGAAGTCTGTAAAAAATACGTGCCTGCGGCATAGGCTTTGCAGGTATAGAAAGACGTGAGGATTACTATGATCATCAAGAAATTTGTTCCCTGTATTTATTTATATCATGAGCATGCGGTG
>ERZ1026882.1373-NODE-1373-length-10353-cov-6.020684_pt1 | contig 10353 bp, 11 predicted proteins | sample MGYA00380171_ERZ1026882 | MGnify/ENA primary metagenome ERZ1026882 (study PRJEB33269, sample SAMEA4719807) | human gut metagenome | biome: human-associated habitat; feature: organic feature; material: feces | place: Cameroon | collected 2013-10 ...
CATTAAATATTTCTATCATCTGAGATTGCTCGTAAGGTGCTCCCTCAGCAGTCGTTTGAAATTCTATGATTTTCCCGCTTTTTGTTAAGACAATGTTACTATCAACTTGAGCATGCGAATCTTCTATATAGTCCAAATCAAGACGAACTTCTCCATCAACGATTCCTGCTGATATCGCGCCAATTGGTTCAATAATAGGATTTTCTTTGATTTTTCCTTCTTTTAATAACTTTTCAACAGCAATTTTTAGTGCTAAAAATCCGCCACAAATACTTGCAGTCCTTGTTCCACCATCAGCTTGCAAAACATCTGCATCAATTGTAATTGTAAGTTCCGGAATTTTTTCTAAATCAATACAAGCACGAAGGCTTCTTCCAATAAGCCGTTGAATTTCCTGAGTTCTGCCTGAAATCTTAGTTCTTTCTCTTTGGCATCTTGTGTTAGGTGCTGATGGTAAAAGTGAATATTCAGCTGTTACCCAACCTCTTTTGTCTTCTTTGTCAAACCATTTTGGCTTTGTTTCTTCAACAGAAGCAGTTGTTAAAACCCTTGTGTCACCAAACTCTACCAAAACAGAACCCAACGCATGCTTGGTAAAATCTTTTATAAAACGAATTTCTCGAGTTTCGTTATTAGCTCTTCCTTCTCTTTTCATTATTTTCTCCCTTCATAATCCCACATATAAATTTGTCCGCAATATTTGCATACAGCATGCTCATTCATAAATTGTAAATCAGGAACAAACCTATATCCGTCAACAGTTATTTCAATTTCACCGTCTTTATTATATTCTTGTGCAAAACTTTTCTCGCCTCTGTATTCGGGAGAAAACATTAATTCAAATTTATCAACTGATTTACAATTTTTACATATAAACATATTAATACTCGTCGTCTTCCAATCTAGCTCGTCTTATAATTTCGGGATCAATTCCTCGTTTTTCAATCTTAAAAGTTTTTGCAACCTCTTTTGATTCGTTACTTGATTTTTTTACGGTACGTTTCCGAGGCTTTTTTACAACTGGCTTGTCATCTTCCGCAAGGCAATTGTACCACAAAGTCCAACAAATACTTCTCAAAGGCATCGTAAATCCGATTACAATGAATGAAAGCATTGATTTAACCAATATTGTACCAACAAGACTCGGAGTTACACCAAAACCTTCAACCAATTCTAGCGGAAGTGTTAACGCCCAAACTTCAAACATTTTTTCTAAACCTTGTGTCCAATTAAAAGCGTCGAATAAAACTCCAAAACCTTGAACAAAAAGGCAATATGTTAAAACAGTGAGAATAGCCATTAATGAAAAAGTTTTACCAAAATTCCCTTTTACAAGATATAAACTACGTTTAAAATACCCGACAGGAGAAAGTCCGTTTTCAAATGTAAAAACTTGAAAAACCAAACAGCAATATACGAATAAAATAGCTCCAATTATTGTAAACAGAGGAATTATACTGATTACAGACATAATACTGATTAAAAACCAAATAATTATAAAAGAAAAGATTTTTTGCGTTGCTACACTATTATGTGCTCGAAAATCGTAAACTCGCCCCGTATTCATATATCCTTCCGTCATTGAGTTAAGAGCAACAAACGCAACTAGATAATCCCAAAAAGCTTTAACTAAAATTAAAAGTCCCGGAACAACCGCAACAACAATTAACGTAATCATTGTTGAAATATCGCTTAATGCAGGATATTTGACGGCTATTTCCTGGATATTTTGAGTAAACCAAAAAGTCAATCCAAATATTAAGAATAGACCAACTAATTGCCCCAAAACAGGGAAAGCCATATATAACAAGAATTTATGTATGTTTAACACATAAATTTTCAAACCTTCAAAAAATATAAGCCAAATACTTTTTTTCGACATATCTCTCCTTTTTATCGTATAATTATTTTAGTACAAACATATTTAAGTGAAAAGAGAGAAGTGAAATAACTTTCCCCTCGCCCCGTCGGGGAGAGGGTAGGGTGAGGGGATTAAAATGTTAAAAGATGAAATGATAAATTTTACCAAAGAAGATTTTGAAAATAACAAAGTAAATTTGCACATACACACGACTTTTTCAGATGGAAAAGCTGATGCGTTTGATATAATTCGCCAAGCCAAAGAAAAGGGATACCAAAAAATTGCGATTTGCGACCATAATACGCTTGAAGCACATAAACAGATTTGTGATGATATTTTAATGACTGGAATTGAGTTTGATGTTTGGTGCGGTTATGTATTTATGCACCTTTTGGCTTATGGAATTGATGTTAATAATGAGAAATTACAAGCTTTTTGTGCAAAAAATAAAAGGGAAACAGAACTTGATATTGTTCGAATTTTTGCAAAACGTGATATAAAAAAACTTATTAAAGCGATACATGATGCAGGTGGAATCGCTGTACTTGCTCACCCTGCTTGCTGTTGGGCAATCAGCTTAGATAAATTTGTGAAAAAATTAATATCTTATGGACTTGACGGTATAGAAGTTTATTATCCATACCGACGTCACAGAGGCATAATAAAATTCCACACAGCAGAAACAGTTGAAAAAATCGCAAATAAATACAATCTTATCAAAACTGGCGGAACTGATTTGCATGGATTAGAATTAGAGTAGTTAAAGTAAAATTATGGCAAACTTTCCCAATAACCTTTTGATGGATTATCAGGGTTTTGGTTGATTATTGCATAATACGTACAACCTGTACCATTGCCTTGTTGCTTTGATTTTGTAGAACAAGGATCTCCAGCTAAATATGGCCAAGGTGGAGCGTTCTCTCCGCTTAATTCTTCTTCCGTATATAATTTGTACATTTTGGGAGAGCTAAGTTTATCATAACTGTCAATATAAAAATTGAATATATCGTGTCCAAACAAATTTGGCCCTTTGGTACCATTAATATCCACAAATATCCAAATTTGACTGGCATTTATGTAAGTGAATGAACACATACCATTTGATAGTAAATATTTATGTGGCGGATTTATAGGGAAGTAGCCGTCAGCATCAGCTGTATTATTATAATTTCTTATTGTAATACCATTGTAATTGCACTTTCCAACAACTTTAAGTCCAGAATATTTGTAAAACTTTTCCCTAAATTCATCTGCATTTGGATATGTGCCTATATATTCATTATATGTAGCATATGACTTTCTCATTCCTTCTCCATCTTCTCGCTTCATATTCATTACTGCTTGTGAAAAAATAGAATAGGCGGCTTTGAAAGCCGTTTCAAGTTGCTTGTGTTTAATGTTGTTGATTACAGTAGGTAATGTTAGAGCTGCAACAACACCAATGATGCCGAGGGTGATTAGGACTTCAGCGAGAGTAAAAGCGACTCGTTTAGCAGCTTGGCTTTCTAGCTGCTTAGCTGCTAAATCAGTTCCTCGTACTACATCTCGGGCACCGTCGCGCTTGCCCCCCCCCCCGAAGAGCAATTTTGCCATATTTTCAACAATTTTAGACATTTTGATCTCCTAAAATTTCTCCAAGCATATCCAACATTGCTGTTTTTAATTTTTCACACTCTTCTTTTGTCTTTGCTTCAAATCTCAATGTAAATACAGGTTCTGTGTTACTTTGACGAATTAATGCAAAACCGCCGTCAAATACTATTCTCATACCGTCAAGTGTGATAATATCTTTGATTTCTGAGCCGAAAATTCCTCTATTATTTTCAACCATTTGTTGAACTTTTTGTAAAACCTCTTTTTTACGCTCATTTGGACAAGGATATCTGACTTCAGCAGATGAATAAACCTCATCAAACGGCTTCAACATATCAGAAATCTTAAATTCAGGATTAACCTTTTTGTGTTTTGCAATAATTTCAATAATCCTACAACCTGCATAAATCGCATCATCAAATCCATAGTATCTGTCTTTAAAGAATGTGTGACCGCTCATTTCACCAGCAAGAAGTGCACCTGTTTCTTTCATTTTGTCTTTAATATATCCATGACCTGTTTTGCACATAACAGAATGCCCACCGAGCTTGTCAATTGTGTCAAAAAGCACTTGTGAACACTTAACTTCACTAACAACAGTCGGACAAATATTTTTATCCTTGCAATCGTCAATCAAATCTTGTGCATAAATCAAAAGCAATTTATCACCCGTCAAATATCTTCCTTCCGAGTCAACAATCCCAATTCTGTCGCTATCGCCATCGTAGGCAATACCAACATCCGCATTTTCTTTTACAACAACTTCTTTCAACGTATCCAAAGTCTTTTCTACACTAGGATTTGGGTGGTGATTAGGAAAGTTTCCGTCAGGTTCAGAAAAAAGTTCAACAACTTCGCAACCAAGTTTTTTATATAATTCAGGTCCAACGACTCCACCGGTTGCATTTGCACTATCAACAACAATTTTAATTCCTTCGCCAATTTTTCCGAAACGAGCTTCCATATCTTTGATATAAGCCGGAATAATGTTGAATTCTTCAACTTTTCCAATATTTTGAGCACCTTCTTTTAGTTCTACAAAGTTTTTGAACGTAATATCTCTAACTTCTTTGATTTGTCCTTCGCTCAAAGTACGCTTGTTGTATGTCATTTTAAGTCCGTTATATTCTTTCGGGTTATGGCTTGCGGTAATAATTGCAGCTGCTATAACGTCATGCCCAGGAACACCGACAACTTCTGAATAATATCCGATAGGAGTAGGTGCAAGTCCAAGATTAATTACATTTGCACCAGTTGATGTGATACCTTCCGCCAAAGCTTTTTCCAGTGATGGAGAGTGCAATCTGGCATCACGAGTAATCGTAATCCACATGTCTTTTTCTTGTTTATCTGACTGCGCTTTAAGCCATTCTACAAAGCCTCTTCCGGTATTATAAAATAATTCTTCTGTAATATCTTCGCCATAAATCCCTCTGATATCATTCTTTCCAAAGGCATGTTCATATTTTTGCATTTTTTCTCTCCCTAATCTAATTCTTATGATAAAATAATAACATAAATAACAAATTTTTGAGAGTGTAATGGAAAAATTTAAAAAGATATTTGGAAATTTGACAAATAATGAACGTTTCGCCGGCTGGGTATTTATTTTACCTGCACTTGTCGGAACTCTGATTTTCATTATTATTCCGGTGATTTGTTCTTTTGGGCTAAGTTTTGCCAAGTGGGATTTACTCAATCCTATTCAATTTGTCGGATTAGCAAATTATAGAGAAATTTTTTCAGAAGCATTGTTCTACAAAATACTTTTAAATACAATTGTTTTTGCGCTTGCAACATCTGTTTTGGGCGTAATTATACCGCTTGTTTTGGCTTGCATTTTGAATTCAAAAATAAGAGGGGCAGAGTTCTACAAAACAGCTTATTTTCTGCCATTTATCACGCCTATGATTGTTATCGGAGTGGTCTGGGAGTGGATTTTTGATCCTAATATCGGATTGCTTAACCACGTTTTGCATTTACACATAAACTGGCTCTATGACACACATTTTGCAATGCCCGCACTGATTATCGTTTCAGTTTGGAAACTAATCGGTTACAATATGGTAATATTTTTATCGTCACTATCCGGAATTTCTCAAAGTATGTTTGAAGCAGCCAAAATTGATGGAGCAAACGAGTTACAGACTTTCAAAAATGTTACTGTTCCACTACTTTCGCCAACCATATTTTTTGTCGTGATAATCACTGCCATAAGTTCTTTTCAGGTTTTTGACTTAATCTATTTGATGACGCAAGGCGGACCTTTGAACAGTACAAATGTTTTAGTTTACGCGATTTATCAGAACGCTTTTGAGTATTTTAATGTCGGCAAAGCTTCCGCAATCGCTTATGTTTTATTTGTTATTATTCTTGTTTTGACGCTTGTTCAGTGGAATTTACGTAAAAAACTTGTCTATAACGAGGATTAAATTTTGTAACAAAATTGGCTGAATTATTAAAGAATTATGAAAAAACTTCCGTACAAATATTTGTAATAGGGAGTGTATTTTATGTTCGAAAATAACAGCCAAGAAAAAATACAAAAAGAAATCACAGAACTTGTTGAAAACATTGACAATATTAAGGAAAATGTTGATATTTACTGCGAATTAATGAAAAAAATGATACTTAATACTTCTAATCTAAACTAATGACTAATGTGAAAATTCTCAAATAAATTTATATTAGTCGTATGAAAATAGTTATATTAGGTGGTGTTGCTGCAGGAGCCAAAGCAGCTGCAAAGGCAAGAAGGGAATGCCCTGATGCCGAAATAAATTTATATACCGACGATACACATATTTCATATTCTTCTTGTGGTTTGCCATATTATATTGAGGGGAATTTTGAAGATTATAAGCTACTTTTAGTCGTATCTCCGGAAGATTTTGAAAAGAAAAATGTCCATATACATTTAAGAAATCGTGCCGTTAAGATTATCCCAGAGTCAAAACAGGTTCTTATACAGGATTTGACAGCACAACGAGCCTTTCTTGCTGAATACGACAAGTTGATAATTGCTGTTGGTGCAAGACCTGTTATTCCAAAAATTAAAAACGTAAATCTCCCAAATATTTTTACGCTCAGAAAAATCGAAGACGGCATTGCAATTAAAGAAATGACTTTAAAATCCCGCCACGCAACGATTATTGGCGGTGGTTATGTTGGAATTGAACTGTTAGAAGCTTTTGTGAAACAAGGTTTAAATGTTACGCTTGTTGAATATGCTCCACAAATTATGACGACATTTGATGAAGAGATGTCTACACTTATATTAGAGCAATTAAACTCAATAAATGACGGACGATTTGAAATTCTGACATCGGAAATTGTAACCGAATTTTCCGGAGACATTAATGGAGTAAAGGCTGTCAGAACAGGCTCCGGTAAAGAATTTGATACAGATTTTGTTGTAATATGTGCAGGAGCAACTCCAAATATTGAAATAGCAAAAGATGCAGGAATTGAACTTGGTGTTACAGGTGCAATTAAGGTCAATGAGAAAATGGAAACTAATATTAAAGATATTTATGCTTGTGGTGATTGTGTTGAGGAACACTTAGTTGTAAGTGGTACAAAAATTTGGCTTCCGTTAGGTTCAAATGCTAATAAAGAAGGTAGAACAGCCGCAATAAATGCTTGCGGGGGGAATGATAAATTTTATGGAGTCTTAGGTTCATCTGTAACACGCTGTTTGAATTTGACTATGTCAATGACAGGTTTGCCTGAAAAAAAAGCACAGACACTCGGCTATAAGTCTGTATCTGTAACCGTTACGAAAAATGATAAAGTTGGTTATATGCCAAATGTCAACAATATTACATTAAAGCTGATTGCGGATTATGAAACAGGCAAACTCCTTGGAGCACAAGCTGTTGGAGCAGGTGACGCTGATAAAAGGATTAATTCGCTTGCAGCTGCACTTCTTGCAGAAATGACCGTTGATGAGTTCTATAAGAACGATTTGACCTATGCACCACCGTTTTCGCCAACAATTGATCCTTTGCTCAATGCGGCTCAAATCCTTATGGGGAAGGTTAAACCGAAAGGCTCGCAAGGTATTTAGCAACTCCCTCACCCATAGAAAAGCAACTCGCTTGGACTCTTAAAGCACCCTGAGCCATAAAATCAGCAGAAATACATCTTCCGACAACAAATAAATTGTCAATATCCGCAGACATAAGGCTTTCAAGAGGCAAGGTGTAATCTTTTACTACTTCTAATGTTGAGCCGTCTTTCTCCTTGGAATGCACGTCAACAGGGTAATTTGAAACAACAATAGGGTGCTCAAAGTTTTTTCCTGATTTGACATCATCAATTGTATAAACATATTTCCCTTTAATTCGCCTTGAAACCCTTATCCCAAGCATATCCGCAATGTTTGAGATATAAGCATTTTCAAATCCTTCAAGATAAATTTTACAAAAATTGGCAAGCCTAAATATGTTCTTTCTCGCTAATTGCAAGGCTTTTGACATATTGGCTACATCAAGAGTCTTTGTATAATCAATTATTCGAGGACAGTTAAATGCAATGGTAGACGGCATTCCAGCCACTGTAAATATCTGAAAGTAGTTTCTGTCGTGGTCTTTCAGTATTCCTTTCGCTACGGCATCATCAAAGAGTGGTGCAAGAGCCCATTTTTTGCCCTTATCCCACGTATAAGCCGTAGAAAGATGTATAAAACCGTCTATATCCTCAACAGTTGTAACATTACGGTCAGTATCAAAGTCTTTTAGCCATTTAGCAAAGCGAGGAACATCAACTCCACCCATCATAAACCGCAAACTAACAGGCTGTTCTTTGTTTTTTTCTTTTAAAAATTCACACCCGCAAAGTTTTCCAATTTCGCAATTTCCTGTTGCGTCAATCACATATTTCGCTTCGATAGATACCAATAATTCTTTATTCTCTGTTTCTATCTTATCGTTATATACAGATAACATTTCCTTGGAAATAATAACGCCCTTTATCTCTTTGTTTTCAAGGATAACATCTCTTATATGGGTGTCAAAAAACACTTCCACATTGGCTTTTGCCATCAGGGTATCGAGAGCAATTTTGGTTAGCTCCGGATTAAACCAACCAGGGTTTCCTTGATAGGTTGCTTGCCCACCAATAGAGTGAAGTTCTGAGATTAATTCTTTGTAAAACTCAGTATTTATCTGGTGTTCACCTGATTTCATTGCCGGAACAACAAGTGCAGACGTAATTGTTCCGCCAAGATGAATGCTTTTTTCTATTAAAAGAGTTTTAAGTCCAAGTTTCCCTGCCATATAGGCGGCAGCACAACCGGCAGTTCCGCCCCCGACAACTATTACATCATATTTGTTCATACTCCAATTATACTAATAATTTTAAACCTTGGCAAAATGGTAAAGTTATATTATTAATAATCCATTGTGAAATTGTTTTCTAACAGCCTTTCAGAACAATTATCATTAGCTCTGAATTCTTTATTATAACCACTTTCATAGAAGCTGAATACATCTCGTCCGTATGTATTTGGTCCTTTTTCTCCATTAACATCAATTATAATATATAAATCATTAAAAGAATAAGAGGTAACATAGTAAATAGCTCCATCAGTTGAATAAAAACCGAGCCATTCCGACATATTTCTACTATTTTGACAAGAAAGAGTTTTATTGTCTTTGGTTTTAAATGTTTCAGCTTTATATGTTGCAGTACATTCTCCAACTTTACAAATTTTAGCTGTTTTTAAATATTTCGCAATCGTTTCCTGAATAACTGAAAAATCGGCATAATTTGAACCATCAAAGCCATCGCAATCCCAACCGTGACAAACACCTTTACTAAAAAGTTCAATTTGGTCTAGTTCAGTGACTCCTTCATCAGCTTTCATTTTATTAAGCATATTTTCAAATACGTTTATAGATTTTTTTAACTGTGTTGCATAGACCTGCTTTTGGTGATTTTGGATAAGAGTTGGCAATGTCATAGCGGCAACTACGCCTATAATCCCTAATGTTATTAAAACCTCTGCTAATGTAAACGCATTTAATTTTTTCATAATAGTTCCTCTCTATTAAGTTTTTATACGAATAAATATTAAATATATTCTATTAATTGAGTAATATATCAATCATGTTATAATATTCCCAATTAATTGTCAATATGTTCAATAATTAGTAAAATTTAACAAGAGGTAAAAATGTCTGGAAGAGAATTCGTTAAAATTTTACTAGCCAAAGAATGTATTACATTAAAAGAACTTGCTCGCATTGCAACAGAAAATAGTGACAAAAAGTACACACTAGACGGCCTTTCACATAAAATGCGTCTTGGAACTTTACGTTTTGATGATGCAGAATATTTTGCGAAACTTTTGGGCTACGAAATCGAATTACGTAAGACAAATTCCTCTTCTGATTAGATTGTCTTATCAAGATTTTCCCCATTAAGTTTTACAAATATTTCTGGGCAAATCTCTGATGTAATTTCTTTTCCGCCAACAAATAATCTGTCTTGTGGAGCGATTTTTATATCTTCAAAATTCGCTTGTAGAGTATCAAAATCAACTACATCAATTCTTTTGTTTGGCATCATCGGGTGTTCCGGAATACTGGTATTTATAAACCAAGTATCCGTTGCTTTTTCATACCCTATGCTGCTTTCTGCATATCTATTTTTGTGAGTTTCAAATATAGATGGGGTTATAATCTTTTTAATTTCCGTTTTAACAGACTCAAACAAAGGAACAGAATCTTTGCGTTCTCTTATATTTTTAGCACCAATCAAAAGGGCTGATTTGGTTTCTTCTGTAAAATCTCGGATAATATCAGCAAATGTACGTTTTGTGCTGTCGATATTTTCAGCCTTATCCATAAGGTGAAATGCCAAAACATCATTGTTATCAACAACTCCGCCGGCAG
>ERZ1026882.1380-NODE-1380-length-10327-cov-9.055004_pt1 | contig 10327 bp, 10 predicted proteins | sample MGYA00380171_ERZ1026882 | MGnify/ENA primary metagenome ERZ1026882 (study PRJEB33269, sample SAMEA4719807) | human gut metagenome | biome: human-associated habitat; feature: organic feature; material: feces | place: Cameroon | collected 2013-10 ...
AAAGTACAAAATTTTGCTGGATTATCCCAGAGTTTGCCGTTTACAGAGTTCGATTTTTATGAACTATACCGTCGGACGTTTGAAATACTGAACTTGGAAGGATGAAGCGTCTGCTTCCGCTCTAAGCTGATGGAGCAGTTGGTAGGTGGAGACACCAGCTATGCCAGCAACGAGAATCGGAACTTCTGCAAGGAGAATGGCATCCACACGGCAAATGTGGTACACCTGGCGGAGCGGATAGCGGAGCAGGAGCAAGCAAAAGCGGCCTAATCCGAATGCCTCAAGCGGTGATGATGGGAGTCCTCCAGCTAGAACTCCTGAATGAATGTTGAAAACAGAACGCAAAATCCCGACAAAATGCCGGGAAGAAGCGATAAAACTAATAAAATGACGAGTTGGAACCGGTCAGAAACAAGGGTGATGTCACCGCTCCACTCAAAACGAAAACATTACACGACAAACCCTAAAATAAGTACTCAAAAATCTCATCGCTTGTAATCCATTTTCAAGAGATTCCATCTTAGCTATTGATTGCTCCAAATTATTAAACATATTGAATTGAATAATAAGTACCTCTGAATATGAATAGAGATATTAAATCGCTGGTCGGCGAAGCCACAGCCTATGATAAGAAACAGATGCTTGAGGTCAAGCGTCCTAAGAGTTGGCTCAAGAGTGTATCTGCATTTGCCAATGGCGAAGGTGGCACTTTGATATTCGGCATTAGCGATGACGATGAGATTGTAGGGCTTGCTGATGCAGAGGGTGATGCAGAGAAGATAAGTGAAGACATTAAGAGCAAACTTGATCCGGTTCCAGCAGTCAATCTTGAACCTAAGGAGATTGACGGAAAGAAATTGGTGCTGTTGCATGTATATCCGGGACAAGAAACACCGTATTACTATATTGGCGATAAGCAGCGTTTGGCTTTTGTCCGCATAGGCAATGAATCGGTTACGGCAGACCGCATTCAATTGAAAAGTCTTGTTTTGAAAGGTTCTGGTCGCACTTACGATAGTCTGCCATCTAGTTATAAGTTTGAGGACATGGCATTTTCTAAACTCAAATCTGTTCATTACAAAAGGTTACAGCGTTCGTTTGAAGACAATGAGTTTGTGTCGTGGGGAATCGTTGATGAAAATGGCAAGCTGACGAATGCCGGTGCATTATTGGCTGACGAATCTCCAGTACGGCAGTCACGTATATTCTGTACCCGTTGGAATGGGCTGGATATGACAAGTGGTTTGGGAGAAGCAATTGATGATGTGGAGTTGGAAGGTTGTGTAATTGGCCAATTGCAGGATGCCGTATCTTTCGTTAGAAACAATTCCCGTAAGAAGTGGTGGAAGGAAAATGACCATCGTGAAGAACTGCCCGATTATCCGGAACGTGCCGTAACGGAAGCGATAGCAAATGCCATCATCCATCGCGACTATATGCAGATGGGTAGCGAAATTCATATTGATATGTACGATGACAGGTTGGAAATATTCTCTCCGGGAGGTATGATGGACGGCAAACTTATTCAGCAGCTAAACCCTCTTATGGTACCATCCAAAAGGAGGAATCCATTATTGGCTGATTTTTTCAGCCGATTAGGGCTTATGGAACGGCGCGGCAGTGGAATGAAGAAGATAATGGATGCGTATAAGCAATACCAACATCTAGTTAAATGTCATGTTCCTGAATTTACTTCGGATTCTTCAGAGTTTCATGTAACGCTTTGGAACTTGAATTTTGATGATAGAGTTATTGGAGAAATTACGCCCGATGGCAGCCCATTGTTACAAGAGTTCGTAAAAGGCAATGGCGAAGTAGTCGTAAAAGAGTTCGTAAAAGAACCGTCAAAGTTCGCAAAAGAGTTCGTAAAAGCAAGTCGCCAGATATACAAATTGATTTCTCAAAATCCACAAATCAGTGCAGGACAGATGGCAGAGAGCATAGGGTTGTCCACACGCCAGATTCAGAAGTATCTAAAACGGCTTCAGGAACTTGGCAAGATAACCCGTGTGGGAGGACGCAAAATGGGAGAATGGAAGACAATAGATGAAGAATATGAAGGATTCTTTGATAGGATATGATATGTTGTTCTCTATTCTGATATGGACAAACTAACCAAAGAGCAGAGACACCGCTGTATGTCTGCAATAAAGAACAGGTAGCAGAATCAGCGATTGAATATGGTAATAAATCAGAGTGAGTTTTCGTTTTGCCAAGGGGCTAAAACAAGAATCTTATGGAGGATATTCAAGGAAAATACTACGAACTATTCAAGGAGTACAACGCACTTCGTGTAGAAAATGAGGAATTGAAGTCAATTCTTCGGCAGCACGGCATTGCGTATCCGAAAGAAGAGTCTCTGTTCTCCAGCAAGACATTTCCAGCTATAACACTTTCCCTTGATGAGAAAATAACGCTATTCCGCAGTTATTTCAAAGGCCGTGACGATGTGTTTGCCCGCCGTTGGTTTAGTAAGACAACAGAGAAGAGCGGTTATCAACCCGTTTGCATTAATGAATGGCGCAGAGGAGTTTGCGACAAGAAGAACTATAAATGTGCGGAATGTCCGAACCGCAGTTTCGCCTCGTTGACCGACCAAGATTGTTATCGCCATTTGGAGGGAAAAGATAAGAATGGTTGTGATGTAATAGGCCTCTATGCCATTTTGCCAGACAACAAATGTACTTTCCTGTGTACAGACTTTGACGACAAAAACTGTACGCATGGTTATAAGGACGATGTACTTGCATTTACATCCGTCTGTAAGGAATGGGGTATTCCTTACAGCATCGAGCGTTCGCGTTCCGGCAATGGCGCACATGTCTGGGTATTCTTTGAAGAACCTGTACCTGCATATAAAGCCCGAAAATTGGGCAATGCTATATTGACAGAAGCGACAAAGCTCAACGCACGTATTAATTTCAAGTCCTATGACCGTTTCTTTCCTAATCAAGACCGTCTGCCGGAAGGCGGTTTCGGGAATCTCGTCGCCCTGCCACTTCAGGGAAGGGCAAGAAAGGACGGCAATAGTGTATTTGTTGACGATGATTTTTTACCCTATAAAGACCAATGGTCGTATCTGTATCAAGTAAGAAGATGTAATGAAGTATTTGTTGATGCACTGCTGGCGCAACATTTCCAGGAAGACCTTGGTGCGTTGTCCGCTTCCAGCGAAAGCAAACCTTGGGAGACACCCGTGCCGCAGCAAATCACTCACGATGATTTCAATTGTAAACTGACACTGATAAAATCGGACAAGATATATGTCCTAGTGGAAAGTGTTTCCAACAAAGTCTTGAACCATCTCAAACGCATTGCTTCATTCAAGAATCCTGAGTTTTACAGCAAACTGGCAATGCGCATCTCAACATATAATATTCCTCGCATTGTCTGTTGTGCTGATTTTTCTGATGAATATCTTGCCATTCCTCGTGGTTGCGAGGATGCCATAATCACTATGCTGTCTTCTCTCAGGATTGATTATGAGATAGTTGACAAGACCAATCATGGCAAACCGGTTACCGTTGCATTTAATGGAAAGGAACGTAATGAACAACTGGATGCCATCAATGCTCTTATGCCATATACAAATGGAGTATTGGCAGCAACTACCGCATTTGGAAAAACAGTGACTGCAGCAGCTTTAATCGCTCGAAGAAAAGTAAATACGCTCGTCTTGGTACATTCCAAAGCGTTACTTCTCCAATGGCATGAGCGCCTGTCTGAGTTTCTTGACATTGATTTTGTAGAACCTGACATTCCCAAGAGACGAGGCAGAAAGAAAGCATTTTCTCCAATCGGATGTCTGGATTCAACGTCAAATACATTACATGGAGTTATTGACATTGCACTGATACAATCATGCTTTGATGATGGTGAAGTGAAGTCCTTTGTACAAGAATACGGAATGGTCATTGTTGATGAATGTCATCACGTTTCTTCCATAACCTTTGAGAATGTACTAAAACATGTCAGGGCACATTATGTCCATGGACTTACTGCCACACCTATTCGCAAAGATGGTCTGCAGCCAATAATCTTTATGCAGTGTGGACCGATTCGTTTTTCTGCAGATGCCAAGACGCAGATACAGAAACAAGCATTCCAGCGTTATCTTGTGCCGAGATTTACTTCTTACCGCCCGATTACGGAAGACAAGCTGTCATTTACGGCACTTTCACAATCACTTGCGGAGTCAGAAATACGAAATGCTCTTATTGTAGGTGATGTGTCAAGTGCGGTTATGTCAGGCCGCACACCTATCATACTGACAAGCAGAACCTCTCATGTTGAATTGCTTGCCGGAATGTTGGAACCCTATGTTGCCAATGTTATCCGACTTACTGGAGAAGGAACAGCCAAACATAAACGAGAAATTCTACAAAAACTACAAGATATGCCCCAAGATGCCCCTCTTGTAATAGTCGCCACAGGAAAATATGTCGGAGAGGGATTTGATTATCCGAGACTTGATACGCTATTTCTTGCTCTTCCGATATCATGGAAAGGACTGGTAGCCCAATATGCAGGGCGTTTACACCGAGAGAACGAAGGGAAAGTTGATGTTCGTGTCTATGATTATATCGATATACACGAAGCTATTTGCGAAAGGATGTATCGGAAACGACTCAAGGGATATTCCGCTATTGGTTATCGAATATTGTCAAAAGACACCCAAACACTGTTTAATGCAACAGAAGACCTGCACTTGTCATCAAATGAGGGGCAAATTTTTAACGGGAATACATTTCGCAAACCATTTTCAAAAGAATTGCAAAGTTCAAAACAATCCATTGTAATATCTTCGCCAAGACTCTACCATGTGGAACGAAATTCGTTTGTCAAGACTTTGGTTGCTCTTCAAACAAACGGAGTTGAAGTGGCAATTCTTACAGCGATTGAAAACGAACAGACGGATTATCTAAAGAGCCAAGGATTGTTCACAGGTATTGTACCCAAATTGTCATTATGCTCATGTATCATTGACAAAACCGTAATATGGTATGGCAGTGTCAATGTTCTTGGTTATCCTGCCGAAGAAGATAATGTCATTAGAATTGCAGACTTCAAACTTGCCAATGAATTATTGAATGTAATCTATGATTGCAAAAAATGAAGTTCAATGAGATACCCAAAAATGGTTTCAAGAATGAATGCTATGGGAACTTTGCGGTCTCACATACGGCTTGCGATGCTCACAATACGGTTCGGAACGCTCTCCCGAGGATCGTTACTCTCGAAGTGGTTCTTCTGTCAGAATAAAGGTATCTTTTGCAGCCAAGGGATTTCCTTTGTTTCGTACTGCGAGTTCTCCGTTTTTGATTACGGCCTTGCATTAGTAGCAACTTTATAACTGTCGATAAACAGGAAGTTTATTTCAAATTTGCCTTCGTTTTTCAGAGCCACTCCGATCTTATCTATTCGCAATATTATAGTTCCGAAGCCATTCTGAATACGATACTCTTTTTCTTCTGCATCGGAAACCATATACTTTCCGGCGCCATAAATGGCTGCCATTTTTGAAATCAAGGCATCGAACGGCCCCTGCGCCTGCCATAAATTTGCATAGCAGGTATCGTAACGGCCACCGATGGAATATACGTTTTTATTTTCCGGATCGGCCTGAATATCAATAATGCAAGGGCTACCATAGAAATTACCCTCCATAGTAGTACGATCCCCGGAATACCCCATTAAAAAAGGAAGTTCGGTTTCCTCATCAAGGAACTGATCAAGATCATCGTCCTTTAATTCGACGAATCCCCTATTTTGTAAACTTTGTACCATGCCGGATAATGAACTATTCATGGGAATTCCCACAAAAGCGAGATGATTTCCAGTATTGGATTGCGCCTGTATCCCCAGAGGGAATAACAATGAAGCGATAACAACTAAAATATTTTTCATAATCCTTGTTTTTATATGGTTTAGAACTACGAGCGCGCAACGCAATTCTAATATGCAATTTTCTTTATTTCATCCAAGATTTCGGCGTCATAGTTATACCTCGTCTTATCTTTAGTGTATCCTACTTTAAAACCGGAACAACGACCATCTGAACGGATAAATATCAATAAGGGTATACCAGGAGTTTTAATTGGAATATTATTTTTTCGCATCCATGAAATCATATCATTGCAGACTTTCAATTCTTCCGTGTCGTCGGCAATGTTCATTCTGTAAAAATCAACTTTCTCCTTATATCGGTTCGCATAATCCGCTAAAATCGGCTTCAGCTCCCGGCTTGGCCTTGCATAGGCAGCATCGAAATGTATTACTACCGGTTTATTACCAATGATTTTAAAGTCACCTGCATTGTCGATCTTTCCGACAGATGCGTAAAACTGTTGTGCATTGATTTCTTTGACACAACCATTGTTGCCGGTCTGAGCCGATGATTCAATGCAACAGGCAATAATTGCCATTCCGAGTAAAAAGAGCTTTTTCATACGACTTGTTATTTCAATACTTCATTAAAAATTTAACAATTATATAAATTTCAAATACTTACGTATACAATAGCCCGTTTTGGAGTAGCTTTACAGCACCTCGCAGACAGCATAGAACAAAAACCGGAAAAAGCCCTCTCCGACCAGACAAATGTAAGCAAATCTTTTCAATCTTTCTTCATCGAAGCCATGGAACATTTTCTTACTATACCAAATCGCATCAACTTCCTTCAGATGTGGAGGTTCGGACGCTCGTCCGAGCAGCGGTTCCGTATGAACTTCAGGAAGAAGTTTGACTGGATATCGTTCAACCGGACCCTTGTTCAGGACGGTAACCCCAATCGCAGGGCAATAGCCATAGACCCGAGCTATATCAGCAAATCCGGAAAGAAGACTCCAGGTGTAGGATACTTCTGGTCGGGGTGTGCTTCTGCGGTGAGAGAGGGTTCGCTGACTTTGCCGCCTTTCGGTTTGCAAATGATTGATTTTTAGTGATTTACAAAGGATTCAAAATCGAGTGGTTACGCAAGGGTGACGAGAATTTGTCTCTACTTTTGTTTCTGTGGTCAAGTGGCCAAATGCTTGCTACACAGCGAATTAAGAAAAAGCGAGCCGAAAATTTGTCTCTACCCCGGTATCCTTCTGTCAATCTTTCAAAGAACTCTTGCCTCTTGGAATGCAGGACAAATATGCATCACTATTCGGCAAAGTCAAGTCTTTTCCGGACTATTTGTAACCTGCTTATGCTATATGGAACCCGCCATAATTTTGACGATTTTTTCTGAAACATATTTCTAATCCAACTTATTTGTTTTATCTCTGTTCCCAAAAGTTGGTCGTTTTACCACTTTTTTGGCCTTTCCTTTGCAGAATTCTGTTTCGCATATGGAGGTGATGAAATACGGGCGTGGAACGAGTACATAATTTTTGGAGGCCTTCCCCATCTGTGCAGTCTCGATGGAGCAGACAAGAAGAGCCACCACCTCAAATCGGTATATGAAACCGTTCACCTGAAGGACATCTACGAGCGTCACCAAATTGAGAAACCGGACGAGTTCGAGGATCTGACGAAGATGCTTGCCTCAAGTATCGGCTCATCAATTAATCCGAACAAAATAGTCAGCACTTTTGAGAGTGTGTGACCAAAACTTCTGACCCACCAGCCGTGTGAGCGAACCCACACTCTCAATGGAAAGAGGGACAGCCTTCCGGCTGGATGCGCAGGAAAAAACGGCCAGCCCTGCAATAACTGCAAGGAGTAAAACAGTCAATGGTCTGTTTCCTTTTCCAATGCTATAGATACTCCTCCACGAACTCACAGGCATCGGAAACGCAGTCCGGACAGTCCCGGAGAACTTTTCCCGTGCCGAGGCCCTTGAGCTGTCGGCACTGCGTCGCTCCATTCTTCTCTTGGAACTTGGTCATGATGGCCTTCATCCGGGAACGGGATAGGTTTCTATCCTTGGTGGCAAGGCCGAGAATCAGCCCGGCTCCCACGAGCGCACCGCAGGTTCCTTCCATGTTGCCCATTCCCGTGCCGTAGGCTCCGGCAATGTGGGTAGCAGTCTCTTCTTGGAGGCCTACAAGGTCGCAATAGGTGCATACCACTGCCTGAGCGCAGTTATGAGAGTTGCAGCGTTTCTTTTCCGCTGCGAGGTGTTTACGGGTTTCCATCATCAAATCCATTCTACATCAGACAAATCCAGTTCATTGCCGGGAAGTCCCCAGCCGGGACTGAAAATAAAGGTATATTCCTTGAGTTCCCGTGGAATCTGGTTCAGGAACAGCAGCTTCGGCTCTCCATAGTCCCCGGAGCTGCCATACAAGGTCATGGTCTTCTTCTCGTCATCCTTCAGATACCAGCCTCCGCCATGCACCTTTACATATCCCTGCACCAACTCCTTATGCTGCCCCACCATGCCGTAGACGAATCGTCCGACAAGGGGGGTCTTGGGGTCAGAGACAAGGATGAACTTTGGGTGCATAGCCCTCACTCTCCACTTTCTTTTTTCGTTCTAATGTCGTCAAGCACCTCACCCTTGTAGGTGAAGTATTTGGCTCCTTGATATGCTCCGGAGGTATTCTGTTTCTCGGCTGGCATACCAATCTTTACCCAGTCCTCTTTGAAGCTGGGATTGGTGAGGATGTAGACGTATCCGGGTTCAGTAGTTCTCTTTTTCATACGATAGGAGGTTAATCTGCTTTCGACTTACAAAGTTAGCGATTTTCCGCTGGTTTCCATGAAGGACACCAGCGAAACTATGCGAAACGGTATGAGTTTCTGCTACTTCAGTCCTTTGCTCATGGCATCGATGCATTTCTTCTTCTGCTCCATGTTGGGATGGACATAGAGGTTGAGGGTGGTACTGATGTTGGAATGACCGAGGAGGACGCTGACGGTCTTGTAGTCGCAGTGGCTCTCAATGCACCGGGTGGCAAAGCTGTGGCGAAGGCCATGAAACCGCATCTTCGGAAGTTCCAAATCATCGAGAAGTTGCTTGAAGAAGACCCGATAAGTCCTCGGCTCGACAGGCATTGCCCCATTCGTCAGCACATAAAAATCGCCTCGGACTATCTTCTTGAGCGGTTTGACGAGCGAGAGCAAGTCTTTCGTCATGGGAATGTCCCGGATGGAATTCTTCGTCTTGGGAGTATCCTCGATGAGCTCAGTGGATTTTGTCTCTCCCTCAACCAGATAAATCCGTTGCAAAGTTCTGCGCACCCGGATTACCCCTCCCTCAACGTCAATGTCATCCCACCTCAACGCACAGACCTCTCCTATGCGGAGCCCGGCATTGAGACAGATGTAGATGCCAAGGTTCATGAAGGTAAAGTTCTCCCTGATGTGAGCCATGAGTTTTCTTTGGTTGGAGAGGGTTAGAACCTCGATATCCTGCTTCTCTCTTTCAGTCGGGAAATGGATGTCAATCTGCCGGAACTCCAGATAACCGTACTTGACACCGAAACGGAGAATCATCTTGAGGACGATGAGGATGTCCCGGACGGTCTTCTGCGAAAGGCCGGATTCCAATTTGCGATTGACGAGGGACTGCACAAGCTCCTCTGTGATATCCGTTTCCTCTCCCAGCTCTGGAATGAGATGATTCTGGATGAGGAGTGCATACGCTGCGTATGTCGATTTCTTGACATACTGCTTCTTGTCGGCCTTCCAAAGCCCGGCAACCTTGCTGAATGTTGTGTTCTTTTCCATAATGTAACTGATTAAAAATGCAAAGTTCAGGCTTTGAGGGCATTGCATCCTTAATGTCCCAAATACAGGATGTCATTCTGAGCGCAGCGAAGAATCTCCTCGTCACAACGTCCCTGCCCTTCGTTTCCCGGAGTTCAGTGGGGAGTGGTCTCATGGAAAACTATCCGACTATTTGGCAGTTCATCCAGAAAGAAACAATAATTCAGAGTTTTCGAAAGAAGAAGTGTTGTCAGTTTCCGGGGATTCTGGTGTTGTCAATCAAATAGAACTACTTGGTAGGTCATTTGCTGGGAAAGACGTTTCAAATTATCATGTCGTAAGAAAAGGGAATATCATATACACAAAGAGTCCTCTCAAGGAATTCCCGTACGGAATAGTAAAAATGAATAAAGGGGATGACGGGATAGTATCCACCTTGTATGCCGTATACGATGTTGAACCAACATCAAGAGGTGAATTTATTGAACAGTATTTTGCTTACGCACCGAGAGCCAATCGCTATTTTAAACCTATAGTACGAATAGGGGCAAAGCATGATATGAAAATAGGCAATGACGAAGTTTTGGATAATGTGGTGGTTTTCCCTTCTATTTCGGAACAAAACAAGATTGCTGATTTTTTGAACATAATTGACGGACGCATCTCCATCCAAAACAAGATAATTGAG
>ERZ1026882.1382-NODE-1382-length-10322-cov-6.322490_pt1 | contig 10322 bp, 9 predicted proteins | sample MGYA00380171_ERZ1026882 | MGnify/ENA primary metagenome ERZ1026882 (study PRJEB33269, sample SAMEA4719807) | human gut metagenome | biome: human-associated habitat; feature: organic feature; material: feces | place: Cameroon | collected 2013-10 ...
GTTGAATACGAATTGGTTTTTCAGGAGATACTGTTGGTTTAAATGCATTTCGCTTAAATTCATAAAGGAATTGACTAATTTTAAAATTTGGATTTTCTTTATTTTTGTTTGTAACATTTACAAAGTTTAAGCGTAAGTCTTGTAAACAGTCATCATAGGAGCAATTTTTTTGCATTTTGAATTTTTCTTTTGCCATTTTTTGTAAAAATGGGTCAACTGCTTGAAACGCTATATTTTTTTCTTCTAGAGTTTTTGCGGAAAAATATGTTTTGACCGCATTTAAAAATTCCTTATTTTCAGGGATTACACCTGCCAAATGGGTTTTCAAAAATCTTTGTACAGTAGTCCTATCAACTCCAAAACGTTCTGCAATTTCATTTTGAGTTACTCCGGCTTTTCTCATTGTAGCGATTTCATTAATATTTTCATGCAATCGCGGAAATGCAGTTTTAGCAATATTAGCTTTAAACTGTTTAGGTGCATATTTGATTTCTTGATTATTAAGATGTTGAGCAGGCTTTAAGATAGAACTTTTAGCTAACTGAGAACCTTTTTCAACCATAAAATTTAAGTTAACAAGCATAATAATATCCTTTCGATAGCTAAAAAACTTATAAATATGGATTTTTGCCATATATTTAATAAAACTTTACAAGATTTACATTATAGCCTAAACAAACATTCAAAAATACCTTCTGAATACGTTGGGTGAGCAAAACAAACTTTTTTCAAATCCTCAACTGTTACGTTATTTTGCATTGCGATTGTAATTTCTTGAATAAGCGAAGCAGCTTCTTTGGAAACAATATGTGCACCAACGATTTTACCGTTTTGAGAAAGAATTTTGATAAACCCATCAGAACAGTTGTCGCAATGAGATTTGCCAAGTGCTGAAATCAGCAAATTCGATTTTTGATAACTTCCTTCTTCCAAATCCTGTTCGCGTTTTCCGACCCAAGCGATTTCAGGACAGCCATAAACCACTGATGGCACAAGATTTTCATCAAACTCAATTCCGGAAACTTCTGCAACAGCTTGTTTTATTGCAAAGTGGGCAAGTTGTATTTTCCCACACGCATCACCGATGCAAATTTCTGCGTTTTCAATAGGTTGTGGTGTTCTGCCGGTTGCCAAAAGAACAAGTTCTGGCGTCAAAACTTCGCCTGATTTTAGGGTTACGCTTCGATTTTCGACTTTTTCAACACCGTTTGATGTGTAGAATTTAATTTTCTTTGATTTGAAAATTCGTTCAACTCTTTTGGAAACCTCAATATCTGCAAGTGGCAAAAGATGTTCTGCCATCTCAACAACCACAACTTCGACATCAAACGCTGATAATATTCTTGCCCATTCAATTCCAATAGCTCCGGAACCGATTATGACAATATTTTTCGGTAGAGTTTTTAACTCTAAAATGTCGTCTGATGAAAGAATGAATTCATGGTCAAATCGAAGCCCCTCAAAGTCACGCGGTTTTGAGCCTGTTGCGGTAATAACTCTTGCACACTCATAAATTTCTCCGTTAGCACAAATCTGCTCAACCCCTTTTTCAGAAATTGCGTTGGTGTCATTAAGTGACGGGTGAGGGGTACAAACCTCTGCCTCTGTATTAACAACGACAACACCGGCGTTTTTCAAAGAAAGTTCCAATGATTTTCTAAGTTTTTCAACCACTTTATCTTTACGCTCAACGACTTTCGAATAGTCAAAAGAGAGATTTTCGACAGTAATTCCCAAATTTTCAGCGGATTTCATTTCTTCGTAAAGTTCTGCTGAGTGTAAAATCGCTTTTGTTGGGATACAGCCTCTATTTAGGCAAACTCCGCCGATTTTGTCTTTTTCAAACATAACGACAGAAAGTCCTTTTGCACGTGCCTGAAAAGCTGCTGTATATCCGGCAGGCCCGCCGCCTATTATTCCTAAATCAAATTGTTGTGTCATTTTTAACCCCTTTTTAAACTTTTTTATTTTTTGTTGGGCAAGTATGCCCAACCTACTTGACTTATAAGAGAATAGGTGAATAAGTGAATAAGAAAATAAGTGCATATAGTTCGCTCCGCTCAAGAATATGCTTTGGTGCGATAGCACCTGTAATGAACTTATTCATCTATTCTCTTATTGCCTTATTCACTTTTATAAGATCTTAGTGCCTTAGTAACCTCGTAACTTACCTCGTGTACACCCTCGGCAGTCTTACTTTCAACCGGCATGTGAGTTCGTAATTGATTGTTCCGAGGATTTTTGCCCATTCATCAATTGAATGAGTTTCATCTAATACGGTGATTACATCGCCTAGTTCTGCATCTACGCCTGTTATGTCGAACATCATTTGATCCATTGTGATGTTACCGATTTGCGGAACTTCTTTGCCATGCAAAACCCCGTTGATTTTGTTGGAAAGTCCTCTTGGAACCCCATCTGCATAGCCCAATGGAACTGTTGCAATTTTGCGTGTGCCATGTGCTGTAAATGTGTGACCGTAACTTACGCCTTCGCCGTCTTTTGCCTCGTGAATGTTTACAATTCTCGCTTTTAATGACAAAACAGGTTTCAAATCAGGCTTTTTGACCTCGCCATCAGACGGCAAATCAGGATAAAGCCCATAAATTCCGATACCCGCACGACGCATGTTGGAATTTGGAACATCGTAACACATTGCACCGGCTGTATTTAAGATATGCAATAACAAGCCTTTTGTGTCAATTTGAGAAATTACTTTGTTCCATCTGTCAATTTGAATTTGAGTTTTTTCTCTGATTTCTGCATTTGCAAGGTGAGTGAAAACACCTCTGAAATCAAGGTAATCAGCCTCGCGAACTTCTTTTATAAAATCAACTGCGTCATCAACAGAAACACCAATTCTGTTCATGCCTGTGTCGAGTTTTACGTGAACTTTTGGCTTTGTTCCTGTTCTTTCATAAGCCTGTTTGCAAGCTTCAAGATGTTCTTTTGAGAAAATTGCGATTGTGATATCTGATTTAACCGCTGTTTCTACTGCCCAAACGGGCACTGCACCTAAAACAAGAATTTCACAATTTATTTTTGCTTGTCTTAAATCAACGCCTTCATCAATTGATGCAACACCAAGCATATCCGCACCCGACGCAAGAAGCGTTGGTGCAATCATTACGGAACCATGCCCATAAGCATCTGCTTTTACAACTGCCAAAAGTTTAACGTCTTTTGGAGTGTTTTTTCTGATTGCACGCATATTGTGCGAAATATTTTCTAAATTAATCTCAACCCAGCTATCTCTGTGGATATTTATATTTGTTTGTCTAACGTTTTTCATAACTTTTAGTATAGTACTAAAAGTAAATCGAGGCAAGAAAAATTTTAATAAAAATTTTATATCCGAATAAAATTCATGATGTAATATGATATTGTGAAATTACGTAATAGAGGAGAAAATAATGAGTGTATTTGAAGCCGGAATGATGGTATGTTTTGGAATTAGCTGGCCTGTTGCAGCACTAAAAACTTATAAATGTAAATGTGTACATGGAAAAAGTATCCATTTTTCAATGTTAATTTTGTTGGGTTACGTTTGTGGTATTGCCCATAAAGTGCTTGATGATATGGATTGGGTGTTCTGGCTGTACATAATGAACACGTTCTTCCTGCTCGTGGACATGTATCTGTATTACTTGTACCGAAACAACAAAGCACCGATTGAGCCGGTTGATGATAATTTTGATGATGAAAAGTAGTGAAGCAGCTAAGCAGCTAGGAAGCGAGGCAGCTAAGACAGAATGACGAGAATAGCAGCTATTTTACAATAATAATTTCCTTGTAACTGTCACTCCGGACTGCGATCCGGAGTCTGTATTAATTTAGTAGTATGTAGATTTAGCATACTTGTCCAACTCATGAATTAATAAATAAGCTAGATTCTGAATAGCAAGAATATTATGCATTCACTAATCGTTCATGCTAATATTCTAAGCTTTCAGAATGACGAATTTTATTTGCTGTAATGAACTTATCGTCTTAGCAACTTAGCGTCCTATCGTCTTTTAATCTTAGCTGCTTCGCTTCCTAGCTTCCTAGCTGCTTATTATCTACTTCCCAATACAAAAATGGTCAAAGATATTGTTCAAAATGTCGTCTGTAATAACTTCACCTGTGATTTCGTCAAGGTATAAAAGTGCAGATTTCAAATCAATCGAAATCAAATCTTGAAGTTGGTGAATTTTTGCAGCATCAAGTGCTTGAACAAGGCTTTCTCGGCACTTTGTCAAGCAATCCTGTTGGCGGTTGTTTGTAACAAATTCCGTATCTTCGAGCGAAAAATTGTAAGACGCCTCTTTAATTTTGTTTTTGAGTTCGTCCAAACCCTCTTTACTAACCGTTGAAAGATAGAACACGTCAGGCTTTCGTTCTGTTACTAAATCTGCTTTGTTTGCAATAACTATGTGTTTTTTGTCTTTAATTAAATCCAAAATAGCCTTGTCATCTTCCAAAATTCCTCTTGAAGCATCGTACAAGAACAAGATCAAATCTGCTTCGTCGGCTGATTGTTTTGAAAATTCAATACCGATTTCTTCAACTTTGCCAACTTCGTCATTGTCACGAATTCCGGCTGTGTCGACGAGCGTAATTGCGACGTCCCAGTCAAGAGTTTCTGTTAAAACATCTCTGGTTGTGCCAGCGATATCCGTTACGATTGCACGTTCTACATTAAGCAAAGTATTGAATAGAGAGGATTTCCCGACATTTGGTTTGCCGACAATTGCAATCTTAATACCTTGTCGCATTATGTTTGAAGAATTTGCAGAGGCTAAAATTTTGTCTATTTTTTCTTTTGCTTTTTCAAATTCTGAAATCAAATAGTTGTATTCAGGTTCGACAACATCTTCCGGAAAATCAATTCCTGCAATGATTTTTGACAAAACATTAAAAATGTCGCCACGAATTTCTTTAATTTTTTCGCCCAAAACACCTGAAAGATTTTTCGCCGATTGTTTGGCAAAATCTTTGGTTTTTGCATGGATTAGGTCTGCTACGGCTTCTGCTTGGGATAAGTCCATTTTTTTGTTCAAAAAAGCACGTTTTGTAAATTCGCCACGCTCAGCCATTCTTGCTCCGTTTTTCAAAACAACGTCAAGAATGTTGCGTACTACGTTAATCCCCCCATGGCAGTGAATTTCGATAACGTCCTCACCTGTGTAACTATGTGGGTTTTTGAACGGTAAAATTATAACTTCGTCGATTTTTTTATCGCCGTCTAAAATCCAACCATGAGAAATTTTTCCTGCGTCAAGATTGTGCCTTGAATAGATTTTGTCCGTAATTTCAAAACTTTTTTCGCCGGAAATCCTTATAACTCCGACGCCACCTGTGCCTATTGGGGTTGCGATTGCCGCAATTGTGTCAAATTCTTGTAATATGTTCATAAAAAGATTATATAACAAAAATTATCTGTGATAAAATAAACTTAACAAGGAGAGAAAAATGAAAGCAATTGTTTTTGATAAAGAATTAAAATTGGTAAATGACTATAAAAAGCCTGTTCCTCAAAAGGGGGAAGCCTTGGTAAGAGTAACTCTTGCCGGAATTTGTAATACTGATTTTGAGATTACAAAAGGTTATATGGGCTACGTTGGAGTCTTGGGACACGAGGCTGTCGGCGTTGTTGAAGAGATTAATGATGACGATAAATCGCTTTTAGGCAAAAGAGTGGTGGCAGAAATCAGCTACGGCTGTAAAAAGCCCGATTGTCCTTATTGTGCGGAAAAACTTTATCGTCATTGTCCTGACAGACACACGCTTGGAATTTGGCGAAAAGACGGCGTTTTTGCGGAATATTTCACGATGCCTTTGGAAACGCTTTTTGAAGTTCCTGAAAATGTCCCTGATGAGCAAGCGGTGTTTGTTGAACCGTTGGCAGCAGCTTGTGAAATTACTGAACAATTGCACATAAAACCTATGGAAAAAGTTATTGTGCTTGGAGATGGAAAACTCGGGCTAATCACAGCTTTGACATTGAATGCACAGAATTATGACGTTACGCTTGTTGGAAAGCATGAAAACAAACTTGATATTGCAAAAGCACAAGGGGTTAAGACAAAACTTCTTTCAGATTTGAAAGTTGAAAAAATATACGATGTTGTAGTTGAAGCAACTGGCTCTATTTCAGGGTTTGAAACAGCTTTGGCATTGACAAAACCTCGTGGAGTTTTAGTCTTGAAAAGTACTGTTGCAGCGTCAAAAGAGTTCAATCTTGCTCCTATCGTAATTGATGAAATCACTGTTTTGGGCTCAAGATGCGGACAATTTCCACCAGCACTAAGACTTTTGGCGTCAGAAAAGGTTGATTTTTCTCCGTTGATTTCTGCAAAATTCAAGGCAGATGATGCAATTGAGGCTTTTGAAAAAAATAAAGAAAAGAATACGTTAAAAGTTTTGATTGAGTTTGATAAATAAAATTATTTCGGGTAACATTAAATTATGTCAGATACAATTATTAAAGAAGAAAAACCGTTTACAGGCACAATGACACTGTTAGATAAGTACATTTTGAAACAAATTATTGAAATGTTCATAATGGGTGTTTGCGTGTTTACGTCAATCATTTTTGCGTCAGATACGTTCATTACGCTGATTAAGCAGATTTCGTTGTTCGGAATTCCATTCAATGTGGCATTGATGATGATTATTTTGAACCTTCCGCAAGTAATTGTAATGACAATCCCTATGGGCGTTTTACTTGCAACCGTAATGACTTTGAACGGATTGAGTTTAAAGTCTGAAATTACTGTTATGAGAGCATGTGGGATAGGTTTAAACCGTATTGCAAAACCGATTTTCATATTTGCACTAATTATGTCCGTTTGCTCGTTCATAATTAACGAAAGTGTTGTACCTGTTATGACAAAGCAGTCAAAAGACTTGGCATTATGGTCTTTGGGACAAAAAAACATTCCGGAAGGCAAACAGAACTTTGTTTTTAAAGAATTGAACGACGGCGGAAGTATTAAACGTCTTTTTTATGTAGGTTTTTGTGAAAACAAGACTTTGCATAATATAACGGTTTTGGATACCTCGAAAGAGGGCACTATTCAAGTTCTTCAAGCAGATGAAGGAAAAACTTCTCCGGAAGGTTGGGGGTTCGAAAAAGGTGCTGTTTATACAGTTGGCGACAATGGAAAAATCCTTAACACAACTCTATTTGACAAGTCTGTTGTAAAATTCGGACTTGATATGTCAAAAGAGTTGAATAAAAATGTTGCGAAAGAGATGAATTTTTCAAAATTAATTAAATATATCAAAAATAACCAACTTGAAGAGCAAGAAAGAAACTCAATTCGAATTGAACTTTATGACAAATTAGCGTTACCTTTAACGACAATTGCATTGGTACTAATCGGGGTGCCACTTGCGATTACACCACCGAGAGTTCGTTACAACAGAGGGTTCTTGTTTAGTATTTTAATTATTTTTGCATACTATTTGATAAGAGCACTTTCTATTTCATTCGGTGAAGCCGGTACATTGTCACCATTTTTGGCAGCTTGGGCTCCAAACATTATTTTGACGGCAATCGGCGCAATTCTTTATTACAAAAAAGTTTACACAATCGAGTAATATGACAAAATTCAAAATTCACAGGTTTTAAAAATAAAGTCATGACAGAAAATTTATTCCAGAACAATTTCAGAAGATTAAACGATATCGACGAAAATATCTTGAACAATAATTCGTTCAAAGATTTGGACGATAAGACTTTGAAATTGGAATGTATTATTGCTGAAAAAGAAGAGGCTCTTGAAGCAATAAATGCAAAGGTTAAAGGTGCTGAGCTTTTAGGAAAACTTTTAGATGTCATGGATTTGAAAATTCAAGCAAAACAACTTGAAAACGAAATTGCAGATTTAAAAGAACAGTATTCAAAGCGCGGGCTTGCGGAAAAATTAACCGATGTTGTTTCTCACAATAAAAAGCCAAAAGTTCGCTTGTCGCCGATTAAAAGACTTGCCAGATTTGTATCAAGGCGGATTATTGCAAAGATGTCAAAAAGGATTCAATCAATTTTTGACATGAGTGATTCGTTAGAAACATTAACAAGCATAAACGCCAATGTGGACGAGCTTATTGCAATGAAAGTTCCGTATGGCGAAACAAAAGCGAATTATGAAAAACTGACGAATTATTTGTATCGCGCAAACAGAATTCACTCGCAAATTAATAAAAGATTGCAGAAGCTAGGGTAGTTAAAATTAGTTCTATAAAAGATTCTGAATAAGACGAAAATCTACGCTTAACGCTTGATTTTCTGTCTTTTCAGAATGACGACTTTGTAATTATTTTGTAACGACCTTATCGTCTTATCGACTTAGCGCCCTATCGACTTTTTAAAACTTAGCTGCTTCGCTTCCTAGCTGCTTAGCTGCTTTTTATTTTACCAGCCCTTCGGTTTCATTAAACATAACCATGTAAAAATCCGGACTTGTCATATTCGGATTCTTTTTCATAAACTTTTTGACATCAAAATTTTCCAAATATTTATCTAGTTTTTTCTGAACTTTTTCGTTATTCTCGTGCTCAGATTTCAACTTTGCTATATATTGACGAGTCATCGCAAGAATCTCTTCCTCCGTCAAAATAGGTTGCCCGCCTAACAAAACTTCATCAGGCTCATCTTCATCAATATATCTTTTCAATTCTTCCTTTGGATCCTCTTTTTGCCTTCTGCCATTACTATCAGACGACGTCGAAGAAGAAATCGCACGGTTGCCGAAAGGATTAACGTTGTTAAACATAAAACACCTCACTAATTCTGTGTATTTTAAGGTATTTTTCACATTTTGTCAATAATTTTCACAAACATCAATCCGTGTGATTAATTGTACAGCAAAGTAGGTCTGGGAACCTACCCCGACAACAAAACTTGTTTGCCTAGATTAATTCGCCTTTCAAATACCAAGTTTTTGCTCCAGATATTTTTACGTTAACAAATTGCCCTGTCAAATCCGTATTACAAGGAATATGAACAGTCTTGAAATTACGGGTTTTGCCTGTATTAATCATCTGCCCTTTATGTTCGTAGAAGTTTTCAACCAAAACTTCCATTTCACGCCCAACATATTTCAGATTTGATTTCAAGCAGTTTTCCTTAACTTTATCGTTAAGTCGTTGAAATCTCTCATTCTTAATATCTTCCGGAATAAACTTATCTGTCCACCTTGCAGCAACAGTCTTTTCTCGTGGAGAATAAGCTGCAACATTGCAATAATCAAGTTCATACTCATCAATTGCAGTCAAAGTGTCTTGGAACTGTTCTTCCGTTTCTCCGGGAAAACCAGCGATAAAGTCACTTGTAATAGTCACATCAGGGACTAAGTCACGAACTTTTTTCACAATTTTCGCATAAGTTTCTCTATCATAACGTCTGTTCATGGCTTTTAAAACTTCTGAATTGCCTGACTGCATCGGAATATGGAAGTATTCACAAACCTTGTCCAACTCCTTTGCGGTTTCAATCAATTCATCTGTAATATCTGTCGGATATGACGTTACAAAACGAATTCTAAACTTGCCTTCAAGCGCATTCAATTCCCTCAACAAGTCTGCAAGTCTGTAATTTTTATCCTTAAAGTCTTTACCATAACTGTCAACATTTTGCCCAAGCAATGTAATTTCCTTAAACCCAGCATTAAGAGCGTCTTTTGCCTCTTTTATAATTGTTTCAGGAAGTCTTGAACGTTCTCTGCCACGAGTGTATGGAACAATACAATAAGTACAAAAGTTGTTACAACCTTCTGTTATATTAATCCATGCATTTGTAGATTTTACACGGTTAATTTCGTAATTTTCAGGGTTTTGCGAAGGTTTATTTGTTTCTTCGCATTCACAAACTCGCTCACCATTATTAATTCTTTTGATAACCTCCGGAAGTGAATAAATTTTATGAGTTCCCAAAACAAAGTCAACATAAGGTGCACGAGCAAAAACCTGTCTTGCTTTTTGTTGAGCAACGCAACCGCACATTCCAATTTTCAAATCAGGATTTCTGTCCTGCTTCCACTTCCCCCAAACACCAAGTTGGCTGAAAGCTTTATCCTCACTCAGTTGCCTGATAGAACATGTGTTTACCATTAACAAATCTGCTTTTTCAGGTTCTTTTGTTTCTTCATAGCCAAAGTGAGAAAGTATTCCAAGCATTCTTTCGGTATCTGATTTATTCATTTGGCAACCCATTGTTTCAATGTATACGTATTTCATGATTGTTCCTTTTTATGAAGTGAATAAGAAAATAAGTGAATAGGTGAATAAGTGCTTTACAGATGCTTCGCATCAAAATAAATTTTCGAACGAAGTGA